>Ga0209318_1001349_pt1 | contig 15796 bp, 20 predicted proteins | sample RifGroE1_FD_183999 | JGI IMG/M metagenome (GOLD analysis project Ga0209318, IMG submission 183999) | Groundwater microbial communities from Rifle, Colorado, USA - Groundwater E1 (SPAdes) (version 2) | ecosystem: Environmental > Aquatic > Deep subsurface > Groundwater | place: Rifle, Colorado...
AAGATGTGGCTCGAAGCCGACAACGAAGGCCACCCTATATTCATGATCCTGCTACCTGTCAGTAAAGCCGGTATTATCGGCTGAAATTGAAAACCTGGCCCGGAACATCGAGTTTCCGGGCCTTTTTTATTGATGAAAAATTCACAGAAAGAAGTTTTACGAATTCGCTCGCTTCGCTTGATAATAAAACCCCGCTGACAATATCGATTGTCAGCGGGGCATTGTCGTGGGTACTCCTCCCTCATTTGCGGGAAAATTTCAAAAGTGCCATTTCCAGTGTTTCGTCGGTAGGTTGGCTTACGAAAATCAGATATTTCAATTCCTCCAACTCTATTCCCTGTTGGCTCATGAGATCCTCAAGCTTTTTCTCCGGTTTCTCCCAAAAACAGATCCTGTCGTTGAGGGTCCATGTGAATATGGAACAGTTTTCCTCTACCAGGTAGGTCTTGTTGAAAACATCATCTTCGTCCAAAAGGCAAATTACCTCTTTTTTCTCAAGGAGCGTAATCTTCCTCACTCCTTGTCCCTTTTCTCTTAACCGTATGACTTCCCGAGAGGAATTCTCCCAGGTCCTGGTATTCAAAGCGTGCTCCCGATAAGCCAGGATATCCACAAAGGATTTGAGCCTGGTTTTCTCGTACGGGAAGCTCAGCAGCGATCTTATTTCAGCCGGTTCGGAGGGTCTTTTCTGCAGGTGCATGATCGGGTCTTCAGGATCCGTCGGGACCGGATTTTTCTGTCCGTTCCTGACGGGAACCGCCGTCTTCTCGGTTTTCGGCGGAGCCTTCATTTCCCTCGCGGGCTCGAGATCCTCTTCCGCTTCAACCACGGCCTGCGGAGCAGGTCCTTCCTCCGCTTCCGGTGGCGGAGCAGGAGTGTCCTCCTTGACAGGATCCTCCGGTTTTTCCGGCGCGGCCACGACGTCCGCTTCCTGCGGAGGAGGGACTCCTTCTTCGGTTTTTCCCGCCTCTTCGATATGCAAGATTAAACCCAGCACGTCGTCCCCGAACTTCCTCACGGATTCTTCCAAGGCCGCCGGAATTTTCCTTTTGTCCACCATTTCATTGAATAGCCCCAGTAGCATGAAACAAAATTCCGAAGGCAACTTCTCGCCTTCCGCCAATTCATTGACCCATCCCAAAACGTCCTCGAGGTCAGCATACAGCTTGTGCGACTTTTTCAGGATTTCCGTAGCTCCGTTTGCCATGGCGGTGCCTCCTTATGAGTATGGGAAATGGAAAGTTTATGTGAAATAACTAGCGAAAAGGTAGCAGGAAAAGCCTTTTTAGTCAATAAAACAAAAAAAGCCGCCCGGGAGCCAGAAGGCAAAAAAATCTCCCGGGCGGAAAGTTGGAAAATTCGGCGCTGCGAAATTCCTTGTTAATTATAGCACATAAAACCTGGTTTTCTATAACCTAGATTATGACCGTTCCCTCGAATTTCTCCCCCTCCAGATATTTTTCCAGATTTTCCAGGTTCTTGCCGTTCATGATCGCAACTTCCATTTTCTCCTCGTCAGCGAGTTTGGAGGCGACCGGATCGAACGGGACGTTGGCTCCTGGATCCCACTTGTCCCCCACTATCTTTCGAAATTCGTTCCATTTTATTTCTTCGATTTTCTTCGCATCCGGATTGGTCCTGGGATCCGAGTCACACACATGGTCGATGTTCGAGAGGTTGGCGATTTTCTTGGCGCCGAACTGCTTGCCGATGAGCACCGCGATGAAATCGGTCGAGTTTCCAGGTTTGTATCCGGCGGCGACCAGGATCGATTCCTTGGCCTTGAGGAATCCTTCCAGGTCATAGGGATTTTTGTTGATGGTCGGGTGCGCGTGCTTTCGAAAAACGGTCCTGATGAAATGCGCGTTCATCCTGGTGGCGTGAAGTCCCAACCAGTCCTTGTCCTCGTTTTCTATGGAATCTATCTTGGCTCCAGCCTCGATATATTTTCGAGCCAGCTTCCCTCCGCCCGTCACTATGATGAACCTTTTCCCTTTTTTAATCTGCTTCTCAATAAGCTCTTTGAATGATTTTACAAATTCCCAATCGATCTCCTCCGGAACGATGAGTGATCCTCCCAACGAGATGACGAACAAGTTTTCTTTTTCCATTTGATATTTTTTATTTCTTACACTTTCGTTAATTTACCATCTAATTGTTCAATGGGCAATTCTTAATATCTCTTCCAACGCGACCGGCAGCTGCCGATCCTCGATATGCTCCGCTCCCGGAAGGATTATTATTTTCGCGCCCAGTCTTGAAAACATTTCCTTATTCTTCTCAAATCCTCCAAACGGATCGTTGTCTGAAATTATCAACACATGATTTTTTGTCGCATCTTTCACTTTTTCCAAATCGATCGGGGTTTCAGTCCATTCCCTGGCGATTTCAATTTCCTCTTCGGGAAGGTTTTCCAAGACGAACCATCCGGCAAGATAGAGCGCTCCTCCCGTCTTACCTCCTGTTTTTTCTAAATAGCGCATGATTGCCTGGCATCCGATACTATGTCCGACAAAGAAAGTATTCTCATCGACGCTCCCGACTAGCTTCGAAAGATGCGGAACCCATTCTCTTATTTTCGGTTCTTCCGTGTTCGGCATCTGCGGCGCGATCACTTCGAAATTATTCTTCTCAAGTTTGCTTTTGAGCCAAGGCAAACATCCGCCTTCCGGCGATCCGCCCCAACCATGGATGATGAATACTCGTTTTTTCATAATTTTCAAAAATATTTTTATATCAATCTGAAATCCTTCTTGATCCACTCCGGGAAATCCCCATTTAGGATCTCGTCGAAAGAAAGCCATTTGAAAGCGCTATGTTCCCAACTGAGTTTCACCTCCCCGCTTTTGTAATCGACCAAAAACGTGATTCCGACCAATTGGGTGTTTTCATTTTTCATAAAGCTCCAAGTGCGGACCGGACGCACTATGTCTACCTCCAAATTGGACTCCTCCATCACTTCGCGCAAAAGTCCCTCTTCGATCTTTTCACCGAATTCGATTTTACCGCCTGGAAAATCAGCCCCGCCGGCTTCATATGAATCCGTCTCGCTTCTTTGGAGAATGAGAAATTTCTCACCTTTTCTGACGATAGCTTTGGCAGCTACGAGAAACCGCCTCTCGCCTTGCAAGTTATTCACCGCTTCTCTTTTTTTAAGAAAATCAAACATGGATCAATAAGGGGTTAAATTATTTATTTATCAATTACATTTGCTCTCCGTCCTTCCTTGCCTGAGCGCTTCGTCGGCGTTTGTAAAACACACGAGATTTTTCGGCTTTATTTGCTTGGCCCAGGAACAGTTCGGGGCATAGAATTTGGTGGAATTCTTGCTTCCCACATAGGCGCATTTTCCCGTGCCTGCGGTTTGGGTCTTGATAGGCTCCGTTTCGGTCATTGTAGTATCTTTTTGCTCGGCGGAAACCCCTTCTGGGGCCCCAGGAGCCCCGTTTTCGACAGTTTCCACCGCCAGAGGTGCGGACACCTGTTTTTCGATAACCAAAGGCTTCTGCTGCCATTTTTGGCCTTGGAGAACCCCGATTTCGAAAGAAATGGCCGAAATAAGCAAAAATCCGATTACGAGGACTATTTTCATTTCATATTTAAGGAAAAAATCTTTGGTTTTAGAAAAAGTCTTTTTCATGGGTGCTGTGCCCCCGTGAGCGCGGAGCGCTTTTACGGGATTGACATAAAAGGATTATTTGTTATAATTTGAAAAGCTGTTTTTTGGACAAGGACTTGCGGTTATGGACGCGATTTTTTCTTCGAAAAAAGCTTATTTATTTTTACTTACCATTATAACGCTGAAAAAATATGGCACATCGTAAAGCTGGTGGATCTACCCAACTCGGACGTGATTCGATCTCGAAACGTCTCGGAGTGAAAATATTCGGAAATCAGAAAGTAGCGGCCGGCAATATCATTATAAGGCAAAGGGGCACGAAATTCCACCCCGGAGTCAACGTGATGAAAGGCGGAGACGACACCTTGCTCGCGCTTACCGGAGGATACGTGAACTTCTCGACCAAGCAGGTCAGGGATTTCACCGGGAAATTGGTAAAAAGGAGATTCGTGAGTGTGGTCAAGGAAATCACCAAAAAAGCCGTAAAAAAAACCGCCACAGTCAAGAAGGCTGTCAAAAAAGCCACCCCTAAGAAAAAGGCCGTTGCCAAAAAATAACATCGACATCTTTTATAAAAAACAGTCCCGCCAGGGGCTGTTTTTTTATTGCAAGAATAAGCTCATTTGTGGTGTATTATAATGATTTTCAAACTTTATTCGTTTCCACAGGCTGCCGCAGATCAGCATTCCGGCCGCTTTTCCCGAAATCCTATTGACTTGACAAAAATGGATTTCGGGTGTATAATGGAAACATAGTTGAATATCAGTCCTTTGAAAAAGGCGTTCCGTGCAGGGATTGCCTTTTTCTGCTTATTATGGCCATTTCTGGGGAGAATATGGCTAATCGGCGGAAGAAACGGAGGTTTTTATGGCAACAGCGAATGCAGGAGTATCACTGGTAAATCTTTTTTTTGGAAAAAGCAGGAAAGCTACCAAAAGGCAGATAGTGGGCATGTTTTATATATTAGACTATGTCCACAGGAACCCCGCTCAGGCACTGAACACGCCTTACGAGCAATTTCTGGATCCCGCAGTGATCCGAGAGCTAAAGGAACAATGATTTCCGCCATCAGAAACTCCCCAACTAAAAGACCCGCTCGTTCGGAACTTCGAACATGTGCGGGTCTTTTTCTGTGCAAAGTGAGTTCTTTTTGTGCAATTGCCCACCTAATATGTTATTATTTTGAGTTGATTCGCAATTCTGCCAAGTTCATCCGAAGAAGCATTCCAATTTTCGGGATTTAACTTTATCGTTTCGGCAATATCTTGTAGGCCCATCCATTCCACTTTTTGCACTTCCCCGTCATTGAATGCTATGTCTTCGATTTCACCTGTAAAATTGTAATAATTTTCATAGATGAATTCCCTATTGGCTCCCCCGTCGTATTTACGAACTTCTCCTTTTAACAAATTTTCAGTTTCCAAAATAATGCCGGTCTCGTCCTTGATCTCATTTTTTATTGTTGCTTCTATACTTTCGCCGGACGGAACATGGCCACCAAATCTGGGGTCCCAACAATTAGGTTTCAAATCCTTAAATGGCGATCGGAGGTGAACCATCAATTCTATTTCCTTATCCAGCTTTCGGTAGAAATAAACATGAATGACGCGATGCCAAAATCCTTGTGAGTGGGCGACGCTTCTAAGTGCTGTTTCTCCCGTCGGATCATTGTTTTCATCGACTATATCGAAATATTCTTCTGCCATATTATTCTTTTTGTTTCTGAACTTCCTTCAGTTTAATTTCGGTATTTAGTGAAGAACTTTCCTTTCTTACTTTGGCCGCTTTGATGAATTCGAAAAATAGCGGGTGTGAGCTCAGGGGTGTGGATTTGAATTCAGGATGGAACTGCGAAGCCAAGAAGAACGGATGGACGGATTTCGGAAGTTCGGCGATTTCCATAAGTCTTCCGTCTTTGGATTTTCCGGAAAAGACCAGGCCGGCTTTTTCGATCTTCTGGATATATTTCGGGTTCACTTCCCATCGGTGTCTGTGTCGCTCCGAAATCTTCGCCTTGCCATATGCCTTATAAGCCACCGTTCCTTTCGCCAGGAAAGCGTCATAGGCGCCGAGCCTCATCGAAGCTCCGTAGTTTTTGTCTTCCAATTTCTTTTTTTGCTCGGGCATGATATCAATGACCGGGTTTTTGGTCTTGCGGTCGATCTCGGTCGTATTCGCGTCCTTGAGTCCCAAGACGTTTCTGGCATATTCGACCACTACCAATTGCATCCCGTAGCAAAGCCCAAAATAGGGGATCTTATTTTCCCGGCAAAATTGGATGGCCTTGATCTTGCCTTCGATTCCCCTGGATCCGAACCCTCCTGGTACCAATACCGCATCATATTCCAGAAGAGACTCCACTTTGTGTGGCTCTTTTTCATATGCCTCACTGTTGAGCCAGTCTATCTGCGGTTTCACACCGTTCTTATAGCAGGCGTGCTTGATCGCTTCGATAACGCTGATATACGAGTCTCCCAGGGCGAAATCCCCGGTACCGAAATACTTCCCGACTATTCCTATCCTGACTTTTTCTTTCGCGGATTTTATGCTTTCGACGAGGTTATACCATTGATGGAGATCGGCCTTCTTGGTTTTCAGGCGGAGCTTCTTGAGTATGATCTTGCTCAAGTCGTCGCGTTCAAAATTAAGCGGGATTTCATAAACAGTTTCCGCATCAGGAGCGCTGATGACGCACTCTTCCGGTACGTTGCAAAAGAGGGAAATTTTTTCTTTGCGTTTTTGATCTACCGGCACTTCGCTCCTGGCCACTATGATGTCCGGTTGGATTCCGGCGCCGTTGACGGTGCGCACCGCGTGCTGGGTCGGCTTGGTCTTCATCTCCCCGATCTTGTTGGGCATCGGCAGGTAGCTCACCATGACCGTCATTACGTCTTCAGGATGCTTGAGTTTGAGGAGACGGATGGCCTCCAAAAAAAGGATGTTCTCATATTCTCCGACCGTCCCTCCGATTTCGATAATGGTGATGTCTGACTTGGCTTTTTCGGACGCTTTTTTGATGCGGTCGATGACTTCAAGCGGGATATGCGGCACAACTTGCACGCACCTGCCTTCGTATTCAAGGTTGCGCTCCTTGTGGATGACTGCATCGTACACGCTCCCAGTCGTCATATAATTCTCCCCGGGCAAGGTGATTTCCATGAAGCGCTCATAATTCCCCATGTCCTGGTCCGTCTCCAATCCGCTGTCAAGAACGAAAGTCTCTCCATGCTCGGTGGGATTCATCGTTCCGGCGTCGACGTTGATATACGGATCTATCTTGAGAGCGGTAATGCTATATCCGCGCGCTTTCAAAATCGCCCCTATCGACGAGGTCGTTATCCCTTTCCCCACTCCGCTCATCACTCCCCCCATGACGAAGATGTACTTTCGGTTCTCCATAATTTTGCTGATATGCTAATTATTTATAGACAAAGAGCCGCCTTTTTTGCGACCCCCTCCCTATTGAAACTTAAAATTGCATTTTCGAAAAACTTACTGCGCTTCGACGTCCACGAAAACCTTGGCGGTGATTCCGAATTCGAAAAAAACCTTGGCCTCGCCCCTGCCCAATTCTTTCATCGGCTCGAAACCGATGTTTTTATCCGAAATATCAAAACCGTCATTTTTCAGGGCTGCGGATATGTCCTTGGCCGTAACCGATCCGAAGAGCTTACCGTCTTTGGCCTTAACCTTCAAGATGATCGCTTTGCCATCCAAAGAAGAAGCGATTTTTCTCACAGCATCCCTTTTTTGCTCCAATTCCTGTTTCTGTTTCATTTCCGACTGCTTCGCTTTCTCGACTGCGGCAGGAGTGGCTGCGGCCGCCAAGCCTTTCGCCAACAAGAAATTGCGGGCGTATCCGTCGGACACGTCTTTGATTTCGCCTTTTTTCCCGATTTTTTTCACGTCCTGCAGAAGTATTATTTTCATAGTTTTTCCCTTGCCGGTTTATCGCTTTAGGCATTATACACCCCTGTTCGTAATTTATCAAATAATTACCTTTTCCGGTGCCTCCTTTCGGTGAATACGTATAAAAAAAGGGCTTGCGAAGCTATGGCTTTCAGGATATCCGGATCATCGAAGGAATGCGAGGAGTTTTTCTTTTTTATAGTCAGGATCGAAATCAGCCCATGGATGTCTTCCGGGGAAATCGTCACGATATATTCGTCCGTCTCGAAATATTTCCTGCTCTTGTCCAGGCAATCGACCACGGGGAGGTCGAATTTGACGCTCCTTTTGCTTTTTATCTCAAGGAGGGTTTCGCAGGACGGAATTTTGACGAAGCGGATGGAATATTCGTCCGCCTTAGTCAGGATCTTGATGGCGGCCATGATGTATTCGAAAACCTCCTTCTCTTTGGCGAGCGTCATTTTGGACCAAGTGGGAAGCCCGAGCGAAATGTTTTTAAATATCTCGAGCTTGCGGTTTATTTCGCCGATGTAGGAATAGGAGCTCGTGAGGTCCTTGGACATGCGATTGGCGTCCCTTTGCGCTTTCGTTTTTTCTTGCCGGTCGGCGTTGAGCTGCCCTTCCTTTATGAGATAAAAAATAAAACCTGCTCCTCCGAGCAGGAATATGAGCAGTTCTTCGGCAGTTTCCTGCCCAACCCCGAAAAGACTCCCTTTGACTATGTCAGGGACGAAAACCATGGTCACGAAGATGATCAAATAGAGCCAATACACTTGTTTTTCCAAATCAAGTTAAATTAACATCTCGGAATTTCCGCTCGGAAGCCCTTCCTTCTGTTCTTACTTCCCATGCCTGCCGTTTCTTGCAATTTCGCCTATCATGGACCCTATGTGCTTGAGCTGCTGCTGTATCTCCTCTATTTCGCTTTCCGCGCGCTTGTCCGTATAAAGGTCCATGCTGGCCTTTCTTCTGTCCTTTTCCGCGGTCCTGTTCTGACTCATCAGGATTATCGGCGCCGTATAGGCTGCCTGGAAACTGAGCGCGAGATTAAGCAGGATGAACGGATACGGATCCCAATGGTAAATCCAGGCCACGACGTTCAGTATGATCCATATCATGAGAATCACCGATTGGGTGATGATGAAAGTCCAGCTTCCGACGATGCTGGCGATCTTGTCGGCGGCTTTTTGGCCGAGGGTCATTTTTTCCGGAATCATTTTTAGTGTTTCGAAAAGATGGGTGCCCCCTCGCATCCACTATCGATAATATTTTTTATTTATTTTTTGACAGATAGGTTACTCGACATCAAGGGCGTCATTCTTGCATTTGAGGTATTCCCGCAGTTTCTTGCCCGTCTCAGGATGTTTAAGGGCCATGTGGATCGTGGCTTTGACGAAATTGAATTTGTCTCCCGTATCCAACCACTCCCCCTCCAAAATCTTCCCATATATCGGCCTGTCGTTTTCCAGCATGAGATCGAAAGCGTCCGCCAAGCGGATTTCTCCGGATTTTCCATGTTGCATGTTTTTCAAAACGTCGAATACTTCCGGCGTTATCACATATTTTCCGACGGCGACGAAGTTCGACGGAGCCTCTTCCGGTTTCGGCTTTTCAGCGAATCCCTTGACTTCGTACGTGTCTTCATCCAATTTAACCCCGTCGATCACGCCGAACTTGGAAACCTCCTCGTTCGGGACTTCGCTCAGGCCGATCACGCTGTCTCCGTATTTCTCATACGCCTCGATCACCTGCTTGGCAGCCGGGACTTTGCTGTCATAGAGGCAATCCCCGAAAATGACCAATGCCGGTTCGTCTCCGACGATATGTGCGGCCTGAAGGAGGGCATGCCCGTCCCCCAAAGGCATGGATTGGCGCACATATGAAAACTTGGCCAGCTTCGCGACCTTCCTGACCTCCTCCAGGAGCTCATGCTTGTTTTTTTCAACCAGGGTGTCCTCGAGTTCATAGGACACATCGAAGTGGTCCTCGATAGCGCGTTTCCCGCGTCCGGTTACGAAAATGATTTCCTCTATTCCCGAGGCGACAGCTTCTTCGACCAGATATTGGATAACGGGCTTGTCCACGACCGGGAGCATTTCCTTGGGTTGCGCCTTGGTGGCCGGAAGAAACCTCGTTCCGAATCCCGCTACCGGCAAAATCGCTTTTCTGACTTTTTTCATTGTGTTGCAATATAAAAAATTATTTTTATAACAATCTTTTTTTCGATCTTATCTTAAGCTCCTCGTTGAATTCCCGGATGGCTTCTTCCAATATCGGATGGAAATTCCTGCTGATCCCTTTCTCCTTCACGATCATGCTGGCTTCCAAAAGCGAATCCGGGGTTCCGGCATCCAGCCACTCCCCATCGAACAAGGTGACTTCCAATTCTTTCTTTTTAAGGTATGTCCTGTTTACGTCAGTGATTTCAATTTCCCCGCGTTCCGAAGGCTTCATACCTTTCGCGATTTCCACGCACCTGTTGTCATAAAGATAGAGTCCCGTTACGGCGTAATCGCTTATCCGTTCCTTGGGCTTTTCGACTATTTCAATCGCCTTGTTGTTTTTGTTGAATTTTACCACCCCGAACCGCTCAGGATCGGAAACCTTTTTCGCGAACACATGGCCGCCGGATCGGAAAGCTTTGATCTGGGTTGAAAAATCGTTTTCGAAAATATTATCACCCAGAATCAGAGCGACGTTATCGTCTCCTATGTGGTTTTCTCCCAGCGTCAGGGCCTCGGCGAGTCCTCGCGGGGTCGACTGGACTTCGAAAGTGATATGGATACCATACTTTTTCAAAAGGGATCCCAAGAGGTTTAGAAATTGTCCGCTGTGCTCCGGCGCGACGATGACCAAAATCTCCTTGATGCCTGCCTTGATCAGGGTGTTGAGCGGATAGAAAATCATTTGGCGGTCATAGACCGGCAAGAGCTGCTTGGATGTCGTGGCTGTCATCGGAAAAAGCCTGGTGGCCGTTCCTCCGGCCAGGATTATTCCCTTCATCTTTCTTTTTCGCGGTTTGCATTGCTCCATTTTTTTTAAAATTCAAAATTCTTAATTCGACATTCTAGACTTTCGGATATATCGGAAACTTTTTGCAAAATCTCACCACTTCCCTCCTTATTTCGGCCAGTTTTTCCTTGTCGTCATGGGCGGTTATAATTTCGTCTATCCAGGTCGAGATCTGCCTTATTTCTTTCTCCTTCATTCCCCGGCTGGTGACTGCCTGCACGCCGACGCGTATACCGCTCGGGTCCATCGGAGAACGATGATCGTCAGGAACCATGTTTTTATTGACCGTGATGCCCGCTTCATCGAGCGCATGTTCCGCTTCCTTGCCGGTCACTCCCTTGCTTCCCATCACGTCCACCAAGACCATATGGTAATCGGTCCCGCCGAACATTATCTTGTAACCTTTTTTCAATAATTCTTTTTCTAAAATTTTCGCGTTCTTGATCACCTGCTTAGCATATGACTTGAAAGCAGGCTTCAGTGCTTCCCCGAAAGCCACGGCCTTGGCTGCGATATTGTTCATGTGCGGTCCGCCTTGGAATCCCGGGAAAACTGCTTTGTCGATAGCTTTGGCGAAATCGGCTTTACACATGATCATTCCCCCTCTCGGCCCGCGAAGGGTTTTGTGGGTGGTGGTCGTTACTATGTCGAAATATGGAACTGGATTTTCAATAGTCTTTCCGGCGATCAGTCCCGCGATATGGGCGATGTCGAACATGGAAATGGCTCCGACTTTCTTGGCGATCGAAGAGAATTTTTCATAATCGATTTTTCTGGTGTATGCGGAAAAACCGGCCAAAATGAGTTTCGGCTTATGTCTTATAGCCATTTTTTCCAATTCGTCGTAATCGATCTTTCCGCTCGCGTCGGTTTTGTAGCGCACGAAGTTGTATATCTGTGCCGAAAGCGTGACCGGGTGGCCATGGGTTAGGTGTCCGCCATGCGAAAGATCCATGCCCAAAACGGTGTCGCCGGGCTTGAGAATCGCGCTGTAAACGATCATGTTGGCCGGCGCGCCGCTGTGCGGCTGCACGTTCACGTGTTCAGCGCCAAAAATCTTTTTAGCCCTTTCAATAGCTAGCGCTTCCACTACATCCGTATAATCCTGTCCGCCGTAATATCTTTTTCCAGGATAACCTTCGCTATATTTGTTCGTAAAAACCGTTCCCAACGCTTCCAGCACGGCCTTGGAAACGTAGTTTTCCGAAGCGATAAGCTCCATGCCCTCCTGCTGGCGCTTCATTTCGCCGGAAACGGCTGCAAATACGGCCTTGTCTTGTTTTTTCAGATTGTCGTAAGCCACTTAAATTTGAAATTTGAAATTTGAAATTTTAAATGAAATCTAAATTTAAAATTTAGAAATTAAAAATTCAATTCAAATTTGAAATTAAAAATTTAAAATTATTTCTTCAGGTATTCCCTCAACGCCAATTTCCAACTTCTCATCGGGTTGAGTTTCGTGTTAATAAGCGTCGAGACATATGGTCTCTGGGCCGGACGCGGAAATTCATCGGATCCTACCGGAACCACTTTGACCTTTATCTTAGCCTGCTTATACAATTCTAGAACAGCTTCGTACCATGTGCAAGCTCCGGAATTGGACACGTGGTAGATGCCGTAGGGCTTCTCGGCCTCGACGATCTCCTTGGTCTTTTTAGCCAAATCAGGCGCGTAGGTGAAGCAGCTTGTTTCCTCATCCACTACTTTGACTTCGGTTATGGCTTTTTCCGCCTTTTTGCCGACTTCCAGCATCACGTCGAAGAAGCTTTTCTTGGCGCCCTTGGCTTTGGCGGGCTTTCCGAACAGCTTCGAAAGGCGGATTATGTAATATCTCTCCCCGTATTTCATGACGCTTTCCTCTCCCATCAGCTTGCTTTTTCCGTATTTTTGCACGGGCTCAGCCAGGGCATCCTCCCTGAAACCAAGTTGTGGAATGAAACCTTCATGAAGAGTGCATGATCCGCAAGATCCAGCGCAGCCTTCCGGTTCAGGTATTTCCGGCATCCCGGAAAAGACGTAGTCCGTGGAATAATGCACCAGCGTGGCGTCCAGCTTCTTGGCGATCTTCGCCAGATATCCAGGGGCCTTCCCGTTGAGATTTTTGGTCTTTTCAAATTCAGCCTTGTCTTTTTCGCATTGGTCAACCGCGTTGTAGGCCGCGGCATTGATGATGATATTTGGAGCCAGTTTATTGATCCTCTCTTTAGCCTGGGCCTCGTCCGTTATGTCTATTTTGTCGACATCCCAAGCAGTCACTTTGAAATCCTTGTCTTTCTTAAAAACGCTGACAAGCTCCTGCCCGAGCATTCCCTTAGCACCTATTATTAAAACCTTTCTCATATCGCTTTTCATTAATTATTTTTTATACTGTTTTTTGTAATATTCCTGATATTTACCGCTTTTGATATTCCTCCACCAAGGCTCGTTTTTTTGGAACCATTCGACGGTTTTTTTGATCCCCTCCTTGAAAGTTATTTGCGGCTCCCAGCCGAGTTCGTTTTTTATTTTGGAAAAATTGATGGCGTAGCGTTTATCGTGTCCCTTCCTGTCCTCGACATATTCGATCCAGCTCTCGTCGCGGCAAAGCAGACCCAAGATTGTCTTGGCGATTTCAATATTCGGTTTTTCCCCGTCACCGCCGACGCAATATGTCTCCCCGATCTTTCCCTCATGGATGATCGTGTCGATCGCGCGGCAATGGTCTTCCACATGGAGCCAATCGCGGACTTGCAAACCATCTCCGTAAATCGGAATCTTTTCCCCTTCTATGAGATTGGTGATAATGAGCGGGATCAGTTTTTCCGGAAAATGGAACGGCCCATAATTATTCGAGCAGTTCGAAATGGTCACAGGCAAGCCATGGGTATGGAAATATGCCCTCACTAAATGGTCAGAACCGGCCTTGGAGGCGCTATACGGGCTCCTGGGGTCATAGGGAGTGGTCTCGTCAAAAGGCGCGTCTTGGGCACCCAGAGAGCCGAAAACCTCATCCGTGGAAACATGGTGGAAGCGTTTATTACCAGCTTTTCTGGCCGCTTCGAGCAAGGTGTGCGTTCCGATGACGTTCGTGCGTACGAAGGCCGCGCTGTCCAAAATGGAGCGGTCCACGTGCGATTCTGCCGCAAAGTGCACGATGATGTCGACTTCCTTGGCTAATTCGTCGACTAATTTGGCGTCGCAAATGTCCCCTTTGACGAATTTGTGCCTGAGATTTCCTTCCAAGCTTTTCAGATTCTCCAAATTCCCCGCATATGTCAGCGCGTCCAAATTGACGATTTCGTAATCGGAATATTTATTCAGGATGTAGTGGACGAAATTGGATCCGATGAATCCCGCCCCGCCTGTGACCAATAGCTTCATGAATTTCAAATTAAGAATTTCGAATTTCGAATCAAGTCCGAATGAATTAATGTTTAAAAAATTGAAACATTAAAAATTCTTTTTTGCTCCAGGCTTATCCCTTGGGGACAAAATTCAAAATTGGAAATTAAAAATTTATTAAAATGGTGAGTTAAAATCTTTAAGCTCCGGATGGTTTTTATCCTTTTCTGACAATATCGGCTCGGTTATCGGCCAATAAATATTCAAATCAGGATCATTCCAAGCGATTCCGCCTTCGCTTTCAGGGGCGTAAAAATTATCACACTTGTATTGGAATTCGGTGTAATCCTCAAGCGTGCAAAATCCGTGCGCGAATCCCCTGGGCACGAAAAGCATCCATTTGTTCTGCTCTGAAAGTTCGAACCCTTCCCATTTTCCATAGGTCGGCGAATCCTTGCGAAGGTCCACGATGACGTCGTAGACGGCGCCTTTAGTGCAACGCACGAGTTTAGCCTGGGCATCTTCACCCTTTTGGAAATGCAACCCGCGCAGAACCCCTTTGGTTACCGACATCGAATGGTTGTCCTGGACGAAATCGGCTTTTATCCCGACCTCCTCAAGGATTTTCTTCGAATAGGTTTCCATAAAAAATCCCCTTTCGTCTTCAAAGACCTGAGGCTTCAGAAGATACGCCCCCTCCAACGTCGTTTTTTCTATTTCCATATGTGAAATTCCTTAAATATCTTATAAAAACAGCCTATGGATTTTACAATGAAGCCCATCAAAAAGCAAAGCGGCTTTCAGGAAGACGATGCGGTCGGAGTAAGGCTTTTTCAGTCTTTGGAAATAAATCTTCCGGTTTCCCTGTCGAACTCGAAGTCGGTTTCCCAGGAGCCTCCGTAATGGCCACTGAGCCCTTCCAGAGCCCGCTTCTCCCCTCCCGGGGAATACAAAACCAGCGCCGAATCCCTTTCGCCTTTGCCTGAAATATCGCCATAGGTCAGATCGAAAGCCAAGGTGAAATTCCTTTCGTCCGGAAGATTCATCTCCAAGAGGCCGACGCTATGGAAATCGCCTTTCCTATATCCTATCTTGGCGAGAGGCGTCCGGCTTTTCGCGTCACTATAAGCGGCGTCTGGCACGAGATCAAAAAAGGATTCCTCCCCTCCGAATTTTTGGGACAGTTTTATGCCGAATTCCTTCGTCGCGTCGTTGCAATGGTTGACGAAATCCTCCGCCGCCATCGAGCGCAAGACAAAAACGCATTGGGCCGCCTCTTCGGTTCCTATCTTACCGCCCAACCAGCTTTCCAATTTTTCCAAATCCTCCTGCTTCCCCAAGGAAAATTCGAATTCTTCATGTTTCGGGAGAAAGATCTCTTTTTTTTCTGCGGGAAATTCGAAATTCATAATCGGTTTTTACTGATTATCCATGTTTCCATTATACCATGCCCGGATAAGCTGAAAAAGAAAAGCCCGCGCTGCTGGAAATCCAGGCGCGGGCTCGGTTGAATTTGAGGACCAGTCCTCAAAACACCCTCATCATGTCGGTGACCACCCGGAAACCGAACAGATTCTTGAGGGATTTGGCGATGTTGGACGCCGAGGTGTCTTCGAAAAAATCATGCTTCAGCTCGATGTGCGGATCCACCGGTCCGGATCCAAAAAGACGCTCGTCCCGCTGTTCATTGAAAGCGATTCCGACGCCCTGTTTCATGGCATTGGTAAGATCGGAATTCGTAATCACTTCGCGGACCCCATCCATGATCCCAGTGTCCTCCGCTTCCTTCCTGCTTAATCCGTTGAAAATGATACGCATGGCGGCCTCCTCTACGTGAAAAGAACTACGTTTATTTTTTACCTCCCCGACTTCTCCGAATGGTTGTGATTTTACTACAATTCGGCACGGAAAGCAAAACCCGCCGTAACGGCGGGG
>Ga0209318_1001350_pt1 | contig 15791 bp, 18 predicted proteins | sample RifGroE1_FD_183999 | JGI IMG/M metagenome (GOLD analysis project Ga0209318, IMG submission 183999) | Groundwater microbial communities from Rifle, Colorado, USA - Groundwater E1 (SPAdes) (version 2) | ecosystem: Environmental > Aquatic > Deep subsurface > Groundwater | place: Rifle, Colorado...
AGAAGTGCAGGAAATTTTATAAATCTAATAACTTTACCGAATTATCTAATAAAGATTATAATAAATTATCTGATACAGATAAATATAATAATACATATTTTATACCTCAAAAAACATTCAGTAATTTGCGTGGTGTCGGTAATGGTCTATTATCATATGATTCTTATCTTCCTAAATATAATTTATTAGTAGAGTATCAAGGTGAACAACATGAAAGACCTGTAGATTTCAATGGTAAAGGAATGAAAAAAGCACAAGAAAAATTTGAAAAACAAGTTGAGCACGACAGACGTAAAAAAGAATATGCTCTATCCAACAATTATAACTTTCTAGAAATTTGGTATTGTGACTATGATAACATAGAAGAAATAATTGCTAAAAAAATATCAGAAATATTACAACAAGCATCATAACAAAACAACAAAATCTAAACAACAAAAAGAAGGTGATAATCATAATGTCATTCATATATTGTTTTGACGAACAAGAAAAACTAAAACTTCAATCACAACAATTAAAACTTTTCCAAGAAACTCACATTGACAATAAAAAATGTTGGGTTTTTGCTATTGATGCCAACAATAAATTTAACTTTAATCAAGTAGATAAAAGTAAATGTGTTGTTAGTAATAAATTAATGTTTTAATATTATCATATTTTAAGGAGGTGAAAATAAATAATTGAATGTATTAAATAAACATCCTAATTTTAAAGTAAAGTTTAATAATGATTTTAAGAAAGTTAATAATTCTGAATTTGCTGAAGGTACTGCATTAATAGCATATAGTGGAGATAATAGAAATTCATCCGATATTACAGATAAAGCTTTTACTGAAGCTTTACCATCTTTGGGACTTGTTCCTTTAGTTGGACATTGGTTATCTGAGAAACAAAATTTTGGAGGTCATGATGTAACAATTGAATTTGTAGGAAATCAATTGGTATTAAAAGACAATACTGTTCCTTATGGTGTAGTTAAAGAGAATAATAACGCAGAATATGTTGAAATTGAGGAAGAAGATGGTATAAAACATAATTATTTAAAAGCAGATGTTGTTCTTTGGTATGGTAGATATCCTGAACCAGTACAGAAGGTAATTGATGATGGAATAAACCAGTCTATGGAAATAAATGTTAAATCATATTCAGAAAAAGATAACGGAAACTTTCAAATAGACTCATTCGAATTTTCTGCACTTTGCTTACTTGGTAAAGATGAAGATGAATTTGGCAACAAAGGTGAAGACAATGTAGAACCTTGTTTCCCTAGTGCATCTGTGACAATTGATAAATTTACAGTAAACAATAAGTTTAAAGAACAATTTGATCAATTGCTTTTTGCTTTAAATCCATCTTATAACATATCTTCATATTTTATTTCTAAAGATAAAGCAGAGCAATTAGTTCAAAAAGCAAATACTATATTTACTCAATTAGGTTTTGAATGCTCAGAATACATAGTAGATGGTAAGGAATATCAAATAACTGGTATTATAAACAAAACTCTAAATAAAGAAGCAACTGAAGCATGGGGTTTTGATATTTATGATAAAGATACAATAACTATTTATTCTTTGGATTTTGAAACAATTGAAACATCTTCTATAAGTATAAGTTCTGTTGAATTGTTGATGAATAAGAATATTGATACTAGTCAACAGCATTTTACTTTAAAAATAAATAATTCCATAGAAGAGCATACAACAGAAGAAATTATAAAAGAAGAAGGAGGTAAAAATTTAGTGGACGAAAAATTAGAATTGCTAACAAAATATAGTCTTACTATTGAACAATTGAATTTTAGTATTGATGAACTTGAACTTGAAGAATTAGAAAAAAAACTAAAGGAATTTTCTAATGCAGAAAATAAAGTTACATCTACATTTTCTGCAACATATCGTCAAAAAAGAGATGCTTTATCAAATGCATTAGATCCAAAAATTGAAAGAGATGCTGATGATAATATAACATACGAGGAGTATTTGTGGGTTGAAGACTTTGACGATGTATATGTTTATGTAGAAAAAAGCATTTGGACAGAAAGTGATCATGAGCGTAAATATGGTAGGTTTACTTATACATTTGATGAAGTTACTATTACTGCTACTATCTCAGGTGAATTTGAAGAAATGCTTCTTGTGTGGTTAACATTAGAAGAAAATCAAAAACTTCAAGATGAGAGAAATACTGCTATGGTAGTTTCAGAAGAATTTGAAATTCTCAAATCAAAAGTAACAGAATACGAAACAAGTATATCTACTCTAACTGAACAATTCAACACAGTAAAATCCGAAAACGAAACTCTTACTCAATCCAATCAATCTCTGGCAGAATTTAAATCCAACACAGAAACAGCACAACAAAAAGCGTTCGAAAACCAACAAATTCAACTTAAAGCAGAATTAGTAGAAAACTTTTCCAAAGTATTGACTCTTGAAGAAGTAAAATCAGTACAAGATAAAGACCTTTCTACCGATGAAATGGAAAAGGAATTCAAACTTCTTTATGCAGATAAAGATTTACAAGTAAAGTTTAATAAAAAACCTAAGAAAACAGAAACAGAAATTCCAATAAATAGTTTTACTTGTAAGAAAAAAGATGATTGGACATCTTGCATTAAAAAATAATTAAATTAATTAGAAGGAGGAAAATAAACAATGGCTAATGTAAATAATGTAGTAACTGGTCGGTATGGTATTGTAAATCTTCGTAAAGTGGCAGGGGTTAAAACAGGGGAACATAACATTCAGTGCTACAGCTTGTCAAAATGGATTTCTTTTAGAGGAAGAACACTATACAAAAACTCTTGGTCTTCCTAGTGGCCCTACAATCAGATGTGGTTTGGTAGCATGCGTAGAAAAAATGTATGACGAGAGTGATATGTCTCTTGGTAATTTCAAATTGAATTTGGGTGAATTCTTACCTCGTATTTATCGTTTTCATATTGGAGACATGTTTGATACCAATAACTTTAAATATGATGATGGTGATTATGCTGATTATGCTGCTATTGTAGCTGCAATTGTAGCAGGTACTCCTGTATATGCTTATCCATCTACTAATGGTCAAATTGAATTAGAACCTATTCAAAATGCTGGTGCTGCAATTGAATTGCAAGCAACTAGAGTTGTAACTTTACCTGCAGGAGAATTTGCGCTCATGTTTACTTGCACAAAAGCTTAATAAATAAAATTAATTAGAAGGAGGAATTAAATTATAATGGAAAGAAAATATTTCGAACTTGCAAAACAAGCATATAATCGTAAAGATACTGTAGAGAATGGGGTTACATATACCTCTGATGAGAAGAATAGTGCATTAAGAGATGCTTTTAAAGAATTGGTTCCTGATGGCAAAAATCGTTATAAGAGTTTTCGTCAAAATAAGATTGAAATCTTTGAACTTATTGAGGAAAACGTTGATGAAATCCTTCCTAAGAGAGTTGATGACGCTTATGGTGGTTTCGTTGAGTATCAAATTCTTGACCAAGGTCAAAAACCTAAGTTCAAAACTAAAAAAGGTAAAAGAGGATTGCTTAATTTTATCACAAAAGTTGGTTTAGGTGGAGTAATTGAAAGAACAAGACTTGATGTTGATTATATCAATATGACAATGGAAGCATATGGTGGCGCAGTTTATGTCGAATTTGAGAGATTTTTAGACGGGGTTGTGGATTGGACTGATTTAGTTAATGCTATCATTGATGGTATTATGGAGAAAATTAATCTTCAAATCCAAACTACTTTGATTGCTTCATTCACTGGGTTATCTGCTAATATGAAAGTTCAAGCAAATGCTTTTGTACCAAGTCAAATGGGTCAATTGATTACTAATGTTCAATCTTATGGAGACAATGTTGTGATCTTCTGTACTCCTACTTTTGCAGGTACTATTGAAGAAACTCCTGGATTTATAACTGATATGGATAAAACTGAACGCAGGGAATTTGGTAGAATTGGTAAGTTTAGAGGGGCAAGTGTAATTGTGTTACCTAATGCTTTTGCCGATGATACTAATACAAGCAAAGTTTTAAGTGATCAATATGCAATTGTAATTGCAACAAATGAGACAAAAATTGTAAAAGTTGCATTTGAAGGAGATACAATTGTAAGAGATAATGAAAATGCTGATATGAGTATAGATTTTGAATCCTATCGCAAATTTGGTATCGCAATTGTTTACTCTAATTACTACTCAATGTTTCGTAATACCTCGCTCTAATTTTAATTAAACATAATTATTACAATTTAATAAGTAGTTTGTAAGGAGAGTGAATTTTTCACTCTCTTATTTATTATGTTTAAATATAACTAAAAACACAAATAAAATAAAAAGGAATTGAAAACAATATGGCAACTCAACCTAAAAATATCCCCATAGACGCAGACACTAAAGTTAGAATAATTAATAATTCTAATAGTAAAATTCATTGGATTCAATTAAATGGTAGACCTATCACCTTGTTAAAAATAGGAACACCTTCAACATTACCATTTATTGAATTAGAAAATATGGCATATACTAGTGATTTAATACAAACTGGAGATATTTATGTTCAGGATAAGAATGTATATGACCAATTAGGACTTAATGTAAAATATGAAGATATTAAACTTCATACTCAATTAAAATTAATGTTGGCGAATCTAAGTTCTGAAGAACTAAAAGAGGAAATTGAAAAACTTCCTAATGGAAATAAAGAACTATTAGCTGAATTGGCTGTAGAAAACTACAATGATTTAAAAGGGTCTGTAGTTGATACAATTGAAGATGGGACAAAAGTAAAAGTAACATTAATTAAAGAAGATGAAAAAGCAAATAAGCAAAATCAACAAAAGAATGAGAAATAAGGGATGTGATTTAATTGGGAACATCCTATGACTTAGTATTTCCTAAATTTATGCATGAAATTAATGATTTTGATTTAACGTCTTTGATTGAAGAGGATATGAAGATAGAAAATAAATTAACTCTATCTAAAGCGGTTACATTATTTAAAAAATGTAAACAAAAGTTGACAAGAGATGATGAAACTGAATTATTTACAAATACATTAACTGAAGAAGAAATGTGGATCTTGGCAGATTACATGCGTAAAGTTTGGTTAGATGAGAAAATTAATAATGGTGAATTATTAAAACTTAGATTAACAGATAAGGATTTTAAAACATTCAGTCCTGCTGATCAATTGGGAACTATGAATAAAATAAGATTAAGTTATGACAAAGAGTTAAAATTAAAAGTTAATGATTATTTGTATGACGGTTATTTGTATTCTAAGTTTTATAAAAGTGGGAATTAGTATTAGAGAAAATATTTAAAGAGGAGGTTAAAAAATGAGTGATTTTGAATATAATGTAGTTTCAGAATCAGAATTAAATGTACTTGATGGACTTACAGTTACAACTGCTAAAATTAATTTATTGACACAAGGAGTAGCATCAGGATACAAAATTGCACGAGGAGTTGCTACTATTGGTTCTGCTTCTGATACTATTGTGACTGGTTTAGCAACAGTTGTTGACGCAGTTGTTTCTCTAGTTGGAGATCCATCAATGACACATATGAGTTCTACTTGTACAGTTGGAAATCAAACTGGTCAACCTGCTGCTGGAAGTATTGTAATTAAATCTTGGAAACCAACTGCTGTTGGCGATGTAACACCAATCTCTGGAACATCACCATATGCCAATGTAGCATGGATCGCTGTTGGTACTTAATAATTTAATATAGTATGGTTCTTTGATATGATTCGAAGCGTATTAAAGGTAATTAAAAGACATGTGCCTATACACATGTCTTTTTCCAATTTAATTCTCTAATATAGGAAGGAGAGAAAACAATTGTTATTAACAAAAGAAGTCGAAGTGGAGTTAAATGGAAATAACGTTAAATATTTAGAAGGTTTAGGATATGAAATTCCTAGAAGGAAAGATAAAAGAGGTAGAATTAGTTATATTAAGGGATCAAAAATAATAATAAAAACCAATGATTTAAAAGATAAAAGCAATGAAGTTGTAGATGTCCAATGCGACAATGAGAATTGCAAAAAAGTAGTCAAAAATGCAAAATGGGCAAATTATATGACGATAATGCAAAAATACGGTTTATATTATTGTCAAGATTGCGTAATGAAATTATTTGGTAGAAATAAGATACTTTTGACTAAATTAAAAAATAGCATATCTTTTAAACAATGGTGTATTGATAATAATCGTCAGGATTTACTAGATAGATGGGACTATGAACTAAATATATTAAAACCAGAGGAGATGTGTTTTAGTTCTTCCAAGAAATATTATTTTAAGTGTCCAAATAATAAACATCCAAGCGAATTGAAAAGAATAAGCGATATCACTAAAATACACAAGGAAAGTATAAAATGTAACCAATGCAATTCGTTTGCACAATTGAGTATTGATAAAATTGGAGAAGATTTCTTTAAAAAATATTGGGATTATGAAAATAATATAGGAATTGATCCTTGGAAAATAGCATGTAAAAGCAATAGTAAAGTTTGGATTAAGTGTCAAGAAAAAGATTATCACGGAAGTTATGACATTACTTGTAATGATTTTACAGAAGGTAATAGATGCTCTTATTGTGCAAAAACCAAAGTGCATCCACTTGATAGTTTAGGAACATTGCATCAAGAAGCGTTAATTGTCTGGTCAGACATAAATCCAAAATCACCCTTTGAATATGCTCCTAAAAGCCATCAAAAAGTTTATTGGAAATGCAAAGACGGAAAGCATGATGATTATTTAAGAAGTATAGACGGTTCCAATAGACTTAATTTTCGTTGTCCTGATTGCAATTTCTCTCTAGGAGAAGAAGAAATAAGTTTCCACTTGATAAATAATAATTGGACAAAAATCTCACAAGATGATTACGAGAAGTTGTTGGCAGAAAATATTATCAAATATTACATACCACAAAAAACATTTGAGGGATTAATAGGTCTAGGTAATGGATTATTATCGTATGATTTTTATTTACCACAATATAATCTTCTTATTGAGTTTCAAGGCAAACAACATGGGAAACCTGTAGATTTTGCAGGCAGGGGGAAAGAATGGGCAGAAAAACAATTCGAACAGCAAAAAGAACACGATAAACGTAAAAGGGAATACGCCGAAGAAAATAAAATTAAATTGCTAGAAATATGGTATAAGGATTTTGATAATATAGAAACTATTCTTGAAAAAGAATTGTCTCTTATTAAATAATTAATAAAATTTAGAGGAGGAATAAATAATGGCAAATGTAACTGGATATGTTAGCAAAAAACTGACTGCAAATCAAGCAGAACAAAACGTAGCACTTGGGGTTAATATTTTTCAATTGATTAAAAATGAATCTGCCAATGTGGTAACGATTAATATTGACAATTTGACGACAGAGGAAAACGCTATAGAATTAGTCGCTGGGGCAAGTATTGAAAATTTTGAAACTTATTGTAAAACTCTTTATTATAAAGCGTCTGCTGATGGTTCTACGCTAAAAGTTATTGCTTTACGAGAAAAAGAATAATTTTAATTTATTAAAAGGGAGTATATTTATCGCTCCCTTTTAATTATAATTTGTAAGGAAATATAAAGGAGGTTGATATTAAATTGACTTGGTGGACGGATTATCAAGCAAGACGAGGACAGGATAGAAAAACTTTGTTTACAGATAACATGAAGAATTTAGTATCAACTGAATTTGAAAATTCTACAAGTTATGAATTAGTTAAAATTAGTGGTGTTGATAGAAAAACTCGTATTGTTGAAGAAAGTTCAATTATTAGAAATGCCAATAGAAAAAGACTATTATGTTTTCCTGATGAAACTATAAGCATTGGAGAAATTGTTGAGTTTGATAATTCGAATTGGATTTGTGTAATGAATGATACAACTTCAAAAATATCTGATGTTGGAATAATTGAGAGATGCAACAATGTTTTGCAATTCTACGATAAAAATTCAATTTTATATGATGTTCCTTGTATTGTTGGAAAAGGTTCAATCTCCCTAGATGAACAAAAAATAATCTCAACATTAGATTCAGAAATTGCAATACAAATAAGTAATACATCTATTACTAGACAAATTCCAATGAATTACGTGTTCAAAATTGGAATGAGGAATTATACGGTTACAGACATTAATGATATTACTGTAAATGGTTTATTGTTGATAAAGATGGTATATAGTGAGGTTGAACAGGTATTTCCTGTTTATAGTATTGAAATTCTAAATGGAAATTCTATCCAAGTAAATGAAAATGATCCATTAACAATTAATGCTCAAGTTAAAATTGATGGGATAATTGCCTCTACTGTACCTAATTTAATCTTCAGTAGTAGTGATATTACAAAAGCAACTATAAACTCTAGTACAGGTGTTGTGACAATTCTAGGTGTTGGAAGTGTTGTATTTACTTGTAGAATGGAAAATGACTTGAATGTGATGGATACGATTAGTGTTGAGATTGTTAGTGTGCCTATTGAGAATAAAACAGTTGAAATTAGTGGAAGCACAAGTATAATCAAAACGTATACTAAAGATTTTTTAGCAGTATTCAAAAATAATGGTTTGCCTATAGTTAAAGAATCATCTTTCTGGTTAACAGGAATTGATAATTTACCAACTACATTAGCAATTATTACATCGCAAAATGCAGTTAATAATACTTGTGTAATCAAGGGAAATAATTTAGGTGGTATAAAATTATGGTGTAAAAGTGTGGATGAAGAAATTGTTAGTCAGGATGGAATGGTTGTGCAGATTAAGAGTTTGTTTTAGGAAGTGATACAAAATGAGTAGGTTTGAAGAACTAAACGATAACATTATGTCAGTATTATTTAAATTAATTGATAATCAAAATTTGTGCAAACTCTTAAACTATACTTCATATGATCCACTTGCCGAAGTAGATATACAAAATACTGCTACTCTTTTGTTTGATAAAATATATCCATTTCCATTTTCTCCAGATGTAAATAGCGAAGCAAGATCACAACTTAATGTTTTATTTGAAGATTTTAAATTAGGAAAAGATAATCCTGCTTTTAAAAATAATCAAGTAACATTTGTAATTGTTTGCCATAGTTCTTTATGGAGAATAAGTGATATGCTAAGACCATTTGCTATCATGAAAGAAATTGATACATTATTTAATTCTACAAGTGGAATTGGTATGGCTAAAATGGAGTTTAGTGGTGGGAGTTTAGCATGGGTAAATGAAAAATATTCTGGATATAGAGTTTCATATAAAGTTTATGATTTTAATTAATGGTTTTTATCAAAGGATGTGGTTAAGGTGGTGGTTGAAAACGATCTTAATTTAAAACTACTTGCTGGAATGTCGATAAATATAAGTAATTTAGGTATTATTTCTCCATTAAAACTTAGAGAAATAATTGATCTTGGTGAATCTAATTATAACGAGTTATTATCCGTTTTATTAATTGATAAATCAAATATTGAAGGATTAAAAGATCAAGAATTTAGTAATTTAGAATTATTGATGGTATTTTGTCATCAAAGTCATGAATTTAGAGATAAAACTTTAAAAGCTTTAAAATTATTTCTTAACAATGAGTTCTTCGTGAGTAATGAAGGTCTTTTTTATTGTAGAGATTTAATATCCGATAATTACGGATTAATGGTTTATAAATATATAATTATTGATAAAAAACCATTTAACGATTTTCAAATGGTATTAAAAAAAGCAAATCATATTGAAACAAAAAAAGAAGATGAAATTATTCCTGGTAATGAACGAGCAAGAAAATTTATGGAAAAATTAAAACTTAGTAAACAAAATATTAAAAAACCAGAAACTATGAATTTACATAGTATTATATCAGGTATTGCTTGGAAATCAAACAATACAAATATAATTAATATATTTGACCTTACTATTTATCAATTGTATGACGCATATCATCGTTTAGAAAATATTGATAATTATCACTATACTCTAAGTGGTTTATATGCAGGAACAGTTGATGGTAAGAATATAAATTTATCCAAAATTACATGGACAAAGATTATAAAAAATTAAGAAGAAATAAGGAGGAATTTAAAAATGGCAACACCAAATCGTTGGGCTATACGTGACGCAGGGGAAGCAAGCTTTTTCTCATTAGTAGACGGTCATGTAATTGTTACTCTACCTAGTTTAAAAACTTCAGGTGTTTCTACAAAAGGAACGACCACGTATGCTCGTGGAGGAAGAGGAAATGCAAAATTAGTAGGATTTTCTAGCGACAGGGAGTAAATATATAATTATTTTATTAATAATAAAATAAACGTGAAGCTCCGCATATAGTGCAAACTGTATGTAGTGATAGGAGACGTATAACAACCTATCCAATATCTCATCAATTGCTGGCAATCGCTAAGAGCTAACTAAACTACAACGTAGGTATGAAATAAGGCCAAGCGTGAATGTTACGAAAGTAGAAAGAATTAGTTAGATGGCATATGGTTAAATCCTAAGTGCTACAAACAATGTGTCTTCAGCAGCTTATATCCGAATAGGATACAGTTCAACGATCATTCCCCTTGAGGGAAGTAGGGCCAAGTGGTGGGTGAGAATCCCTTAAATCGAAACGAGAGACTTTCTTATAGATAAATATAATTTATAAGAAATGATGATATGATCTGTGCTTGCATGGAAAACATGCAGAAGTTCATGTTAAGTAGTGATATGTAATTACTTAATTGAGAACTGGTAGAGACTAACGAACTCTATTGAACACATTCAGGCCACCTGTAAACTTCAGGACGCTATATTTGACAATTTAGCTGTAGCAATGCTTACAGGTAATGATATTACCACAGGAGTACATAAAGTTGATATTCATGAAATTATCACAACTACTTCTGACAAGGCATCCGTTTTAAATACACCTGTTGGAGCTATAATTAACGTTTTTGTAGTTAATGCAGACGGAACCAATGGAACAGAATATACATTGGGAACTCCTGCCACTAATCCTACAGAATTCAGCATAGTTGCAAAAGAATTGACATTTCCTGCTGCTACAGCCGATGGAACTAAATTCCGTGTTTACTATTTTGCTAATACAGACGCAACTGCAAAAACCGTTAAAGTGTCCAGCGATATGTTTGGCGGTTCTTTCAAGGTAGTAATTGATGTTCTTGTAGTTGATGAGTATACCAAAGCAGCATTCCAAGGACAACTTATTATACCTAATGGCAAATTCGAAGATAATTTTGAGTTATCCCTAGCAGCCACAGGAGATCCATCTGTGCTTGACCTTAATCTGGAATGCCTTAAATCTCCAACTTCTACTACGATGTGGGAATTGGTAGTTTATGATGATGCACTTCTTGCATAGTAGATAAATATAATTATGGGCAAAGATTTAATATTTGCCCATAATTAATTATTAAGTATTGGAGGTTATTATGGGCAAAACAACTGAATTCGAAGAAATTATACCACAAGTTCCAAAAGAAGAAATTATTACTATAAAATCAGCACATTTTAAAGTTCTTAAAAAAGAAGATAATGCTGCTATTTTAAATGTTTGTGGATGGCGTATACGTGTTTATTTTGATGAAACTTTAACAGAAAAACAAATTGGAAAAGTAAGTAATGGTAAATATATCACAGTTGGTTATGTTGGAAATTTAGAAGATGTATTTTCTGTAAAATTACAACGTTTAACTAAAGTTTAGTAATATGGTTTTCATATTTAGTTGCAACTGAATTATGAAGTAATTAAAAGAGATTATGCCGTTACATAGTCTCTTTTCCCATTTCTCTAATGACGGAAGGGGGGTATTAAAATGTTAGATAACAATATAATTAGGTACAATACCCATGAAAAAAGGAAGATAGAATTACAAAAATATTTAGAAGAATATAAAACGCTTAATAAAATGATTTCAAATGAAGTCGGTAAGAGACTGTATGATAATTTCAAGAGTCATAAAGATGATGTTTATGATACGGCAGTAGAATTAGGATATAAAATTGAAGACATTTCTAAATCAATGCCTAAAAATTATTATACTAATCATCCAGAAATACTAAAGAATAAACTATTAGGATTTATAGAAGAACATAAACGATTTCCAAAAATAAAAGAAATGGAAAAGGTATTACAAATTAATACTCATTTTATTAGTAAATTTGGTGGGGTTAATGAATTTAAAAAATTAATAGAATATGATGATAGCAAAGACTTAATAGATTTGCGAGGAGACTATAATCGTTCGGTAGGAGAATTAATTTCTGCGAATTACTTTTGTTCTCAAGGATTAAAAGACAATTATACTAGAGAACAACGTCCTTTCCCTAAAGACGAAGGTTATTTTCGTTCTGATTTTACCTTTTATTTAGAAAGCGATAAAGAATTACATGTAGAAGTATGGGGATTTAAGAAAAGTGAAATTGGTTCTAATATAGCAATACAATATCATAAGACAAGAAAAACAAAAGAAGATTTATATGAAAAATATTCAGATAAGATAATATTAATTAGTATAAACTATGAACTTTTTGATAAGAAATATGATGAAATACAGAAAGATTTATATAAATTGTTTGCACCATATATTAATTTAAAATTCAAGAATGTTTCATATAATAAATTACTCTCCCATTCCCTTATCAGTGATCAGGAAATATTCAATGAAATTATGGAAATAAGTCCAGACGGAATGACTTTTCCAACAACAATGGATTTATCTAAGTATAATTCTGCATTATATTCACAAATTTTAAAACGTGGGTATACTTATAATGAGTTTGCCAATAAATATGGAGTTAAAACAAAATTAGATAAAACTGATTGGACTAAGAAATTAATATTAGAGCATTTCCACAATATATTAGAAACAGGAAAAGAAATCAATAAACAAACTCTAAATGAGCAATATAGTGGTTTATCTGAAGCAACAGAAAAGTTTGGATATACAACCAAATTAAAAATAGATTATTTTAGTAAAGTAAATGCTATACCATCTCAAGAATTATATTGGGTTGTTAATTTAGCAAACAATACTACAAAAACAACTTCAGTTTACTCTAATGTAGAAGTAAATAAAGCAAAGAAATTGTTAGATAAATTGTATCAAAATATTAATAATAAAATATGCTGTAAATCTTGTGGCAGAGAGATGATACAAAATCATATTTATGAAATATATTGTGAAAAGTGTAGTTATAATATATCTAAAGGCAAGGTAAGTTATTCAAAAGTATTATATAATGAAACTGAATATGATAATAACTTTTTGCTGAAAGCAATCGAACCGTATTTACTAACTACTAAGGGGTTTAATAGCGTATCAGAGATTAAAATACAGTCATATAGAAATTATTTCAAGATGATTTGGATAGATATAATAAAGAAATATAACAAATTTAATGAATTATATAAGTATATTCTTGATGAATTTGAAGAGTATCGTAAAACCACAAACAATAATGATATCCATAAATTTTCAAGTAAGCACGAATACATAACATATGATGTGCTCATGGGTATAGGAATAGATAAAATATATAGTGATGTTGATGTAACCAGAAAGGATTATTCAGAAGATGGATACAAAGATAATTTCTTAGATTTAGTTAAGAATATCGGATATATACCATTATACAATGAATTTATAGTAAATACAAAGATAAATATAATATCATACTCTAATAAATTTGATATACATAAGAATATTTATGACGAAATTGTAAAAATGTATTCATCTAATATTGATTATGAAGGTTATCTAAGACGCAAGAAAGAGCATAAGACAAATATTTCTAGAAAAACTGGCAGTATGAGTCGCATTTATAGTGATGAAGATTTAAAGAATACATTTATAGAAGTATTTGAAAATTATTTTCTACAACATAATAAATATCCTTCCAAGAAAATATTCGATATGATTTCAGCACATGATAATAGTGTTTATAGAAGAAGATTAAATAAATCATGGACAGAAGTATGTGAATTATATGGATATAAAACACAATCAGTATCTAAACAATTATAAACAATAGCTAAGTCTATAATTGTTTTCATCAACATCAAAATAAGGAGAGAAGCAGAAGAAATAAAAACTTCTCTACTCTCCTTATTTTTTTACTATTTAATTCTCTGCCCACAATAAACCAAACCCAATAAAAACAAACAAAGAAAGGAATGATAAAACAATGATAGGTCAACTCCTCCACAGTGGTTTCATAAGTAGCCTCCCACTAAATAAAATAGGAGATGCAGACTATGATCCTTGGTACGTATTACAATCCAACAATGAATTAATCAGTTTCATTGACTCTAATGGAAACAAAGCAAATTTAAATTCATTATTTATAGAAGCAGAAAATACAAATCTATATATAAATATTGGAGGATATATACTATATATTCCAGCAAATGAATCAAGAGAATATAATTTTGAGAGTGTATCATCTATTCAAGTAATGAATAATTTAGGGACAAAATTACGATTCAGTGGACAATATTTCTAAAAGAAAGAAGGTGATAATTAATGCCAATAAAAGGCAATAATAATATTATTAAGACTGGATCAGATTTATTTATATCTTCTGGAACAGCGATAAAACCAACAATTACATATAATAATGGTGGGACTGTAGATATAGGAGTAGGAACTTATCGATTCTTTCATAGTATAAATTATACAGGAAGCATAAGTGAACATATAATATCTGGAGCAACGGTAAGTATACCAGATTTAACAACATCATATATTGTGGCAAATTATAATTCTGGAGATCCTGAATATTCTACAACAACAGATTTGTCTTCTATTAATTTCTCTAATAATATTGTAATTTATACTATTTCGCGTGTCGGAGATACAAATATAGATATCCTAGATTGGGATGAGCCAGCATATGCATTGGGAAATAAGCTTCTTCGTAGAGATATGGAAACACGTAGATTTGATAGAATTAATGGTTTGACTTTATCTGAAGATGTTGGTAGGAAAATTATTATTTCTTCTGGAGCTGTATGGCAAGGATCTTATAGAAATACAAGAATACAAGTAGATTCAATTACAAATAATTGTATTTTAGTTACTACAAATGAAACTGGTTGGGATAATGTTTCTATTACTGCTTACAATAATTCTCAATATGATACTGGGACAGGATTATCAACTCTTACAGATGGAAATTATGCAGTAAATTGGATTTATAGAGGCATGGGAATAAATGCAGAATCAATAATAGTTTTTCTAGGTACTGGTGATTATACATTAGATCAAGCGAAAGCTTCTCAACCTCCAAATGTGCCAATTAGCGCATCAACAAATGCTATGCTTGTTGGTAAAGTAATTGTATTAAAAGGAGCAGATACAGCAACTCAAATTGATAGTGCTTTTCAAACATTATTTGCACCTTCATCTGTATTGCCATTTGCCTATAACGAATGGAAAATATATACTCCAATATTAGGAGCTTATACAGGAGGTACTGCACCAACACTAGGAACGGGTTCTATTGTAACTGGATTATATAAAGTTATTGGTAAGTCTTTAAAATGTAAAGTAACTATATGTCAACAAAATGTAGCAGGAAATGCAGGAAGTGGACATTATACAATATCTATTCCAGATGGATATACCATTGATACAACGTTGATGCCACTTGCTACGAGTGATCTTACAAACCAACCACAGTCTTCGGCAGCAGTATTAACAAAGATTCCATGTGGGTTTGGATTTGTCAATTCTGGTGGAGGAACTAATGGAGTTATTCAGGTATGTCCAGCTACAACAACAACGATTGCTATG
>Ga0209318_1001351_pt1 | contig 15782 bp, 31 predicted proteins | sample RifGroE1_FD_183999 | JGI IMG/M metagenome (GOLD analysis project Ga0209318, IMG submission 183999) | Groundwater microbial communities from Rifle, Colorado, USA - Groundwater E1 (SPAdes) (version 2) | ecosystem: Environmental > Aquatic > Deep subsurface > Groundwater | place: Rifle, Colorado...
ACCGAGCGCCTGTACCATTTCTTCGATAGTTCCGAGGTTCAATACTGCCGGCTCAGTTACGGTGATTTCACGAGATGCCTGGTTGCTAACTACTTTGATCATGCTCATTTTTGATTCTCCTAATTAGGGGGTTTGTAGAATGGGCGACATGCCCAAGATTGAAGGAGCCATTTTCCGGCCCTTTACGCTTTCCGGTAAAATCCGGTATTGTTACGGTCAAAATAACACAATGACTTCGCTTTGTCAAGCAATTTTTTCTCTTTTTTGACCTTTTTACTATTTCATAAAATCCTTAAATACTTATTCAATTTATATCTAAAATCAAGTTATTTATCCAAACTGGTAAGAACATCTCTACTGGAGTAAGGTTGCAAAGCTGCTTGATCAATCGGAGGCGTAGGATATAATTGATCAATAAGAAGTACAAATAAGCTTACAATTATAAAAGATGCTAGAAAAATTAAAGCATTTTTTATATTATTCATTTTACCCTCCGAATATGTAATCTAGCTATTCGCATTATTTTCCTATTCTGATCGTAAGTGCTTTTACTTTTTCGCGTAAAAGAATAAGGAGTGTTACACAAGCGAGTAAGAAAAGCATGAAGTATTCGAGTAATCTTTCGCACATTATTTCTCCGTTAGTAAGGATTATATTTATTGAACTATCAAGTACGAGTATTCCATTTCTTAAGCATTATAGCACGAAGCTGCTCAATTGTATCACCATCTTCTGAGCATTCAAAGTGCATATTGCAATTACGACAATGGATATGGTCACAAGAATGTGGGGCCATTCCTAACCAGCCATCACCGCACCATTGGACTTCTGCTCCACAGAAAGGACATGGCTTTAATTCATTCATAATTTATTTCTCCTTATTAACTTTTTGTACAACTTTCTCAAGTGCTTTCGTTTCATTAGTGACATCAATCAACATGTAGGTTTTGCCTCCTTGGGTTACTTTACAAATTCCTAAGGCGTCAACAGTTACGACGGGCACGAGGTTTACTTTCTTTTCAAGTTCAGATATTGTCTTATCGCTAGATGTTAAATCACTTTTAACAGCAAAGAATATTGATCCTACTCCAAGAGTCAGACCAATAATAAAGGCTGTTGGCTTATTAATATTCATATTGACATCCGTGTTATGTTAATAATTAATATTCTTTTCCCAACATCTGTAACAAAATAAATCAATTCCTTTGGCCGCTTGTTGATGGCATGTTTATGGTTCCAGGCATAAAAAGTTTCGCCACGAGAAGTCTGGTAAAGGTTCATTCCAAGGAGTTCTGGCAAGAATTTGCGTTTTATCACAATTTGGCTCCGTTATAAAACTTTAACTTCTTTAAGTTCCCTATTAAGAGGAAGTATTAATTCATAAAAAGAATGAATAGCAGTTCCCATTTCTAATGGAGTTTTCCCTTTCATTAAATCAACAATAACAGCTATGCAGATTTCACAAGATAATCCTTCTCGGTATAGAGTGATTATTTTCTTAAGTTGTCGTTTGTTCATAGGTTAGGCTCCTTATAATTAATTCCAAATGCTATAAACCTTTCACCAGTTATAATATCTTTATGGCTTTTTACAAGTTTTACTTTCCATTCAGTATTTTGAATTCCACAGGATGAAATGCCCATAGTAAAAAGTTCAGGATTTGAATTTATTAATTCTATAGTGCCATCTGAATAACTTTGATATTGATTCCCCACTATGGCAGTTAAACCATCTGAAGGCATCCATTCTTCAATATCAGTACCGATATAAGAACCATGCCAAAGTTGTACAATATCGCCAGAAAATAATTCAGTTCCATTCATATCTACTTGATTTGTAGGTATTCCAACATCGCATAAACAACAACGGCCACTAAATATTTTCATAATTATGCTCCTTAAAATTTAACATCATTTTCAAGTTCATTAATATGCTTACTAACAACTTCTTTAAACATAGTATTAATGTCTCTTTCACTCATTTGATCTACTTGCCATTGCTCGTAGGCAACCTTGCGAGCTTTGTCAAAAGTATGTGGCCAGCAAGCTTCGCATTTGCTCACGTCGAGTTGATGCAGTGCCCTGGATGCTGCTACATACAAGATGTTAGTTTCTTCAGTTGTAGGGTTCCCGTTATCACTGGGAACCTTAAAATCATTGGCCAGCCTCACTCTAGGCCACTCTAAACCTTTTGCTTTATGGGCAGTAGTTATAGTTACATCGGCTTCGGCTGGATCTTCCACAGTTGATTCAAGAATAGATAGCAAGCGTTCCCTGCCATAGAGTTCAATTAACTTTAGGATAGGCTTAATGTCTCCGCCCATAGGAGAATTGGAATACTCAACAAGATCGACAAAGTTCTTGAAAAGGAAGAGGTCTGGATGATTTGAATATCCCTGGAGCTTGAGTTGAATTATAGAGTTGATAAGGTAAGTAAGTTGTTGCGTCCCACCTAAGATGTGGACTGATATATTTTTGCCAAGTGCTTCTATGGTTTCTGCAATAATTCCTTTGTTTGTCCGACATAAGATGGCGTCTACATCTGGTAAGGGTTCATAATGAATAGAAGAAACAACATCATCATTGCCATGAAATGGAACATACTCAAACTGATATGGATAATAACCAGTAATTATGGTATTTGCCATATTGGCTATGTTTTTACCGAAACGAAAACTTCTAGTGATGTATAGCTTTGCTAGATTGTCATCTTGCAAGGCATTAACGGCCCCGCGCCAACTGTAGATTTGCTGGAAACAGTCGCCAACGAAGATCTTTTGACAAGATTGATTCTTGATCACTTGCGCTATGACTGGGTTGCTATCTTGGTATTCGTCAAAAAAGATAAAGTCTTTGTTAATGATTGGGTTTGTGAGTGCCCAGATTTTGAGATATACATCATGGGTGATTGGCATAGGCTTACTTGCATCGGCCATTTCGTTAAACACAAGATTAGCGTGTTGAACTAAATCTTCTCGCATGATATCCAGGTCTGCATCCTGCAAGATTGTGAGTCTTGGCAAATGTTTGTACTGAATAACTTCGTCACTGGAATAACAGTACTTGCGAATCGTATTGAGGATGAGGTATCCTTTGATGGCTGGACTATTGTATAATTGCCATTCTCCAATGTCGAAAGTATCCGCTAGTTGTTTGCCTGTCAATTTGCTGAGCTTCTTCTTGTATTTGTAGCCAACTGCTCCGTAAGCTAAGGCATGGCCGGTCTTGCACATTATGTTACTGGAAAACTTGGTTGCTGCTTCCTGGGCTAGGAGTTTGTTGAATGAGATTGACAAGCCATATCCTGACATTTTGCGAGCCATTGCAAGCAAAAAGAAGGTTTTACCAGAACCTGGTGGAGCTTGGATTGCATAATTGTTGCCATCAAGAATGGTGTTGACGTGAGCTTCTTGTTCGGTGGTAAGAGTCTTGCCTTTATATTTCATTACCATGACTTAAGACTCCTTTAAAGACTCGAAATAATCTTTAAAATCAGTATAAGATTTTTCATTTGGATAAACAAAACCATTTGATGATCCGCTGATACCTTGATTATAACAAACTACTGGAACTTGTAAATCGTTAGCAAATTTTTTAGCTATACTATCCCCTCTATGATAATCGCTTAAAACCCAGTTCTTATCTTCATATAAGATATCAACTAAAAAATCTTTATTATCTTTATATTTTCTATTAAGAGCTATAATAACGATAGTATAATGATTATTTCTAAGATCAATACTACAACAATCAAAAAGTGCCTGAGAATTAGAATGCCATGGGCCTCTAGTTTCTATTTCAGTATTATCTGTTAAGGTAAAAGTAATTTTTGCTCCACCAAATCCTTGAGATTTAGTATCTTTAGGATCCCATACATAGATATGATCAGCACTATTTGGCTGATCTGCCCAGAACCAGATACAATTCTTAGAGTCTTTCTTAGAATGATACTTTCTAATTACTGCTTCATGTTGACCACAAAGTTGAGCATATTTTTGAATTTCTATTTCTTTCTTTATTATTGGATACATTATTAATCTCCTTAAAATTAATAATCATAATAATCTGGTTCATCCCTCTCAGCATCTGGTACATCTGCCTCGCAGCAATCTGTCACAGGCGTGCCATAGTCAGATGGATAGTGAATACCTGATTGCCCGGCTGTGCAATGAGTGCCAGAATAGCTAAATGAATCGTCTAAGGCAATTATGAGGCATGGCTGATGGCAGGCTGGACAAAGAAAGTTAGTTGGGGTTTTATAGAGTGGGAGGTTTTTCATGGCAATTATTTATTATTTAACCAGGCGTTAAACTTCTTTTCACTTCCCCAACATTGGCTTGGTGCTTCATTCTTAGTGAAGTCCCACATAATAGTGCTCCTTTTTACATTAGCTCTGTTAAAAAATCTGGTTCCAGGCCAAAATATTCTTCACAAACATTTTCAGCGGCTTCAAGATCGTTAGAAGCTATATATTCTTGCAAGGCTTCCCTGGCTTGATTGATTATATCTTGTGCTTCAAGTGCAGATATTCCGTCACGTCGCATTAGGACTTCTTTGATAGATTCGCACATAACAAGCTCCTTTAATATTGAACTACTGGTTCTTGTTGTGAGATGGTGTGTTGATAATCCATTTCTCCAGCAATACCGAAGAAGATTAAGATAATAAGGGCTGTAAGAAGTTTGAATATTAATTTCATTATTTTACTCCAGATCAGTTAAGTTAAGTCCTCTGGTTACTTTTGTCTGGCTGAATTTCTGGCTTACAAAGTCTGTGGATTCTTGACTGGGTGGAGATTTTGGATCTTGGCAGAGATAAATAATTCCGTAGTAGAAGGTAAGTTTGATGATCTGACTAGTTGTTGTTAAGTCAGCTGGTTCGATGCCTTTAGCAAGTAGGCCATCTCTAGCTTTGGCAAGGTCATCAATGGTCATGCGGGTTGAAACTACACGGGCTTTACTCATGGTTGAGTTCCTTTAATTGATTGACTTAACTGATGGAGTGAAATTCTCTTTATCTGCTAAGGATGCCAAGTTGATTTCTTTCTTTCTGGGATTGAGAATAAAGATTTGAATTTCCTGCATAATGGCTGCGTCAACTTCATCTGACTGGCCGAGGGTCATTTTTGCCAGGTAATCTGTGTAGATGATCTTAACTAGTTGGCTAAGACTAGTTAGTTGGAAGTTCGGTTCCAGGCTGCGAACAATCTGTAGGCCGCGAGCAAGCTGATAGGTAGTGAGACGGAATGTTATGACTGGACTTGACATAATTAGTTACCAATAGTTTGAGTTATTTTATAATGGTTTCCAAATTTCATCTAATCTTTCTTTATGTTTCTGTAAATAACTAATAAATCTGGCTACTTCATCTTCAGTAATGGTTTTAACAAAGTGGGGACAAAATAATCCTTTACGCTGATGCATTATGAATATCTCAGCATAGTATTCACCAGTTACATTATCTGTTTCTTCAGCCCTCTTTTCTTTTATATCCCATCTAAAAACTAAATTCATATCAATATCTGCATCTTCCATTTCATCTAAGAAGGCAGTCATTGTATCTCAATTTTGACTAGCTTCTCTTGAGCAATAATTATTATCTGAGCAATAGTATGGATGATCAACAACTAAGTCTTTGATTGTCATTTTAGTTACCAATAGTTTGAGTTGCTTTAAAGGTTTGAATGATAGCCTGTTGTTGTTCTTTACTTAGAGTGGAAAGAATCTGCTGACAAAGAAGCTCAATGTTGACTGGCTCACTAGTTTTTGGTACTCTTATCTTGGTTGATTCTTTCATTTTGATTGCATGTTTATTCATGTTGAGATTGTAATCTATTGCCTGGTACAAAGTTGCGATGTCTTTCCAGGCTTCATAGGCTTTATGGTAGGCTGTCTGCGTAATTTCTTTTTCTTTGTTTAGTGGAATAAGTTCAGCTTTGGTAGATTCTAACAATTTTGCAAGCTCTTTCTGGTAACAAGTCTTACAAAGATGTTCTGACAAACCAATCTTACTAATGTTATGAATTTCTTTTTCTGTTAAATCAAAGCCGATTGCGTTATTGATAGTATTGCAAACTGGACAGAGTTTTTTCATGGCTATGCTCCTTAGAATGGACAGCCTGCGAAAAATCCAGGACTTGTTTGTTGAGGTAAATATTTTCCTGTATTTTTTATTTCTGTAAGGATTTTAATAATACCAGCTAAGGTATCTTCTTTACCTAAGCAACAAGCGCCTTCAGTTTCTTCTTCATCATTTAGTGGAGTAAACTTATGTCCGGTATCTGTAACTAAGGAAAAGCTCCAGTAAGTTAATAATTCTTCAGCTAGGTCTATTTTCTTAATATATGCTGGCATTGTATCATCATCTTCAAACACATAGGTAAACTCGTGACCTTGGAAAGACATAATCTCTTCTGTTGTCATTGTCATTATGACCTCCGCAAGATTTTGAAGATTTCATTACTGTTAGATTGCTTAGTCAGGATTTGTTTCTGAAATCTTAATGTGTTGCCAGCTTTGAGCCAGTTAATCAGTTCAAAGTATGTCACATTGGCAAGGTACTTCCATCCCATATGGGTTCCAAATCTGTTGTAGAAACGAATTGTTTTGCCTTTCATAATTTATTTCTCCAAGTAAGGATTACATGCTTTAATTGTTAGCAAGGTTAAAATATGCCTTTCCCAATCGCCATAAGGAGTAAAGTAAATACCCTCATGTATCATATTTAAATTTGTTTTATTTATAAATCTTTTAGCTAGAGATCGAAAAATATCTTCTTGCACAAAACTAAAATTTATTTGATCTTGTATAAAATTGTTTGTTATCATAAAATAAATTTCCTTAAGGTAATATGTTGTTTTTGTAATGGGCGTTCACAAGTGAACAGCTAAACTAAACATTTAGCAATATTAAGCCTGTTTACTGCAGGTTAATCTTAATCTCTACTTCATCTGCAACTACGATGCCCATATTAATTGCAGCATAAACCTCAGCTTCGCCAAACAAAATAATTGCTGTGAGTAGGAAATCATGCTTGAAAGGATCAGATATAAGCCAATCAATAATGTTCATGTTTGCTCCTTGGTTGAAGATTACATTTTGAGTGGATTAACTTGTAAGGCGTCAATAATTGGTTTAAATGTTTCCTTCACTTCATTGATTCCAAAGAAGACGAGCAAGGCAACTATGGCTATTGCACCAAGTGTCCAAAGAAGTCCAAGGCAAATAGACTCTGTATGCATAGCGTCAAAAGGAGTAAAATGATCTTTGTTGTTGCGTGAATTAGCTTTCATGGCTGGCTCCATTGTTGAGGTTATTAAATTGACTCACTCATAACCAGGTCAAAACCATTAAACTTGCAAGGACTTTGACCTGGTGATTAGGCAATCAATCTTATTTAATACTAATCAGCTGGCCATCTTTCATCTGCCCCTGGCCGTACCATTTGTGAGGCTCTGGATAATGTGGACCCTCTAAATAGATTGTACCATTCTCAATGGTGCTTGGCCCAAAAGGTCCGGGCTGGAAACAAGTTATCTTTGTTCCGGCTGCAATGGCAAGTTTAATGGATGATCAGGCGTAGTTTGCTGGTAAGTACTTACTCATAGCAAGTATAATTTGTGGCATAAGTTCTTCCCAGGTAAAGGCTTCAGCTTTTTCTATGCTAAGCTCATATGGCTTTACTGAAAGGTTTTTAATCCCAGGGATTTCTAATATTGCCTTACTTGTCGTCATGGTAAGTGGTAAAACATCATCCTCACCGATTGAATATTCTGAAGAATACCATTTGTTTTTCTTTACCAGTTCATGGCGAAGATGAAAGGTTCTATAATTCTTATTTCCATGAATCTCTACAAAGCCGCCTGAAATAAATTTTTCCATTTGTTCTCCTTATGGCTGGTGTGCTTAATGGCTGGTGATTAAAAGCGGGCAACTTCGTTGCTTGGTTTGGTTAGACAATTCTAAAAAAGTTTGCAATCTTGCCATCGTTACTAAATATGTAACCTGTCGCTGTTTGGTTCTTGACTTCAATCCAGATGACTTCACTTGGTGTAATGGTTCCAATCTGGATCATTTCTGCAATTTGGAACAAGTAGCTAAGGTCGCAGGTTGCAATGATCTGGCTAGGATTCCAGATTGCTTGGTCAAGTGGCTGGGTTTCAGGCAACCAAATTGTGCACTGCTCTTGTAGGTGGAACAGCTCACTTGGGATAAGGGCATAATAGAAGGTTGTGTTCATAAGTTACTCTCGATCATCTACTCTAACAGGTGCAGTAGGAATTACAGCATAAATCGTGTTGTAAAAATCGGTGTTCCATACTTCTACATAATATTGTGTGCCTTTAGGTTGTGTTTGATGCCAGGTTTTCCCTATGTACGTGTTTAATGGTATAATTAAGAGAGTGTCAGTATTGGAAAGGTAAAAACCTGGGCCTTTAAAGTCAATCCCAAATTCCCGTTCAATTCTTTCCTTATTTCCTGTCATGTTCCATGCACATTTAGTTTCCATAATATTCTCCATGATATTAATAATCTTCTCTGGCTATTACCCAGACGTTATGATTAGGCAGTCGCTTTAGATAGTCAATTTTGTCCTGAGGTTTTCCTTGTATTGAGTTATAAGTTTGATTGGTTAGACTAAAAAAATAGATTTTCGTTTGCTTTGAATATTTTTTGCTTTGATTTTAATCTGATAAATAAGATATAATTTATCTGATGCACATGGCTTGCAACAGCTTATAAGTGATTTATTATCATTAATTGGTCTGCGAGTATCGCGATAGATATAATTAGTTTGTTGTTGGCAAAAAGTGCAGAGTGTCATAATTAACTAACTCCAGGATTAATTTGTAAAGATATTTTTCAAAACTGTATCGTTGTTGATAATCTGCTGAGCTTGTTCTGCTGTGAAGCCTATCGAAAATAAAAATAACACTACTGTTTCGCGTGCTTGGTCTGTTGGAAGAGTGCTTGCAATTGCTTTGATTTCCTCTATGGCTTTTTTAACACTGTTAAAATTTCATTCTCGGTTAGTTGGTTCATTTTGTTTAACTCCTATAAAGTTAAATTTAACTGCATGGTGAAAAGGTATAGGTATATCTTGTGTTATTGTACCGTATACAAGTGGGTTTGTCAACGGAAAAACACGTAGGCGGTTTACGGTGTTGGTGTGTGCTACGTTGTGGTAGTTAGTCGGTGGTGTGTATATAGTATGGTGGACGGCCGGAATAGGCGCTAGAAGGGCGTAGGATGGCCGTGACAGGCCGTAGCGTCCGGGTTGGTACGGTTGCATGGTCGGCGGGAAACGTAGCGTGGTGGCCGTTGTGGTGGCTAAGCGGGCATAACGGAAAAAACCGTGTAATTCCACCACGTTATGCCCGTTCATTAGATGTGTTTATTCCTCGCTATCTATCCAATCTTTCGGCGGGCTGAAATCAGTTAATGTTGATATTTCTGATTCAGTGATGTTTGGATCATGAAATTCTGACGGTTTGGGGAGTGGTTTAGATGTTTGGAAGGCTAAACTAATTTGATCCTCTAGTTCTTTATTTGATATCTCTCTATGTTGTGCTGTTTGTCTTGATTGAGATTCTTGCTTTAGAATGTTGAATAGCTTTTCATCTTCAAGTTCTCTTTGAATTTGCCAGGCTGGTTTGTTGGCTTGTCCAAGTTGAGGTAGTGGAGCAAGGTTTTTATTTTGCGCTGGTTGTTTGATCATTCCCATTCTTGCCATGGCAATCTCTTGGAGTAGCTCAGGAGTGACGCTATGTGGATTATTGTTGCTGAATTCTGATTTTGCGATAAACTCATAAAAGATTGTTCTTATAAGTTCGGCTGGAGTGGTAAGTTTCCAATCAGGCTCAAGATGACGAACGGCTCTTAGTCCTCTGGCAAGATGATAATCGGAGATGCGAAAACTTACGGTAGGGTTTGACATGGTGGTTGCTCCTTGTGAGGTTGTTCGGCGTAGCCGAGGTTGTCAAGTGCTACGGTGTAGGGTTTGCCGGTTTGCCTGTTTGCATGGTTTACCGGGTGTTAGCAGGTAGTATACATGGTTTGCTAAGGGTTTGCAAGTGTTTTCTTTGTGTTTACAGGGTTGGCAAACGTCCGGCGAAGCCGAGTAAGTGGTTGATATTGTTGGGGGAATTAGGGTTTGCAGGTGGGCAGGGTTTGCAAAAGGTAAACAAGGGGTAGACAGTGTAAATGGTTGATATTGTTGAAGATTATCGTGTTTACAGGAGTGTACAAGTAAACCTCCCCCCCCCCTCTCTGTTTACCCCTTTAAGTACATCTATTTAATAAAAAAATTAAATACTAAAATAGACACCCCCTCTCCCTCTCATGTGACGGGAGTGGGGTTTACTTGCATACCTAGGTAATCAGGCGTAACTCTCTGATATTATTGCCGTTTACAAGTTTACTCCTTGTCTACTCTTTGCAAACCTGCAAACAAGCTAACTATCTGTTATCATTAGATTTATTCTGTTTACATGCCTACTTGTTTACTTGTGTTTACCTGTGGTTACTCTCGTGTATTCCTATGTTTACCCGTGTCTACCTTTTGTCTATTGTGTCTACCTTTTGTCTACCCTGTAAACTATGCAATTGCTTATTGCTTGATTCCTTATGATGGGTAGGTATGACCTAGAATGGACCAGAAAGGGCCATAGAGGGCTTTTATGGTGTTAGGGCTATGTAGGTATCTATATTGAGCAGACTGCTTTTCCGGGGCATTGTAGGGCTTTTATGAATATCCTACTCTGGGGTACTACTCTGTGGTACTATTCATCCCTGGCCTGAGCAAACTATGTAAACCCTGTAAACTATGTAAACCCTGTTCACTATCGAACGCCCATACAACCATCTCTTAATCACTAATTACTTAGTTCAGTCTGTTAGGCATTATTCAGTTTGTTAGGCATTAGCAATAAGAAAAGCCTGAAAAGGTTACATGAACCTAATCGGGCTAGACTGATAACAGGTTGTTAGGCTTTTTATTATCGTGATAGCTCAATGCAGATGCCAGTCTGAATAGCCTTGTTGTAGCGTTCAGGCATTAATCCAAGATATTTCAAGACACGAGAAACATTGTGGCAATCCTGGCATAATATGCACCGTACAACTTTCATTTCTTCACGATCTGATGTTAGCTTAATTGCCTTGGCAAACGTAATTCCGTAGGTTACATCCTTTGAGAGTTTGGAAATTTTCATGATGCTTTCACCAGGTGGAAGTCAACTTCATTAAATTGCACATACCATGCTTCAATAACCCATTCAGGCAGATAAGGGGCAGATTTGCGATTAAAGAATGCCAGGAAGCGTTTTGAATATTGCATGGCTATACCTCAATGCTCGGGCACAATCGCAAGGACTATGCCCGAGGTTAGATGGTTGCTAATTATTTACTTGCATACCTGCGATAATTGCCGCAAGTTGTTCCGGCGTCAATTTGGACATGGCCTCAATGGCTTTCTGCTCGTCACTTTTTGCACTTGCCGGACGTTCAGCAGCTTCCCATTTCATCTTGTCCACGTTCTCTTGACCTAATGCCTGCGACCATTCTGCACCTTTCTTTGTAGCTTTAAAGGTTGCTCTGGCATCAATCAACTTTGCTTGTATACCTTTCTGCAAACAAGCATGCAGGCAACCGCTTTCCTTTGCCCAATCTACCAACTTCTGTTCATCTGCAAACTGTTCAGAGGTCGGAAAGATTGACCTGGGCAAAGTGTGGCTTACCATTGTTCCAACTACCGGGACTGAAGTTTCCGTCTTGAGGGTATCTAATGTTACGAAGATTGACTGTGCCATGATAAAACTCCTTTATGATGGGTTTACTTGCGAGTGGCCAGAACCATTTCCAGCCTGTTACTTACTGTATATCAACTGTGGAAAGGATTGTCAAGAATTAAATTGTATCAATTTCTCCGTTCTCAATCTTTTTCCATAATCCGCCATCCTGCCAAAACTCAATTCCTTTTGACATATTAGATATGTCGAATGTCTTATTTGTTCCGTCACTCATAGTTATGGTAACTTCAATACTATCTTCTAATGGCCTGATTTCAATTCCTACTAAATCTTTATGTTTCATAATATTCTCCATAGTTAAGGTTGTTTCTAACTTTCCCGGTTGTTCATCTTATTAACTATCTGCCTCTTAATATCTCCAATGTATATCCTGTTTCAAGCCTTGTCAAGATTTATTTTCCACCATTCTTTCTTTTCTACTTGCTTGTCCTTTCCCAATTACAATACTTCTCCATGTTCAGGCTGTCAAGAGTTATTTTGCATCACCGTTTGTATGATGCTCGCCAGTCTGCCTGGACCATCATGTTGAAATGTTTCCCATGTTGGATTGTTCCACAGTTTGCCAGGATTATCTACTCATAATCTATATCTGCTTACCGTTTGTCCTCGTAGCGGAGGGAACAATTCTTCTCGCGTGTAACCTGCCCGTGTGTGGATGCCTCGATCCTCCTGTAGTGGATTAGGGTTTCTCATATAATTTGCGGATACAAGCACCTTCACATTGCCGTCAAAAGTCACTACTTCAAACTTGCAAACATTTCACCAGTTAATCAGTCAAGTAATTTCATAATGCCGTCAATCGTCACCATTCCCTTCAGTGTTCATTTGTGAACATCCAGTCGGCATAGCAACTAATCGGGAACAATTATAACTTAGCAGCCTTTCAACTTGGATACTTAGAAACTTGATTGCTTTATTAAAACAGGCAGCCATCATATATTAGAGAGGTCGCCATATGATTGCCGGCATTATGGAAAAAGCAGGAAAATTAAGTCCTTATGCATTTTAATGTTGCACTTTCCACCATAATATGTCACATTATTATAGGACAATTCCAAAAGGGTCACAACTTCCATTTAATCTATTTCACCTGTAAAGCTGCCAACCATGCTCAAAGAGTTAAAATCTCAGCATCGCAACATTATCCAGATGGCCTTTAACGGCTACAAAAATCAGGAAATTGCTGAGCGTCTTGGCATGGCACAATCATCCGTATCTACAATCCTTCGCTCACCTCTAGGGCAAGCCTACTTAAATGGCCTTCAAGACAGGGCTCACGAAGCAACTTTGGATGTTCGCAAAAAGTTAGTAAGTCTCAACAAAGAAGCACTCGCAACATTTGAGCACTTGCTCGACAAGAATTCCCGCAAAGCTGTACCAGCCGCAGTCCAGTTCAATGCCGCCAAAGATGTTCTCGATCGCAATGGTTATAAGGCTCCAGATCGCTTGAACATTGACATGACGCTGCAAACCAAAACTGATGAAGAACTCGATGCTGAAATAGCAGCAATCGAAGAAGCAATCAACCGAACTGGTGGTAAAAATCTTCCAGAGATTAAAAAGTCCTTACGACAAAACTTATCATTTACGACCATTCCTCTTGCTTCAGATCATGCTGTTGTCACGATGCCCGCTAACGAGGATGATTTATCTCTGGAAGATTTATTCTGTACTGAAGAACAAGCTGGCCTATTTATTCCTGACGAAGATTTTGAAGAACCCCTCCTGATGGAAGACACCTCAATTTTAGAAGACCTATCATTTGATCCCTTTCATAATATTAAAAGGTCATAATGATGGATCTTTCCCACCTTGATAGAGACCGCAAAGAGCAATATTTAAAACTATTGCAAGCCAAGAACATCCGGATCAAGCAAAATAAGATTACCCAGTACTATCCAGATGATGGTCCGCTAAGTCGAGATTGCTATCCTAAGCACATGCAATTCTTCGCAGCCGGCGCAGACTTTTCTGAGCGTTGCATTATGGCTGCAAACCGCATAGGCAAAGCCCTCAAACATGGAACTAAAGTAGCTACTCCTTATGGCTGGAAAAAGATTGAAGACATTACTCTTGGTGATTCTTTAATTGTTAATAATTCTGATATAGCTCCAGTTAAAGCCATTTATCCTCAAGGAATTAAACCAACATTTGAAATTAAATTTTCTATTGGAAAGTCAATTATTTGCTGTGCTGACCATCTCTGGAAATATAAGAAAACTCCTACAGATCATTGGCAAATAGATAATACACAAAAATTAATATCGTTAATCCAAGAAGGCTTTCAAATAATAATTCCTTATTGGCCGTTAGATAATGAGGGGATGCATTTACCATTAGCGCATATACTTACGGGCACTAAAATATCTGAAAATTGTTCTATTCTTGATATTGTTCCGAGTGAAGATTTTGAGTGTACTTGTATTGAAGTTGATCATCCAGAACATTTATTTGTTATTGAGCATGGAATTGTTACTCATAACTCTGAAGGCATAGGAGCGTATGAAACAACTCTTCACGCAACAGGCAGGTATCCTGCTTGGTGGACTGGCAAGCGTTTCACCAAACCAGTTTCTATTTGGGCATGCGGGACTACCAGTACAACTGCCAGAGATATCGTTCAGTATAAACTGATCGGTAATCCCGAAGAGTATGGTACTGGACTCATACCAGAAAAGTACATCATTAAAACTAGCCCGAAGGCTGGCGGAGTTGCTAATGCCATCGACATGATCTTGGTCAAGCATATCTCTGGTGGCATATCTCGGATTAAGATCAAGTCTTATGCTGAAGGTCGTAAGTCTTTTGAAGGTACCGAGCAAGACTTAATCTGGCTGGATGAAGAATGTCCACTTCCTATCTATACTGAATGTATTACCAGGACCATGACGACAAATGGTCTGATTATGCTAACCTTTACTCCACTTGAAGGCCTAACTGATACTGTTCTTCAGTTCATGCCAAACGGCAAAATAGAAGACAATCAAGAAGGTAGTAAGTTTCTAATCCAGGCAACATGGGATGATGCACCACATCTCACCAAAGAACAGAAAGACAAACTCTGGGCAGCTCTTCCACCTCATCAACGAGATGCCAGATCGAAGGGTGTTCCGCAGTTAGGATCTGGTGCAATTTATCCAATCCTCGAATCTAACATTACTGTAGCTGACTTTGCTATTCCCGACCATTGGCTCCGTTGCTATGCGTTGGATGTTGGCTGGAAGAAGACTGCAACTGTTTGGGCAGCTACAGACCCGACCAGCAACATAACTTATCTCTATAGCGAATATTATCAGGGCCAACAGTTGCCACTCATCCATGCGGATGCCATCAAGGCTCGGGGAAATTGGATTCCAGGCGTAGTTGATTCAGCTGCACATGGACGTTCGCAAGATGACGGTAAGCAACTTTTTGAACAATACTTTGGTTTAGGCTTAGACCTTGAGAACGCCAACAAATCAGTAGAGGCCGGCTTATATGCTGTATGGCAAATGCTTAGTACTAACAGGCTGAAAGTATTTGGTTCGCTGGTTAATTGGTTTAGTGAGTTTCGGATTTATCGCCGGGATGAAAACGGCCAGATTGTTAAAGACCGCGATCACCTCATGGACTGTACTCGATATCTGATTATGTCTGGACTTAAGCGAGCAATCGCGAAACCTTACTGGGAATTTCAGGCATGGGAAGAATCAGAACTTTACAATCACCAGGAAGCAAGTCTAGTCACTGGTTATTAATAACTTAAGTAGTTAAGGTACTGCAAGCGACGAAGTCGCCTACACTTGACACCATTACACTTTACATTCTTTTACTTGATATCTTTATATACAAACCTACGGGAAATTAATAATGGCTAATAATGGTTTTGAATTTCCTGTAGAGGAACTTGTTGATCCAGGCAATCCAGCGACTCCGATGGCGAATGCAATTATAGCTGGCCAAGCAGCGAAGCTGCCTACACGCACCAACTCAAC
>Ga0209318_1001353_pt1 | contig 15761 bp, 19 predicted proteins | sample RifGroE1_FD_183999 | JGI IMG/M metagenome (GOLD analysis project Ga0209318, IMG submission 183999) | Groundwater microbial communities from Rifle, Colorado, USA - Groundwater E1 (SPAdes) (version 2) | ecosystem: Environmental > Aquatic > Deep subsurface > Groundwater | place: Rifle, Colorado...
ATATTCCCCCTATAATTTTTATTTTTTATTTTTAAAATATATTTTTTCTACCAGCATTGAATATTCCTTCAATAATCAATTCTTCTGGTGTTTTACTACCATTATTCTGTTTTGATTGTTTCATATTGTTATTTGTATTTACACTTTGCTTACTTTTCATATTTTCAAGTATTTCTTTTTGTGTTTCATTCTTTACTTGTTTTACAAGTTTAGATGTTGACTTAGGATATAATTCTTGGCAAGCCATTTTTAATATACGTTTAGATTCTGATAAATTAGGATTACCTAATTCAAAAGCAATTTCTTTTGCCTTAATAAACATATCAGTCAAACCTTTTTCATCAGAAATTTCAGAATAATCTTTAGATAATTCTTGTAAATTATTTTGCAATTGCATGTCTGCTTTTTCTTGTTGAATTGGTGCTAAAGCCTGTTGTACAAAATATTGAATTACAGATGCAGGGTCTTCAGTCATAGCTTGAAAAATAGCATCTGATACTTCTTGTTGTGATTTAACTGGTTGTTGACTATTATTTTGTTGTTGCTGTTGTGGTTGTCTTGATTGATGAAATGCTTTTTCAAGATTCTTATAACCTTTAACTAAATCATCAACACTTTTAAATTTACCAGCTAATTTTTCATCAGTAGTAGAATTATCTTCTACTTCTACTTCCTCTTCAGTAGAATTATCTTGTTCTTCCTGACCAGTTTCATCATCTTGAAATTGTTGGTCATTATTAACTTCTACTTCTTCACTTGCACTTGCATTAGATTGAGAATCACCTGCCATGTTACTAAATACTTCTTGTCCAGTAGGGGAAGTAGTAACATCGGTTATAGGTTCTCCTAATCCTAAAAAACTCATAATATAAACCTCCTATTATTTTTTATATATATTAACTATGTAGTTAATCTTCAGAATCTAAAATAAAATTAATTTGTTCTATAATACTTTTATATGCTTCTAATTTTGCACGATTAAATATTATATTTTCTAATTTACATGTAGCTAATTCATTCATATAATAATCTTTCATCTGATTAATATATTTTTCCATTAACTTCCATCCATCATTTTCAAGCATATTGGAAATATTATATTTATCTTCTTTACCGTATTCCATGTAATTCCTCCTATTCAGGTAACAAACCTTGTCCTTCCATAATTGAACGATTTAATCCACCACTTGCATTTGCTGAAAAGTTTTCAGTATTTTGCATACCCATTAATTGATTAAGTAAATCTGGTGGTATATTCATATTATTTTGAGGTAAAGTATTTTCAGGTAAAGTTTGTTCATTAGGTGTTGCTGTTTGCATTTGCTTTGCTTTTATTTCTTCTTCAGTAGGAAGAATATCATCAATATTTTGCATATCAAATGATTGGAATATTAATTTCATAAGATATAATTTCTTATTAGGAAATGCTTGGAATATTGGGTCACTATTTGCAACTTGATATAATTGAAGAAGTCTCTGTTTATATGCTTCTTTATTAGCCAATGGTTCTACACTTGAACCCATTGCAATACAATCAAATTCTCCTTGTATTTCGTCTGGATTAATATTTACCCAATCATCACCTTTAATATTAGAAATTCTTAATACTCTTTCAGTATCTAAAAATTGTTGATTTAATTGCATCATCTTTCTAGCAATATTAACTAGTAAATCTTTTTCAATAGAAGTAATAATTTCTTTAAATCTAATTGAAGCATTTGAATCTTTAGTCATTGTACCTGTTGCTGTATCTCTGGAAGATGTTCCCATTATCACTGATTGAGCCCCGGTTGCATCCATGATATCCTGTTTCACCGTTTCTTCTTGATTAAACATTTGAGGTGATACATTTTGAACGCCAATTTCTTCTATATCATCCATCTCATTTACAGGAATTAAACCATTTGGACGCCATGTCAAATCTTTTTTACTTATACCTGAACCTTTTTTATATTTAAACATTCTACGATTTGACATAGCAGCATAGTCAATTCGCATATTTCTATATGTGTTTAATTCATCAATTAAAGGTTCAATTCTATCCATAACACCTTTGCCATAAAATTCACCTGGGATTGAGTCATATCTTGACATATCATATGGTTTCTTTTTATGCCAGTATGGATTTTCTTCATCTTTTGCTATATAACTTCTTTCAATAATAATTACATGTCTATTATCTTCCCAATAGTGAATAACTTCATATAAATCATCTTCAGAATTTGGAGAAGAATTATTTATAGCAATTCCTATAGATGCCATTCTTTCTTGTTTAGGTTTATTATATGAATTAGAAGAAGTTATTTTTTTCCAATCAACAACATATATTTCACTATCATGTTTCTTTTGTATTTCTGATTTTGTTTCATATGTGATATGTCCACACCATCTTGCTGTATCAATATCTTCTGCATATGGGTCTACAAAGAAATTTAACAAATCAACAAAATATACATCAGGGTCATCATATAGAATTTCTTTAGTTTTAACAGGTTGATATCTTTGAATTGGTTGTCTAGTAACTTCATCAACAAATGGCTGATTAGTTTCTTCATCAATAATATCAACTAATTGTTTTTTAATTATATTTCTTGTATCATACTTCCATCCTGTATAAGCGATAGTTGTTCCATATATACATAAAGTTTTTAATCCTTCTGCAAACTTAGAACGTAAATTCATTCGCTCATTCATTTGATAATCTAATAAAACTTGATTATTTGTTGCAAAATTGTAGTCGTTAACTTCCCTATCCTTCACTGTGATATAAGGTCTTGCAGAAAATAATGTTTCTACTAACCTCGGCAAAATTGTCGCTACTTGAATATAAGCATACGGAATAGAAATATTGCTAGTAGTTGTTATTTGTTTTTGTGTTGCAGGGTCAATAATAGCATCAACATAGTTATTATACATTTGATAGAATCTTTCCCATTTATCTTTGTAATTATTAACTACATTTTGTTCTGATAATATAATTCTATTCATATATTTATTTAAATTTTTTTGATTAGGTTTTGCTATGATTTAAACCTCCCTTCTAATAGCCTGTCCTTGAATTAACTGGTCTATATTCTTCATAATCATCTATTTCATTTGCTTCATCTGGATTATAGTATTTTTGTGAATCTACATAAGCATTTATAGCAAGCGACATAACTCTGTCATCATGTTCCATTGATTGTGCTTGTGGTTTTCCTTTATCATCATAAACAAATGTAATAAATTCTTCTATTGTTTCTTTGCAATTTATTTTAATTAAATCATCTCTAAACATACGAATAAGATTATCAATAATTAATTTTCTATTGTTTTGCATAGTACGCCAACCATATTCTTGAATAGTTTTATTCGTTACGGAATCAACATTTTCTTTGCGTTTATAGATGTTTTTATAAATTGGTTTAAGTGAGGATAAGAAACTACCACCAGAAGTATTGTTCAATTCTGGAACAACTAATGCACGATTGTAAAATCTAGCTAACATTTCTATTTCTTTAGCAAATAAATCAGGGTCTATATGTCCATGAAATTGTGCAGCTTGTTCTTTTGTACGTCTATTTAAAACATCTGCACATGAATAGTCACCATGTTTTAAACCTTCAGCAGTATCTACTGAAATAATATATTCTTGTCCATCTATAGGAAATTCCCATATAGATAGATAACCTTTTTTACTAGAATTAAATTGTACTCTTTTATTTACTTCAATTAAATTACCTTTTTTTAATGGAATTTTACATTTATTATTTTTGTAATATTCACATTTATTATGATTAAATACAGGTCTACCCGAAGATAAAAATGCTTCATTATCATTAGATGGATACTCTTGTTTAAATAGTTCTTCATCACCATTACAATTGTTTCTAATACTCCATCTACGCCATTTAATTTGTTCTGGAGATAAATTATATGCTAACTGAAGTTCAATTTCTTCATCAGTTAATTCTAATTTTTCACCTTCCTCTAATGGAATTTGATAATCTTCATGTTCAAACCAAGCGAAAAATATAGGTATAAAATCGTTTAATCCTTTTTTAGCATTGGTATATAATTCATAAAAATAATCACCTATACCATTTGCTGTACTTTCGACGATAACAATTGAATTAGATGTATTTGGTACTGATTGCATTACACCTAGCATTGTTTCTTTAGGAGATGGCATAAAAGCTAATTCAGATATATGAAGATATTGAATTGTACCACCTCTACCAGCAGATTTACCTTTTGCTGTAATCATACGCATATTTGATTTTAAGCCTGGATTTTCTTTCTTTGTATTAATATCATTGGTAGGATTTTCAAATAACAATTCTTGTTTATTATTTGATTTTACCATTGGTATTACTTCGGTTGGTAATTCATCAAGAAATAATTTAGACATATTAAAAAGAAGAGTTGTTGAATCTTCAATATGTGCCATAATTACAGTTTTAATATTTGGTTGTGTTGAAGTTAATTGAAAAAATTTACCTTCTGTATATGTTGATACTCCTTCTTGTCTAGCTTTTAAAATAACTAATCTAACTGGTTTATTTAATGCTCTTTGTTTTTCAATTGTTTTATCTAATTTTACTTGAATTTTATTTAATTTAAATTTAAGTAATTTACCTTCTACTGTACGAATTTTAAGATTTTTATAAGCATAAAAAGGAAAATCTATTACTGCTCTTTGAATAATATCTTCTTTAGTTATACCTTTGCGTTGCTCTGTTTTAGTTACTTTAAGTTTCTTTTGTTCTGATTTTTTAATAGTCATTTTTAAATTTTATACGTTCACCTCTTTTTCTTTTCTCTTCTAAGAGATATTCACGTTGCTTCTTTTTACGTTGTTTTTTGATTGTATGTTTGCTTAATTCACTTATTTTAGTAGACATTATAGCAACTCCTATAATATTTTTTCATCACCTAATATATCTCTTAGCTTTGAATTTAAATGAATTATATTATCATCATTTCTAGCAAAAACAGAATATATAATTTCAAGTTTTTCAGTTAAAGTTACAGGATTTGGTTGTGTTGATATTGCGTCATCTATTGGTGAATTCTTAGGTGATTCTAATGTTGCAATTAAATTATTTATAGAATCTGTGGTGTTATATGCACATGTGATTAATTTTGATATAATTGATTCTAATGGTGATTCTTCTCTTTGTGGTATTGTAGCTAAGTCTGATTTATTCATGTTATTAATTCTCTCCTATATATTTATTTTAGGTTATATTACACTTAGTGTTAAAAACATAGTAAAATCAATGGTTTAGAGTATATTGGCAATTTTATATATGCAGTCTAATGGTCATATATTATATTTAGGGGTGTGGGGGGTGCGTATGGGATGCCCCCATACTTGGATAAACTTAGACATTCTTAGATAAAATTATTTCCAATTTCTTCCAAATTTACCATTTCCTTACATAAACGCATACTAATTCTTCCCAAACTTTCTACAAATTGGCTGTCAAGTATCCAAGTATTTACTATTAACTATTTATTAGACAATCGAAAATACTATTCATATCTAAGTATTCAGGTGTGAAATATCCAAGTATCAAGTGTCCTTAACAGTCACAAAAGTACAATGTGTATTCACAACCCTAGCCTTGTGTAACTATAAACTTACCCGTTCAATCATAACTGAATCTTATCAGCGAAACTAATAATCATATGGAACTAGAACATGTTCCGATAATAAATATTATGTAAACTAGACAACTACCAACAAACCCTTATAGAATCATAGGTACAAGGTTTTTGGTATAATTTTCGCTGGATTATTCGGAACTTATGCTTACTATTATATAAATACTATTATCTCAGCGTAATTCACATAGTATTTCTATAGATAGAATAACATAACCAAACGAAAATTTTATTCAAACTTAATCATCTTCTATAGAATATTCAACATCAATATCAGTAACTTCTTCACCCATACTTTTCATATATTCCTGATATTCTTGCCACTCTTTTAAATGTTTCTCAATACCTTGATGGACAGTAACATTGATATTTTTATTAGAAGCTAAAACTCCTGGCATTGCCATGTCTATACACATTTTTGCATGATTATAACTGCCTTCTTTTGCTTTTTTAACAACAGCCTTTATAATAGGGAATATTTCTTCTCTTATCATATCTAATGAAGTTTTAGTCATTAACTGTTGAAATTCTGGTCTTTCCTGTACTTCATATAAATAAGTTCTACTAACTTGTGCCAATTTTGCCTTTTCTACAGTAGATTTACCATAATTGTCAGGATTTTGTAAAACTTTCAAAATTCTCAAAACTGCGGCAGTTGGTTCACGTTCACTGCTAATTCTTGTTAACTTTCCCATCTCAAATATTTTTCACCTTCCTTTATAAACTTACAAAACCCTTATATTATAACTATTTAGCATTAATTTCTACATCACATAGTATTCAATACTACATATCCTTTAGCATAGTAAAGCGTTAAAATATTACCTTAATTTTACCCTAATTTTTACCTTACATTTACCCATATCACACTACATTTTTACGTCAAACTACCATATGATAAATCCTATTCACTTACCTCCAATAAAAAGTAGGCACTAATTAAAGCAGCACCTACTTCTATTTAATATCTATTCCTTTTTAAATTTTGAATTCATAGATGTAAAATAATTATTCAATACTTCTTCAATCCTTTTATTTGTAAGATATTCAACATTATCTTCTATTTCACTTTTCAAATCACTCATATCTGGTTCAAAAACAATTTTAACTTTATCATCCAAACTACAATCATAAATTGTTTTTAAAAATCCTGCCATTTCATTACAACCAAAATCATCCAATTCAATCCTAAACTTCTTACTATTCATAAGTAAATATAACATTTCATCTAAATCATATGCTTCTATTACTTCATGTTTATTTTTAGTAATTACAATTTCTTTATCACTATCAATACAAACTCCGTTAACAAAATTCATTAAATCTTCTATACTATTACCACTACATAATACTACTTCTTGACTAGCACAATTTTCATATTCTTTAATCTTTTCTATTAACTTTGTATTATCTTTTATTAATATTGAATTATCTTTCATTAAATTATCATTAATATTTTCATAAGCATCAAGCAAATCTAATACCTTTTCAATAGGTACTCTCTTGTCAATTTTATTAATAATTTCTTTCAATTTATTATATTCTTTTTCCCATATATCATTATATTCTTTAAATTTTACAACATCATCAATGATATAATCTATAACACCATCATAAGAACAACTTTTAAATTTATTATCACAAACATATTCTGAACTTTTACAAAATAATCTATGTTCATGTTTTCTTTTAATTTTTTCATATTCATTTAATCTTGCTTTCAACTCTTCAATTTCTTTTTCTAATGCTTGTTTATTATTCTCTAACATATTAATCTTCCATCCTGTTTGATATTTCATAATTATATCTCCCTTTTCTATTTAATTTAAAAATACATAATCCTATTCATTTCACAATAAGCCTTCAATTTATCCTCTGTCCTATACCATTTTTCTTGTTCAATGCAAAAAGGTATAACTTTTATAATACAACCATATGTAATATATAATTTGTTATATCCTTCCATAAAACTAAATGATTCTTTCCAAAACCATATGAAATTCTTAATGAATCTTATAATCATATTTATATTACCTTTCTATTATATATTTCTAACTAAAACACGTTCACCCATTTCATTTATCTCTTCACACAAAGTATCTCTATTAACTAACAATCCAACTGAAGAATAAACATATCTACCATTAATATAATTTCCACATTTTTTCTTCCTAAATCTACCACTATCTTTATTTTCACTAATCCATTGCTGTAACTCCTTCACAGGAATAATATATAAAATATTAACTTTATCAAAAAAATAAAACAAGTAATCAGCTTCAGTATAAATCAAACATCCTTCTGTACCTTTATTATCATTAGAAATAAGTTCCAAGAAAAAATTTCCTGTGTGATAGTAAGTGTCACACTTTATTTCAATACTGACATTCTTCCCTTTATGAAATTGTACAATATAATCAATATCTTTTTTCTGATAATCTCTATCATCTGACACATCAATCACATTTTTAACACTTTCTCTACTCATTAGCCAATCATAAACTATATTTTCACCTTTTTTACCTACCTTTATCGAATCAGCAAAATTATGTTGTATGCTCATTTATTCCTCCCTCTGCAAATAAAAAGAAGCCAACGCAATAGCATCAGCTTCATCTTCACTTACTTCAATTCCATATAATTCTTTAACTTTTAATTGAGTGTTAAATTTTTGTTCTTTACGTTTACGCCCTTTAATACCTAATCCACTTCGCCATTTAGTAGGTTCGATTATAAAAAATTTTAATTCAAATTCATGTAGAATGTTTATAATAGAACCTTGAAGTTGACATAATTGCTTTAATGTTAAAACATTATTTTGATATTGTGTATCCTCAAACAACACTATTTCAGGTTTATGTAGTATGATACTTTGTTTGATTAATTCACTCATTAACTTAATTCTTTTTATGTAGTTTAATTCTTCATTAACTTCTAATTTACCAAATGTAACTAATTCTTTATTATTGAATACTGAATAACCTGTTATTTTTGTTGCTTGGTCATATGAACAAATTTTTATTTTATTTTCCTCCATCCTATTGACATTCTTATATTTTGTGATATACTTACAATGAGATATTATTGACTTTTTGCAAAAAAAACACATAAAAAAACTACTCATTAAAGAGTAGCTATATAAATCCCACATAATATTAAACTTGTACTTAAAAATAATATAAAACTTCTTTTATTTGATTTAATTTCTTCAACCTGCATTTTTATTTTCATCATTTCAGGAGATAAAAAAGGTACATCAAATTTTTTCATATCTAAATGTTTCATTTAATTTTCCTCCGTAATACTATTGCCACGTTCTATAAGAAAATCTTGCACTCTTCTAACTTCTAAAATATCTTCAATAGAGAATATAACTATATCATCCGCAAAAAAATCATATTCAAATATATTTTCATTAATACCTAAGATTCTTGCATCTACACTGTTCTTAGTATAATTCTTAATAATTCCTAAAATATCAGCATCATCCATAATTGAAATTTCTTCTTCAACGAAAAGAGCAGTTTTTAAAGTTTTTTCAACTTCCACCACTTCTTCATCAGTAAGATTAATATTTTTTACCAAATAAACTGTTTCATCTTCAAAAATTCTACCTTCTGGATTGTTTTTATTTAACCAATTTTTCATAATTCATTCTCCTTTTCTCAATTAATTATTTTATTAATCTTATCTTACTACATACTTAAAACAATGTCAACATATATTTTGATAGATTATTATATTTATTTTCTTGATTGAGAAAAAGAAAAAACTACTCTTAGGAGTAGCTTAATATACTTCACTAATTTTAATTTCTATATTATGCAAGTCTACACATGGTCTATATGTTCTAATTCTTCTCAATACGTTGTCTATGTCATTCGCTCTTCTTTTGCTCATGTAAAATTCTAAATTACATTCTGTCACTACAATTTTAACTTTTTCAATTTTCATATTGTCAACCACCTTTTCAATTAGTTTTATTATTTCAATAATAACATTTGAATAATTAGTTGTCAACAATTATTTTTTCTTTTCTATCCAAATCTACTCTTCCATTCATCAATATCAATTCCCATTGTTTCTTTCAATGCTATTTTCAATTCTTCAATAACATCTATACCTTCATAAAATTCACTCAAATCACATACTTCTCTACCACAACAATCAATACAATCTATGTCTTGATTCCCACAAGGTGACAATTTTCATATCACATCCTTTCCTCGGCAAAGTCCCCTCTCTTAAACCTAACAATAACAATACTTTTGATTAAAATTTACCTCTAAATTAGCCAAAATCTGTCCACCCTCTCCACAGCTACAGGATGGCTAAATCTAACCACCCTTTCCACTGGTCTTTTAAACGCAAATTTAAGCCTAAATAAGACACTTAAATTATCTCTACCTAAACTTATACCTTTTAAAAATTATCTCTTAATCTAGCCTTAAAATTTCGCATTTTTACGCATAGCAAAAACTACTATAAACCTACTAATATTAATACTTTATAGACATAATTAAAAATAATTAATTTTTAGCTTATTTCACCACTTACCATCCTTATAATCCTGCATCATTTTATCTTTTTCTTCTTCTGTCATATTGCCATTTAATTTCTTTCTGAATATTTGTAAGTTAAATTTTTCATCTTCATTAATTTCTCTTGTTTCTTGACATTCTACTACTAATTTATCAATATTATTTTTTACTTCTATACAAATTTCTGTTATCTTATCATGTTCTTCCAATATTTTACTATTATCTTTCATCATTGATTGTAAAATATAATTATTAACTAATATACAATTATTGTTAATTAACATGTATACTTCTAATTCTTTTTGCTTTTGATTCAATTTTTCAATTATTTTATCCTTCTTGCCAAATCCAAAATATTCTAATATTTTCATATCATCCTCCTATTAAAAAATCAAATTCTTCTTTTAATTTATTAATAGACTTTTCTATAGTTCCAGGATAAATTTCATTTAAATCTTTTTTCAACATATGAGTAAAATAATATTTAACTGTCCTTTCAAAATCAAAATCAAAATCACGTAAAATTGTAAACATTTCTAATTCTTTATCATTCATATAATGTTTAATTTGATAATATTTTACCATATCTATTTTCTTAGTTTTATTTTCAACTGGTTTAAAATAATCTTCATCAAATACTATTTTTTCTGGTATAATTCCTTGCAATTTTTGAATATGTTTTTTCAACTCAAATTCTTGTTCCTTTATTTCATACTCAGTAAATTCATTAGGATTAAATTTTAAAGTATTAAATAAATGATGTCTAATTGTTTTATCATAATCACAATCAAAATAAACAAACTTTTCTAATAAACCTAAAAAACCCTTTTCACTATCATTTAAATCATTCCTACCTTTTAATTCTTCAATTTTCTTATTAATCATATTAAATTCCTCCTGTTTAAATTTATTGAGAAAGGTGTTACTACTAAGCATATAGCCTTTTGTACGGAATAAACGTGTACACAATCCCTTACACCTTTCTCCTATTCCTTTTAAGAATCAATTTCATATGCTCTAAACCATTATAAAATAATACTTTATTGGATATATTTTTCCACCAATGTGTAAATATATCCAATTTTTTTCAGGTATTATTTAAATGCTTGCAAAAAGTTTTCTTTGTGTCCTTTGTAAAGAGCATTTAATAAATCTAATTTTCTTTGACATTCTTCAAATTCATCACTTAGCAATATTTTTACAACTGTTTCAATTTTAACCTTGTATTTTTTTACTTGATACATTCCATCAGATATAACATCATCAATAGAATTATATTTTTCTTTCTTATCTATTTTACTATACTTTTCCATAAGTTTATATGTTGCTTCAATTGCTTTAATAGAATTTGACATTTTTACAACATTTTCAATAATACCTTTTACTTGTCTATCTTTTGCTTTACTTGTATCTACATCTTTTAAAAGTTTACTATTATTCATAGTGATAGTATTTTTCCATTTTGCATCAGGTAAATTATCCATTGCATCAAACAAATAATCCATAGCTGTATCATAATGTTTAGTAGTTATTTTTTCATTTTGTGATACATATTTAAAGAAATCAGGTTTTTCTTTGCGTAACAATCCACTATCATATAAATATTTAATTTGTTCTGATATATCAATATCATATAACCTCTTAGCACTATCTATAGATATCTCTGACAAAATTGTACAAATATCTATACAATTTAATAACTTATCTAAGTCTTTATTATTTTTATTTTTAATCCTATGCCAATACTCACTTAAAAATAGTGCTCCTAAATTAACTACTGTGCCTATATTGAATTGTGATTTTGCAAGGATATTGTCAATCTTAGCATGGTCACTAGAATTTACTGCATATGGTACAGGAGATTTAGCTACATTATTTACACAAACACGATAATTTGATTCATCACTTTTTATGTAACATTTTCTTGCTAATTCTAATAATTTACAATTGGAAAATAATACTAAATTATCACTATCAAGGTCTTGACCTGATAAGATTCGACAAATAGGGAAGTTTATAGAATTTACATAAATGATATTATCACTCATTACAAAATAATCTTCAATGAATTTAACTTTCTTATTTTTCACTATCAATACATTAGATTGAGCAGTATGTGGATTTCTAAAGCCAACATATTCACAATTAAAATCATGCAATGTAGTATAAATTTCATTATCCTTTAATATCATTTTACTTTCCCATTCCTTAAAATTAAGGATACCTTTTTCAACTGGTAGTTGTCTTATAGCATGATATAATAATTCCTTACCGTTTCCAAGGATTGTACAGTAATCACCATTCAGTCTAATTTTACCTTTTTTAACGTGATTTACATAATTATGAATATCTTTTGTTCTTTTGTTTTTGAATAAATCTAAATTAACTATATTCTTATTCTTCATATATAAATCAACTAACATATTGTTGCAATTTATATTATTTGCATTTTGCTTTAAATATTCAATATATGTATCATCATTATTTTTTAATTCCATTACATATTCACATTCAAAGAAACTTAAATCTTTCATATCACTATATGAGATAGGCATACTGTTTAGCATCTGGTATGAAGTCTGTTGTAAAATATTATCTTCATAATCTCTACCTCTTTTTGATTCTTTATCATATTTAACAACACCAAATTGATTATTTTCTTTTTTAACTTTTTCTTTCCAATGTTTCCACATTTTAGGTTTACTACCTTTTATATCAGAAAATTTTAAGGCTTTCAATGATGCAGGAGTTAATATCATATGTATTTCACTAGCTAACATTGGTTCATTGAACATATTATTTATTTTCCATGTGTCAAAATCAATATCATCAGGACAATTATCTCTAAGAAACTTTTGAATATCACATGCAAAAGCACAACATTTTGCCATATGTTGACGTAATAATTGCATTGTTTTACCTTCTGGAAAATATTCCAATTGTAGCAAACCTTCACCATCAAAAATATCATTTTCCATCATATAGTTATCTACTGGATTACTAACTAACTTACCTTCTTCATCCTTCTCAACTACATTACAATCAATAGGAAATATAGATTTAACATCATCAACAATAAGAATATTATCAGGATTAATTTTAATAAAATAATCTACACTTGAAGAAACTAAACTTTCATAGGCTAATAATGAAGGGAAATCACAATCATCTCTATCATCTAAATTCATTCCTAACCTTGCCCATTTAATCATTTCATATCTCATTGATTCCTTTATAAAAAGTACCTGAGAAGTGCGACTTTTTGCACTACTCCGTTTGTAAACAGTATACCTTACTTTTTTACCTTCAATTTCTAATTCAAATCCATCTACATATAATTTTTCTCTTAAATCGTCAATACTAATACTTTCCCAATCATCTTTACTTTTGAAGAATTCAATTCTAATATCCTCTTTATTTTTCTTTTTTATTGATTTTGCTATGTCTTTTCCTGATTTAATACCTTTCCTGAATTTCACATTTATTATATCATTTGTCATTACTTTATTATATCTTTTGCTATCAAATGTTTTAAGTCCTGTTTCCTTTAATTTTACTAATTCTGAAGAATGAGGAAACATACCAACAAATGAAGTATGTAATTCTTTTTTCTCTGTGACTATTTTACCATTTTCATCAATAATATAATTCTCTCTATTCATATTCTCATATAAATCTGCACCTTCAATAGACATAATATAAACATTATTATTTTTATTTTCTTTTTTCATAATATAATCATCATCCCTTCGTCATTTTATTTTTTATTTAAAATTTTCCACGATACCTTTTGACAATTCTATTTTCATCAATACAACTTTGACACCAATCATCTACATCAGTAACTTCAGTATAGTATTCTTTGCAAATAATACATTTTTTTGCTTCTACTTTTTCTTCTCCCCAAATACTATTAATATCAATTTCATCATTATCCCAAATATCTAATTCATCATTTTGTTCTTGCTTTTGTAAATATTCTTGAGTTATTTTTAAACTTTCAGGAACAATATCATCAGGATTCATTTGTTCTTCTTCTTCTTCATATTGATTAGCACCATATAAATCATTAATACCTTCAACTATTTCTGCATCTTCTTTTTCTATTCTTTTCTTTTTATCCTTTTTGCTTTCTTTATATTGCAATTCTTTATATTTTTCGTTTTCTGCTTTTAATTTTTCAATTTCTTCTTTGAGCAAATTATTTTCTAATTCTTTTTTAGTTAAACCATTAATCTTTTGTTTTGTACTTCTCTTTTGATTAGATTTAGTTTTATCTGTTGGTATTAATCCTTGTGCATCAACTATATATTTTACTTGACTATTAAATGATTTTTCATCCTCATATAAACCAACAAATGTACTACAATAATGTTTATCAGGAGTAAGATAATCATTGCAATATCTAATTAAATTTAAATCATCTTGGAGTATCTTATTATATCTTTGAATACTTTTAGAATCAGTTATTAATGATTTTAATTTACTTTGAGTAATAAATCCAAAATTTGCTTCATTTTGCATTACTCTTCTACAAGCAATATAATATCTAACCAAAGCAAATTTATTTAAACTTACACCTTTTATATGTTCAAATATTTTATCAATATCAATATTATCAATCTGAATAAATTGATTTTTAGGTTTAGTTAATCCAATGTAAAATATAAAATCTATATTTTTAATATCATCAATTGTAATTAAATTATAATAAATATCTCTTAATTCAGTAATATAAAATTCTTCTATGATATAATCTTTTTTATCTTTTATATCATTATATTTATATTTATATTTTTTACTCATTAAAGATTTAATTGCTTCTTTAATAGTTTTAACTATTGTTCTATCTATTCTGCTATCTTTACGCATATAATCAATTAACATTTTAATAGAACATATACTTCTTGAAGTAGCATTATTAAAATTTCTATGTAATAAAGCAAGTATAGTTAATTCTTCATTACTTATATCCTTACTATCATAACAACTATGTGGTAAAATAATAAAACTTTTTTCTTTTTTCTCTAAATTCTCACTCATAATTATAACCTCCATTTATTTATTATATTTATTTTTTAATTCTAATAACTCATTCAAAGCATTGATAAATTTATCTGATTTAACAAATGAATATCCTGTACCTTTATCATCATTATATTTGTAATATCTAAATCCTAAAAATGATAAAGCATCAGCTAAATATTTTTTATATATCACACGATAATTATTATTATCATCTTTCATAATTATCCTCCTAATTTTATTTATAAATCATAAAATGATTGCTTTAGCAATTATGAATATATCTTTATATTATTTTATTCTTTATACTATTTTATTCTTTATACTATTTAGTTCTTTATACACTCTGGAAGTATACACATTTTGTGTTGTGTAATTTTATTATGCAGTACACATTTTGTGTTATAAAAATTGATTCTCCTATACACATTTTGTGTTATAAAAGTCAAATATGATGATTTTCATATCACATTTTGTGTATAGGAGAATTTAATTTTATTTTTTATATTTCTCCTGTTAAACTGCTTTCTTCAATTGATAATAAAT
>Ga0209318_1001354_pt1 | contig 15758 bp, 6 predicted proteins | sample RifGroE1_FD_183999 | JGI IMG/M metagenome (GOLD analysis project Ga0209318, IMG submission 183999) | Groundwater microbial communities from Rifle, Colorado, USA - Groundwater E1 (SPAdes) (version 2) | ecosystem: Environmental > Aquatic > Deep subsurface > Groundwater | place: Rifle, Colorado...
AATGTTAATTAAAGAAAGAAAATTAGAACATAAAACAGCAATTGAATCTCAAATAGAAAAAACTAAAATTATAAATAAAGCAACATTAGATAGAATAAAATCATATGGAATTGAAATAGAACAAATTCATAATCTTGCAGATGCAGAAGCAGCAGTAGCAGAAATGGGTAATAAAATGTCTTCTAGAGTTGGCAAAATGACTCCAGAAGAAGAAAAACAAGCTGCTGTAGACTTAGCAAGATCAAGATCGGAAATAGAAAAAAATAAGCAAGAAATGGAAGAGTATAAAAAGTTAAGTCAAGAATTAATAGATTCAATAAGTTCTCCAAATTTTGGCAAAGTTAAAGATTCATCAAACTCTATAACAGATGCAAAATCAGCAGAATCGTTAGCATGGGAAAAAGTAACAAATGAAATAAAAAAATATAATAATGCTCTCACCTCCTTAGAAGATATTACTTCAAATGCAGTAAAAGGTTCTCAGGAACGTAGAGACGCTCTTCATGCTGAAAATTTAAAAATTAAAGAACAAATCAATTATTTAAAACAACAAAGAGATGGATTAAATACTGTATCAATCACGACTACTACTAATGGTAAATTACCTAATCCTATTCCTGGTAAAGAATTAAAAGATTCTTTTGGAGCACCTAGAGATGGTGGTTCTCGTAGGCATGAAGGAATTGACATAATGGCTGAAAGAGGTACAGAAATACATTCAACTACATCTGGTAAAGTATTAAGTGCTGGTAACACAGGTGCTAAAGGTGGTTGGGGTGTAACAATATCTGATCCTCAAGGTAATAGACATTATTATGCTCATATGAATACAGATCCTAGTAAAATATTAGGGATAGGACAAGAAATATTAGCAGGTCAAGTAATAGGGTATGTTGGAGATAGTGGTAATGCTAAAGGTACACCACATTTACATTATGGAATTACAGATGCTAATAAAAATGCAATTAATCCTTATAATTTATTAACTAATAATACTACTCCTATACAAAAAACTATAACAACTAATACCTCACGTTCTGCTATAGATAGATATAAAATATCTCCTGAAATTGTTAATACTGTTTTATCCCTTGCTCAAAAATATAATGTTGATCCAGCATTAATACTTGCTATTGGAGAACAAGAAACAAATTGGGGAAAATCAGGAGATGGTAAAAAGGGTATGTATACTGGTTACGGATCATATGATTCAGGATCAGATTATACTAAGGCAGGACTTGAAAAACAAGTAGAGGGAACAGTTAAAAAAATGCTAGCTTGGGGCATGTCTCCAGGAAATGTTAGTTTTGATAGATTAAATCAGGGTAATAAAGGTAATTTACCTACTGGTATATATGCTACAGATGGTAATTGGCAAAATTCTGTTTGGAATTTATATAAAGAATTTTCAAATGGACAAATGACAAGTACGATAAGTGGTGATTCTTCAAATCTATCTAAATCAGAATTATCAGCAGAAAAAATAGCAGAAGATAGAATTAAACATCAAGAAGAAATTAATTCTAAAATATTACAATTAGAAAAAGAATTTACTGATCAATCTATTGAATGGTATAGTGAATTATGGGCAGAATCAGAAAATATACAAAAAGAGTTAGATAATAAAATTTCTTTCTCTAAAGCAAAACAATCAACAATGTCTCCTGATTCTCAAGAATATAGAGATGAATTAGAATTACAAATAGAGTATTTAAAAAAGAAACAAATTCAAAAATCAGAAGAAGCAAAACAGATGGATCAAGCAATCATCAATATGCAAAATAATGTAAAAGAAGCGGAAATATTAGACCAAAAAATTAAAGATATGAAACAAGGGATAATAGATGGCACTTTTACAGATTTACAAGCAATTGCTGAATTGCAAAGTCAGCGTAATTTAATACCCGTAAATTTAGATGAAATTGCTAAATTACAAGAAGCAAGAAAACAACTTTCAACTGATTGGTGGACTTTACAAAACGATATAAACAATACTTCATTCGACAAAGTAAATTCTAAAATAGAAGAATTCAATAACACAATATCTAACTCATCTAACAATTCTGCTAACCTAGAATCAGAATTGTCAATGTTAACAAAAGGTACATCTGCATATAATGCAAAACTTAAAGAAGTTATCATATCTCATAAACAAGAATTATTAGCAATACAAAATAAACGAACATATTTAGAAGAACAATTAATGCTTGTAGATAAAAATAGTATTGCTTATAAAAATTTAAAACATCAACTTCAAGAAGTAATATCTGCTGAATTTGATAATAAAAAAGCATTATATGATAGACAAGCACAAGCAGCAGAAGAAATAGTTCAAATATACAAAGATGTTTATAATCAACAAAAAGATTTAGCAATAGAAGCAGAAGATAAAAGACACGATACAGTAATTGAAAATTTAGATTCTGAATCTGATAAATATCAAGAGAATATTAACACTCAAATTGATGCGACAGAAAAACAGATAGAATTACTAGATAAGCAACATGATAAAATAATATCTGCTTTAGATGATCAATTGAGTAAATATGATGAAATATATGATGCTAAACTTAAATTATATGATGATAAAAATGAAGAACAAGATTATCAATCGCAATTAAATGAATTAGAAAAACAGAAAAAAACAATTCAAGATAGTATTATTACGTTAAAACCTGATAATTCTCCTGAAACAAAATCAAGAATAGATGATTTAGATAAAGAATTAATTGCTAAAAATAAAGAAATAGACAATCTTAAATTATCTCATTCAAGAGAAACAATAAAAAATGAGTTAAATTCTCAAAGAGATGCTTATAAGAAACAAATAGAAGCAAAAAAGAAATCTATAAACGATAGTTATAATTTAGATAAATCAAATTTAGATAATGCTAAACAAGCATATTCAAATGATTTAGATAATTTCAAATCATTTATGCAAATGAAAAAAGATGCAGAAGATAAATATTACGAAGAACAAAAAAATATTATTTCTGATTATTATGATAATATAATAAATGACGAAAGACGTTGGGCAAAAGTTAGAGAAGATGTAATTGAAGGAAATTTATCAAATATCAGAAATGATTTTAATAATTTTGGTGTTTATCTAAATGATAATATGAAAGATATAGGAACTAGTATAACTACTAATATAATTGACAAAATGAAACAAGCAATAGCCGAAGCAAGAAATTTAGGTTCCGAAATAGAAAATATTAATAGTGGCATTGGTAGTAATACTGGCAGTAGTAGTTATACATTAGAACAAGCAGAACAATTATGGACAGATTTTGGATTCACTAATAGTTTTGATAAACTTTATGCAAAGTATAAAAAACAAGCTGAAGATAGCGGTTATACTAATTTTTGGTTAGGTGATGATGATAAAAGATTATATTTCAAAACTAGTGATGGTAGTTTTATAGGAACGACTGATCCAGTAACAGGTGTTCAATTTGGTGACATGGATGGAATAACTCCTGGAAATAATGATTCTGGAAGTAATGGAAACAATACAAAATCATGGTCATCTATGACTTGGCAAGAAAAATTAAAAAATATAAATAAGCATTTTATGGATGCAGAAGATGAAATAAATAGAGCAATGAGTCTTGTTGCCACTCGTATGAATAGTGATGATACATCAGGGGCAATAGCTGCACTAAAATGGGCAAACCAGTTAAGATATTTTTTAGGTAGAGCAATGATAACAAATTCAGTTTTGGGTGTTACCAAAGACTATAATACTTCGATGATTAATGAAACTATTCCTCTTGTAGATAAAGCAAACGTATATCATACTGGAGGAGTTGTTGGTAATCAATCACAATCATCATCTAAAATTATGGATATTGTCAATAGGTTATTTAATGTAAAACCAGGAGAACAAGTAATCAAAAGTTTGATTGGTGAATTAGAAATTCCTCAAAAAAATGTACTGTCTAATTTTATACCTAATATGAATAATTTAGTTAGTTCTTTAACTGGAAATACATCAACTGTTGTTTCTAGTCCAGTTAATACTTATAATTTAAATATAAATATTGACAGTATGAATGGAAGTAAATCAGATATTAATAATTTTGCAACAAAGATTATTAATGGAGTGAAGAAACTTGGTGGATAGATTAAATAAATAATAAAATTAATTAAAGAGATATAGATAGAATTCTATATCTCTTTAAATTGTGAGGTGAATAAAAATTTCCTTAAAGAATTCATTGAATTTTTCCTATAATGGGAATAATTCTCAAACAGATTTTGGTATAGAAATTCTTAATATAAATTTAAATAGTGGAATGATCAAAGAACCCTTCTTATCAAATAGAGAAATTATAGAAAAAAGAATTCGTAATAGAGATAAACCATATTTTCAAGAAGTAAGAAGAAGTACATTAGAATTTACTATAACAATTGCTTTAGGAGCAAATGAAGAACAATTTACATATGAACAAATAAGGGAAATCGCTAGGTGGTTAGATGTAAATAATTACCATGAACTCTATTTTTCCGAGAACCCAAATCGTGTATATTTAGCAATGCCATATGATTTTTCTGAATTATACACGAATGGATTAAACCAAGGTTATGTAGAATTAAATTTTCGTTGTGATTCTCCATATTCTTATACTCCTAAAGTAATAACTGAAATATATGATAATGGTATACCTGCATTATCTTTAGCAGGAACAAATGAAACTACAATTAAATTAGCTAATCATGGATTAGTGATAGGAGATTACATAAAAAATGTAACCATTAATAATACATATAGACAAGTATTAACTGTCTCTGATATTAATACTATAACTGTAGCATCTATTACTGGACAATCTTACAATAATATTATTTATAAATATCCTGCAAATTTTATATCAAATTCAATAGAAATAGATTTTACCAATAATGGTGATTTACCTGTTAACCCTAAAATTTATATTAATAAAATTGGAGATGGGCCTATATATGCAACATTTCCAAATGATGATAATATTTATTTTGCATTTGAAGCAGGTAATAAATCAAATGGAGTATTAACTTTTAATGATACAGTATATGATGGAGAAACAATATCAATAGGTAATGATATATTTGAATTTTCTACTACTGGGAATGGTACTACAGGTAATTTAGTAAATGTAAGTAGTTTAGCAACTTCTTCAAGTGGTATATTGTCAATTAATGGTAATATTTTTGAAGGTGATACAATTGTAATTGGTGAAGATACTTTTGAATTTACAAATGATGATAGTTTAGTTTCAAGTACAAATATACCTATAAACATATATAATTATTCTAATCAAGCAACAAATATATTAACATTTGAAACTAATCCTGAAAATGGAACGATTGTTAATATAGGAAATACTAGTTATGAATTTGTAATAAATACTAATGATAATTATATTTATTTAACAAATCATGGATTAACTAAAGATGATTTAATAGTTAATACTTCAAGAGATTTAACTTATAATGGAATTAGAGCATTAGAAATAACTAATAAAGATTGTGTAAAAGTTAAAAATGCTATTAATATAACTACAGATTCCCCTATTAGTGGTCAAGTTAAAGGAAATACGATTATTGTATATAAAATGAATACATCTAATACAAATAATTATACAATATCCAGTATAGATGCTACGTTAAAAATACTAACTGTTGATAGTGTAAATATATGTAACATAGGTGATATTATTAAAGTATTAAATACAAATAATGAACCAGTATTTAGATTTGTAACAAGTGTTGCACTTACAAATTCTAATAGTAAATATCTTATTACTGTAGATGTTGCATTTGCTAATAATGATGTAAAATCATTAAAAGTATATAATAAAAAAGATACTAAAATAGCAGAAAATTCTTTGGAATCTGGTGGCTATAAAGTATTAATTGATAATAATGGAGGAATTAATACTTTAAAAAATTTAATGTATGCTATAAATAATACTGCTAATACAACTGATATTGGAACAAATGATTATAATATTAAAATTACTGGGCATAATTTGAATCCTACTACAGATTATATTGTTAATACAACAAGAGATAATACTATTGATGGTATTAGAAGTATTAAAAAAATAGATGAAAATAATATTAATGTTACTAATCCTGTAAATCCAATTAATACTAGTATTTATCCAATTATTAATCAAACTTCTGGTGATTCAATTAATATTTATAGACAGGATACAAATATATTTCAAAATATAATTGAAGGATCAACAAATGATACTTTAATTATGGGAAATATAGGACTATTAACTACAGGTGATATAATTATATTATATGATGGTGAATATTTAATGGAATTTAGATTTATTGTATCTACTACAATAAATTCTGTTACAGTAAATTCTCCTTTTGATATAGATATTACTAATAGTAAAACATTAGTTTTTGGATTACATCTATTAAAAACATCAATAGCAGAAGCATCAAGCACAACAATAGAAGCAAATACATTATATAGTTCTGATATTGTAAAAAATACAGATGTATATGCTTTATATGGTACTAACTTTGGATTACATTCAAATCAAATAAAATTATATGCAATAAAACCAGGATACAATGCAAATAGTATTGCAACATCAATACAAAATACTCAGAGTTTGAATAAGTTTACTTATTCTTCACTAAATGGTGGATATGATTGTAGCAATATTAATGCAAAAATATTATTGTCAAATGCAATTAATTATAATAATATTGTAAAATTAAATGATGTAATTAATTATGATAAATTTGAACAATATAAAATTGATATAACTTATGTTAGTAATTATCAATTAAAAATTAAAGCATCTATCTCAGGAACAAAAGGAGATAATATAATTTTATCTTCAAATGGTAAAAATATGTTTTGGAGTAATGATACATTAACTGGAGGAATTGATCCTAATACATATAATACAGTAATGGCATTGATTAATAAAATAAATTCATTAACATTATCATATACTGCTACTTATTCACCAACTAATAAAATAGGTATAAATTATAAAACTAATGGAGCAGATGGAAATATTGCTGTAACATCAAAATGTATTAATGCTTATTGGAATAATATTACATTAACTGGTGGTTCTGATGAATTAAAACATGGAGAAGATGTATTTATTGATAATGAAAATTTTATTATTCAAAGTAGTTTAGAAGATACGTATAGGACAGGAATATTTAATGGTAATTATTTAAGTTTACCAGTTGGAGTTAGTAGATTGAATGTATATGGAAATTGTACAGTACAATTTATTTATTATTGTAAGTTATTGCAGGGATAAGATATTAAAATAAAATTTACCGTAGTGATATCACTACGGTATTTCTTTTACTTAACATTATTAGAATGATATTTAAAGTTATTTAATCCTAAATATCATTCTAATATTATCATTTAACTGTTTACTATTATTTCCAGCGATATCCTTTAAAATATATAAATAATATGTTTCACCTGAAGTATAATTATCTATTGGAGTAATTGTAACAATATTATCATTAATATTTACATTGGTTGGAATGTATTTAAGATGTGTATCAGTCACATAGATATTATTTTTAATACTATCTTCTTTCACTGATTTATTAAATTTAATTGTCCACATTTTATTACTTGGTGTATTCGTATTTACTGACCAATTAGTAAATTGTGCTGGAGGGTCTGGTAATATCGTTATTTTACAAGTGTCAGTATATCCTCCATCTTTTGTTGTTGCCGTGATAATACATTCACCAGGAGAGATAATTTTACGAGGAGTGTTTATATCAATGATTTCTTCATTATCACATGTGTAAGAATATTGTTTATTAAAAGCATTATTAGGTAGAATATTCAATGATGGTAAATATAATCCATTGCTTTTAAATTGTATTGATTCTTTTTTATCAAAATATGCTCCATTAACATGAATTATTTCAGGAACAGCAACAACAAAACCATCGTGAATATCAGGATTATCTACACTTGTTGCAGTAATTAAAGAATTCCCTTCAGATAATGGTACTAAATAAACTTCTGAATTATTATTAGTATTTTCTTTTATTGATATAATATCTGGATTACTACTATTCCATCTAATTGTTTTATTATCAGCATTATTAGGAATTACTACTACTGAAATAGGAATGGGATAACTATTATTAAAAGTAAAACTACCATCACCATATATTCTTACTCCTGTAACATGAATTGGTTCAACATTAACTTCACATGTTGCAAAACAACCATTTTCTGTAATTGCTTTTATTATTGCTTTACCTGAAGATATCGCAGTAACCAAACCATTTTCATCAACTGTTGCTATAGAAGGATTATCAGAAGTCCAGGTTAACTTTGATATTGTAGCATTAAATGGTATAGGCGTTGCATTTAAAGTTACTATTCCGTTAGTAGGGTAATATTGTAATTGTATTTGCTTAGTATCTAATGATATTGATTGTAAGGGTGTGATAGAATCGCTTGAGTTAACGTATAATGTATAATTTAAATTTTCAGATATATTAAGTATGTTGGCCATAATTTCAATACAATATATACCAGTATTTTCAATGTTATATTTACTTATATTTGTACCATTGTTATAATTTAAATATGAATCTGATTCAAAAATACAATTACTTAAACTATTTGTATTATCTAAACGATATAATTTTATATGAGCATAATTAGTTACACATAATGTATATTTACCAACATCATTAAAATTTACTATATAATAATTAAAGAATTTTCTTGGATTTATACTAAAATTTCCATATACGTAATCATTAATAGATATATTTTCAGCAATAACAATATTACCACTTTTATCCTTGATTTCATCGGCAAAACAATAATTAACAACTAATAAATTAAATAATAAAACATACAGAATAATAATATAATTCTTACCTTTCATATTAACACTCTCCTTTTTATTAATTTAAATTTAATTATATATAAATTATTTATAATTGTAAAGAATATTTTATTTAATTTTACAATTATTTCTCTAACAATTCAAAGAAAGTTGGTGAATACAAATTTGCTTGGTGATATTAATTATTCAAAACAACCATTAACACCAAAATTATACATATGCAAACCGAATATAAATAGAACTCCCATCGCATATATAAAAGAAGTTTATGATATTAACTATAAAGAAAAATTATCAAATATTAATGAATTAAACTTCAAAATATTATATGAATTAAATCTTGATACAAATTCTCAAATCAATCCTAATATTGACCATATAAAAGAAAGATATATTATTAAATTAGTTTTAGGCAATATTGAAGAGTATTTTATTATTAAAAAAGTTACAGATAGTATGGATGATACTGATTTAATAAAAGAAATACAATGTTATAGCTATGCTTATACTTTAACAGATAAAACAATTACTCAATTTAAAGCAGAAAGTTATAATGCTACAAAAATTTTATCTTCTATATTAGCAGAGACTAATTGGAGTATTGATTTTATTGATCCTTCATTTAATGATACTTATAGAACATTTGATATTCAATCACAATCTGTATTGAATATGGTATTAAGTATAGGTGAAACCTTCAATGGTACAATAAAATTTGATACAGTTAATAGAAAAATATCTTTATATGTGAATGAAAATATTGGATACGATAAAGGGTTTACCTTTTCTTATGGTAGATATTTATCAGCAATAAATAAAGAACAACAAATAGATGATTTTTGTACTAGTTTAAAATGCTTTGGAAAAGATGGTATAACTATTAATGAAGTTAACCCTACTGGCAAGAATCATATAAATGATTTTACTTTTTTTATTTATCCTTTTGAAAGAGATGTTAATAGAAATGTAATAAAATCTAGTTATTATTTATCTGATGAATTATGTCATGCTTTATTAGATTGGAAAGATAAATTAAATGATAATACTACAGTATTTAATAATTTATTAAATCAAAAAAATATTACAAATAATTTATTAACTGTAAAAAATACTGAATTGTCTGCTTTAAATGTACAATTAGCAACTATAAAAAGTGAATTAGATACTGCACAAAGTTTAAGTAAACCTATTTATGCTCTATCTATTGAAAAAGCAAGCAAGGAAAATCAAATAAATAGTAAAACTAGTGAAATTAATAAACTAACAACAAAATTTAATAAATTAATTCAACAAATATATAGTTTACAAAATAGTTTAACATTAGAATATAATTTATCTCCTGCTTTAATGGTTGAATTAAATGATTTTATTATTCAAAAAGAATGGTCTGATACTAATTATATTACAGCAATAGATTTATATACTAATGGAATTAAAAAATTAAATGAATTAAGAAATCCTATTACTCAAATTACTATAGATATAGTTAATTTTCTTGATTATATCGAAGAGCAACTTAATTGGGATAAAATTGGTTTGGGTGACACTGTATACGTAAAAATGGATATTATGTCTATTAATGTTCAATGTAAAATAACTGAAATTGAGAGAAATTTTGAGAATAGTGAAATAACATTAACTATTACAAATGTAAAAGACATTGAAACAAATGAATATAAATTATATAAGTTAATAAGAGATTCAGTATCTACTTCTACTATTGTAAGTAATAACCAGTCAAAATGGAGTACAGCAAGTGATATTGCTAATAGCGCATATGAAATAGCAAATAATCCTTGGGATGCTAATGCAAAACCAATTATTGCTAGTACAAATAATTCAACAATTATTGATAATAGAGGTTTTATTTGTGCTGATAAAGATGATAAAAATAAATTCATTAGAATAAATAATAATTCAATGATATTTACAAAAGATGGTGGTGCTACATATACTGCTTTAATTAACAATAATGGAACATTTGCTGGTAGTAGAATTGAAGGAGATTTAATATTATCAAAGGAATTAAGAATTAAAACTAGTAATGGCTCTGTCCTTATTGATAAAGATGGGATGACTATTGCTGGTAGTGCATTAAGAATAACAAATGGGTTAGATGAAGAACAACTTGGAGATCAGGTTAATACATGGAATAATTCATCTTTAAATTTTAATATAAGAAATGATAGAATATCAGTTATCCCTGCTAATCCAACATTACCAGAAGTAGGATTAATAGAATATACTAAAAATACAGATTCATCTTGCAATATTAGTTTTGAATGGAATGATTATAATGTAAATATAGATGATGCTCATAATATTGATGGATTTACAGTTTATGTATATAATGTAAAACCACCAAATCCATTAGTCCCTTCAGAACCACCAGAAAATTATGTTTTTGGTACAGATATAACAAAAGAAAAAATATACAATATTGATTATGAAAAAACTGCAATGATTTTAAATGGAGTTGCTATTGATAATTATTATACTTTTGGTATTCAAGCATATAGAATTGTAGATCCTGATATAAGTAATAGTAGAATAATAGTATCAGATATCATACAGAATGAAATACCTTATCAACCAAGTAGTAATGTTGCATTTGATGGAGATATCACAGGAACAATTAATGGTAGAGATGTTGTAACTGTTTTAGAAACATTAGATCAAGCAAATGCAAATGCTTCTACTGCAATATTACAATTGACTGATATATCTGCTGATAATAAAATAACACCTAGTGAAAAGAAAATTATAAAAAAAGATTGGGATACTATTACAACTGAATATCCTATTATAACTGCACAAGCAATAAGTAGTGATATAGGTTTATCAATAATTGACTATGAATATGCTTATACTAATTTAGATAATTATATAATTGTTAATAATTTATTAGATTTATCTACTACATCTACTGTTAATAGAACATCATTTATGTTAAATTTTTCTAACTATTATAATGAAAAATTAAAATTATTACAAGGTTTATCAATAAAGTTAGATAATAATTTAAGAGATAATTTAAGATTAGATGGTTCATTACCAACTAGTATATTATTGGATAATAACGGTATTACTGCTTATACAATTAATGAAGATCTGACTATTAATACAGATAAATTTGCTAGATTAAATTATCGTGGTTTATATATAGAAAATGGAGCAATTCAAATAAATTCAGAAAATAATACTAATTATATAACTGGCGAATATATTGATGTTGGAAATGCAGGTATTAGTAATACTGGTACAAATGATGACTCTGTAAGAATATGGGCAGGTGGAGATTATATAACAGATGGTTCTAATAATCTACCTTTTAGTGTAACACAAGATGGAACAATGACAGCAACTAAGGCTAATATTACTGGTGAAATAACTACTCAAAAAAATAATAATGATATGTATTTAAATATAAAAAATAATCAAATATTAGGTTATGGACATGATTATGCTGATAATATTAACAAAGTTGTTTATAATTTAAGAAGTTTATATTCTAATGATGATCTTTATTATGGAGAATTAAATTTATTTAGACAAGGTTCTATTGAAAAAGTATTGTCTTTATATGTTAATGACAATGCAGAAATTGCAAGTACTTTTGGAACACCTATTGTATTAAAGCCAAACTTAATAAGCACAGTTGGTTCTCCGGCTTCTGATATTACAAAAGAATTTGTAAGAATAGAAGGAGGTTTAATAATAGGAGCAAGTTCTCCTTTTGTTGAAGCAAATCCTATAGAGAATGGATTGCTAATCGAAGGTGATGTTGCTATAGGTGGTTCTTTTTATGGTAATATTGATTCATTAGATAATAGAAATATATTTTTAAGAGTAACCGATCCTGATAGTTTAGCTAATAATTATGATATATGGTTTGATTATTTAAATAAATTAATTAAATTTCGTATGTCTGGAACGTGGGTTAATATTGGTGGTTCTGTAGAATGGAATGATATATTAAATAAACCAACTTCTGATGTTTATTTTGAAGATGAAATAATTGATTGGAATAATGATGGTGTAGAATTTATTTTAGAAAATTATTATACCAATATTAAATCTATTTCTACTGGTATTATTGGTAATGTTGCTAATTTTACTAGTGCTGTTTCATTAGTTGCTACTCCGATAAAGGAAAACATTGGTGGAATAGATTACTATTCTAAAATTAGAGTTTATCCTTTTGGTGATGCTTTACCTTCTAATATTAATGGTTTGATGATTAGTATGAATATGGTTGGAAAAGGAAAATTAAGTAAAAGTTAATTTGTAAATTATAGATTATAAATATAAATTGTAAATATAAATAAATAATATTTTAGGAGGTAGAAAACAGTATATATGGAAAATAATATTTGTGTAAATTGTGAAAAAAGTATCAGCGATACAAATAAAACAATTGTAGGTGGTTGTGTGCCTGAAGGGAAATGGGTTTGTAGTGATGAATGTTATGAAGAATATAATGAAAAAATAAAGGTTGGTGAATAATAGATGGCTGATATTCATTATTTTGTTAGCGTAACGAATGGTGATGATGCAAACGATGGTCTTACGGTAGCAACTGCATGGAAAACATTGACTAAAGCTGCTGTAACCGTACCAGCACCAGTTGGTGGGTTTAATAATTATATATATTTTGCGCCTGGTGTTTATAGAGAAAAATTTATTCCAGCAAATAGCGGAGCAAGTGCAACATCGAAGATTATTTTTAAAGGTGATCCGCATTGTGTATATTTTCCTAACGAAATACCAGGGAAATGCAGAATTACCGGAACAGATGCGCAGGAAATGCCTACTTCTGGTGCAGTATTGGATTGGGTTGGAAAAACTAATGTTGAATTATGCGATTGCCAAGTTGATGGTAGTCAAACTGTTGGTTCTACTTCGGTTTATGCTATTTCTAACATTCCGATTTGTAGAAATGTACAGGTAATATCGGTTGGTGGTTTTAACAATTGCATATGTTATGACTGTAAAACGATGTGCTCTTATAGAGGATTTGAAAGCTGTACGTCGTATAATTGCCTGGCTGTTGGAGGCACTTATGGTTTTTCGTCTTGTACCACATATAATTGTATAGTTATTGGTTGCTCTTCTGGTTTCTCTAGCACTACTGCGTATAATTGTATCGCTATTAGCTGTGGTGCTTACGGGTATAGCAATTCACCATCATATAATTGTGTTGCTATTAGTTGTGGTATTGGTTTTTCAGGTAGCAGTGGACATAATTTAAGTTTCATTAATTGCGATGCGACTACTGGTGGCTCAGTCACATTAACGGGATGTAAATCAGCATATGCAAGAGTGGCGTTGCCAGCAAATGTAACAGTTATGAAACATGTTGATATAGATATATTATCTTCAGCAATAACTAACTTATTAAATATTAATCCTAATGGTCTTAACAGAGGTAATATGCCAATAGTAGTTTCAAATTTATCTATATCAGCAACATCTAATTTAACAGTTGAAAGAGATTTAGTTTTCACTCCGTCACAATTAGGAATTTGTTTAGGTGCTAGTATTTATTTTGCAACAAAAACAACTAGTGGCAACATTACAGTAGCATTGCAAAAATATATAGGAAGTACATGGACTACTCAGAAATCAAAAACACTTCCCGTATCTTTAATTGTTACAGATTCATATACATTCTTTGAATGGGACACTACAGCAGATATAGGTGATAATAACTTAACAGCTGTTGCTAATACCTGGAGGATAGCAATTACCGCTGATGCTAATGCCAGTGCTTCAACGGTATACGGCGCAAACATCACTACTCCAGGTTGCATGGCGAATATTATACCAGATTGGATGAAATATGATGCTATTGGACAACCCATCAAAACTTCAACAATTATCGGTGCATATGACATAGCAATGGTAACTTTAGATCAAACTCTTTATCATACTGATGCGCCTTCAATAAAAATAAATGGCTCAGGAGTAAAGACTCTTAAATTACCAGTTAAGAAAGGTGTTTCTACTACAGTTAGTTATTGGGTGAGACATGATGGAGTGATTTCTGGAATGGAACCAATGATAGTTATATCTGGAAATGATATATCAGAGGTTATTGATACACATAGTGTAGGTGCTAATACTTGGGAACAATTATCTGTTAATATTACTCCTCCTGCGGATAATGTAATAAATGTATCATTAATTGCAAGAGATTCAAGTAAGAATGCTTGGTTTAGCGATCCTACAGTAGTTTAAGTAGAGAAGGAGGTTAAATTATGGCAATTATTAATTTAATTTCTCCATTTTTAGATAATCATTTATCAATTATTGGAGAAATTAATTATCCTTCTTATCCAATAGAAACTTTAGATAATGTTTTATTTATTGAAAATATTAATATATTTCCTATTATTGATAGACCATTAAATGATATTAATATTAATATATTTAATTATTATACAATAGAAGATATACTGCCAGAAAATTATTATTCTACTACAGTAATTCAAGATTTACCAGGAATTTTATTGCCAACGACATTTGATAAAATAAATGCAGCTGATAGATTGTATAAAATAAATGTAATAATTTTACCTTCTATACAGTGTCATGCGGTTAATTTAATGTTTGTAAATTATGTTGATAATTGATTTGAGTTTAAATTTAATATTTATTGGAGGTTTGATTTAGAGATTTTAAATTGTTGGGTTATTAAATTGTTAAATTATTGTAATGCGGAATATAATTTAATATGTATTTTGAAAGTATAGTGGAATCACTCTCACTCCACTATACTTATTAACAGCAATAATAGTAGAATTATTATTGTGTGACATAATTATATTACATATGAGAGGAGTTGTAAAGTGTTTTATGATAAAAAATGAAAATAATTTT
>Ga0209318_1001355_pt1 | contig 15747 bp, 14 predicted proteins | sample RifGroE1_FD_183999 | JGI IMG/M metagenome (GOLD analysis project Ga0209318, IMG submission 183999) | Groundwater microbial communities from Rifle, Colorado, USA - Groundwater E1 (SPAdes) (version 2) | ecosystem: Environmental > Aquatic > Deep subsurface > Groundwater | place: Rifle, Colorado...
GTTTACGTAATTGTGCTTGCAATAGTTGTCATAATATGGTACGATTTGCAACAAGGTCACGCTATAAATTTTCATATAGCAAAGGGAGCTCCCAGTTTGCACCTGAAAGCCCCCTCACACAGACCCTCACGCAGGAGGGATGATGTGTTTTGCATTACTATTATATCATTACGTCTCCTACGTTTCAAGGAGGCGTTTTTAGTTGAAAGAAGAAATTATTATCAAGGTACTTGACAGAGCATCGGATTTTCTGGATTTGGAAACAATCCTAAAGCTCCAAGTGATCATGCAGGACGAAATGCAGCATTACACGGTTACACCGGAATGCACTGCATTGGCTCTGCGACATAATATGCCAAGTAAAGTTGGTTTGTATCTCGCTGCCAGAAGGATAGATGGCATGTCGCCTAAGACACTCAAAAATTATTTCCTGATACTGAATAGGTTTTCGACGATTGTTTGTAAGGACGTTGATGTGATAACCGATATTGATATCCGGATGTACCTGGCGCATTATTCTCAAACCGGTATCCAGAATAGCACGCTTTCAACAGTTGTTACCACATTGAAATCCTTCTTTTCGTGGATGACCGGTCAGGATTATATCCTAAAGAATCCGATGTGGAATATCAAGTCCACGAAGGTAAAGAAAAGTTTGAGGAAAGCCCTCACAGATGAAGAGTTGGAGCTATTGCGCTATGCATGCAAAACAGAAAGAGAAAAAGCTATCATTGAATTCTTTTACTCTACTGGTTGCCGTTTGGATGAGGTGCACAAATTGAATCGTGATGATATCAACTGGATAAATAAATCCTGCGTTGTGATCGGGAAAGGTAACAAGGAAAGAGAAGTGTACTTAAGCGCAAGAGCGGTTCTTTTTCTAAAAAGCTATCTTCAAACTAGAACTGATTCGGGTCCCGGATTATTTGCGGCTAGTAAACTTCCACACAACAGGTTGGGCGGGAAATCATTTGAGGATATTATAAAGGATCTGGGCGTCCGGGCTGGCATAACTAAGAATATTCACCCTCATATTTTAAGGCATACCATGGCAACAAATCTATTGAAGAACGGTGCTAGTCTGGTGGCTGTACAAAGACTACTAGGTCACGAAAGCCCAGTAACTACCCAGATATATGCACAGATGGATAAGGAAGATATACAAATGATTCATCGAAAAAACATAGCATAATCACATTGAACAAAGGAGCTTGCTAAAACAGGTTCCTTTCTTTTTTGACCACATTGCCCTATCCCATGCTGTACCCTAATATTGAGGTGATAACTATGCCGATAAGCGCGATAATTACCCGGATAGATGAGCTTAAGCCAAATGCTTATACCGCAACAACAAAACTCGGGTGGATAAACCATGTTGATGGTGCAGTATGGAACGAGATTTATAAATACACCGGATTCTCTGATGTTATGCGACAAACAGGTATTGCGGCCCACGCCTTACCCGTTGGCGTTGACTTTAGCCTTGTTACCAATGTCTATGTTGACGGTGAAGAAATATTCCCTATCACTTTCAAAGATTTTGAGACTACAGGCTACTACAGGGGCACAGACGGCAAATTGAACATATACCCTGTACCAACAGCCAATGATGTAACGGCAGGGCTCAGAATCGTTTATAGGCTTCCATTTGTCCCTCATGTTGCAGCAACAGAAGAAGCATACATGCCTGTGCCGTTTGATAAGGCTTATGACGATTACACTGCAGCAATGGTTGATAAGTACGACCAGCAGCCGGAAAGCTACACCAACAATGTGAACTATTACAATAATGGGATGAAAGAATATGCGGCCTGGTATGCAGATCACAAGGAGGAATAATTATGTACCTAGTGCCAGCAAAGGTGATACCGAAAAAAATTGAGCAAACTACACTAGGCTTCAAAGGATTGAACAAATTGCCTGTGACCGATTCTGGAGAGCTTACAGCTATGACGAACATGTCAAGTAAGTATTCACCTTGCTTATATCCACGTGACCCCAGAGAGGTTATTCAGACGCTAACAAGTGGTACAGCTTTATTTCCTGCAAATGGTAAGCTGTGCTGGGTAGATGGCACTAACTTTCTATACGATGGCGTGGTAAAGGGAACGGTAACGGCTGGCGCAAAGTCCATGGCTGAGTACTTCGGTACAATACTGATATTTCCAGATAAAAAGTATTACAATTATGTCACTGGCGTTTTTGGTACAATGGTGAACTGTCCGGATATAAAGTATGTCTGTGTTCATAACAACAGGGCATTTGGTTGCGGTGGAAACGGATTCTATGCAAGTAAGCTGAGCGATCCACTTACATGGGATGATCTGCCTGTGCCTATTACCGTAGGATGCTCTTGGCAGACCAATACAGGTGAGGAAGGGGATTTCACGGGGATAAAGGTTGTACAGAACCATGTTATGGCAACAAAACCCGGGCATCGGTATGAATTGTATGGAACAAAACCAGCAAACTTCAACTTAACAAAAATCTGTGATGTTGGCTGCATTGACAATAAAAGCCTTGTTGAGATTGATGGTGTGCTTTATTCAATGGATGATGCTGCATACAGAGCTTATTCCGGTTCTATTCCGAAGCCTATTTCTAAGAAGCTTAACGAGACATATGTAAGTTGTGTAGCTGGTACAGATGGCAGAAAATACTATGCTTGCCTATATAATGGCGTTTCCTATAACCTTTATGTTTATGACACGGATAACGGTTATTGGTATAGAGAAGACAGTTTGCATGTGGTTGATTTTGCGCGGCTGGATGATGATCTATTCGCACTGGCTGACAATAAGATTTACAAGTTTAATTCTGGCACTGAAGTTGTTTCCTGGGAGATTGAATCTGAAAATTTCAATGAGTGGTACATGGGAATCAAGGTCAATTTATCGGTCACTATTATGGCAGAGTTGGAAACCGGATCTTCGTTAAGCGTCTATTGCTCAATAGATGGTGGGGCTTACGCATTAAAAAATACGACTACTACAACAGGTTTCAGAAGTTATGAGATTAGAATAGTACCTCAAAGGTGCCATTCGTTCAAGATTAAACTGGTTGGCACTGGCAAGGTAAAAGTGTTTGGGTTTGGCAGAGACGTACTGCTTGGGAGCAAAGTTTAAAGGGAGGGAATAAGATTGATTAAAGAGACATTAGCAAAAAGGTTGGAAGAATTGGAGATACAGAAGCGACAGGCTCAAATCAGACTGCAACAGGCTCATGATGATATTATTTGTATAGATGGAGCAATGCAGGAAGTAGGATATTGGGTTAAACAGGGATCACCAAATGTGCAAAAAGAAGAAGAGAACAAATCAATAGAATGACAACAACTGGTGTTTGGAGGTAGTAATGGCGGTTATTGAATTACCGAGCGTGAGGGACGCAAGAACAATAGAAGAAAAAATTGAAGCTCTTTATGATGCGTATGCTATGCTCCGCAAAGAACTTCTTTTTGCGCTGCAAGGTAATCTCGATGATGATAATGTTTCCAGCATTACAACTGACCTATTAATAGCAGGTACTGCCAAAATCGATACGGCCTTGATTGAAAACCTTGAAGTAGGCACGAATGTTACCATGGGAGCAAATGCAACCATAACCTGGAATAATGTTAGCGATAAACCATCAGACCTTGTATATGATGCCGATTTAGCAACCGCATTATCAGCCTATATTACCGATGGCGAATTATCAAACGCCTTGCTGAGTTATGTTACTGGATCAGCCTTAACAACCACTTTGGGACAGGATTATATAATCACTGGGAAGATTTTGGCTAATCAGGTTACGGCGGGAACATTGACGGGATTTACTATACAGACGGCGGGAAGTGGCACACGGCTTGTAATGAACTCGAGTGGAATAATTAGCTATAATTCAAGCAGCCAAAAAAGTGGGGTGACAATTGAAGATGGCTCATATAGCTATGGAGCCGTTGACTTTTATCATGCGGGTGTTAAAGTAGGTTCTTTGTATTATGACACTTTTGGAGGAATGCGCTTATCAGCGTTGGGTGGAGCAATAATGTACCCTGAAGGTACATGGAACTTCTCTGGCGCTATTGTTACAGGTTTAGATGATCTAGTCGCAGAATTTGGATAAGGAGAAAATATGGAGTCGCTATATTTAGGGAACGGTTACAATGAACAATTTACCCAGTGGTATGCCACTGCAGTAAAAGCCATTAACCCCAAAGAGATTATAACAGATAGGTCGGCCATGAACGTTACTATTGTTGTAACAAAACAATGTAATTTTGATTGTAGTTACTGTTATATGCACGGTAAAAATTCTGAAAGGATGAGCATAGAAACAGCCAAAAAAGCGGTAGACTTATTATTAAGCGATAAGGTAAATAATTATATTGATCCAGAAACATCACCATGTATTATATTTGATTTTATTGGTGGTGAGCCTTTGCTAGAGGTTGAATTAATAGATCAGTTTATGGAGTATTTTATTTTCCAATCATTCAAGTTAAATCACAGATGGGCGAACCATTATTCGATAGGTATGTCTTCAAATGGTTCTTTATATGACACTCCAAAAGTGCAAAAGTTTGTTCAGAAATACAAGGGTAGGTGCAGTATCGCAATAACCATAGATGGTACAAAGGAATTGCATGATAGCTGCAGGGTATATAAGGATGGTCGCGGTACTTATGATGATGTATGCAGGAATCTTCAATTGTACTTAAAAAACGGTGGGCATCCCTCAACAAAGGTAACGGTAGCCCCTGAAAACATCAAATATTTATGTGAAGCTAGCCTACACTTGTTTGGCATGGGGTATAAATGGCTTCATTGCAATGTAGTGTTTGAAGACGTTTGGAATGTGGAGTTAGCGAAAGAATTGTACCGCCAACTCAAAATGCTTACAGATATTATGATGGATAAAAAGCTATACAAGGGTCATGCTCAAGTGATGTTTGACGAGTCAATAGGTGTGCCGATGGACCCGTCTGAAAACACAAACTGGTGTGGCGGTGACGGTTCAATGCTAGCAATAGGGCCAGATGGGAAATGCTATCCGTGTTTAAGATACATGGATTATTGTTTCTCTACTCCTGGAAGGAAACCTTTTATAATTGGGAATGTTGACAATGGAATTGTGGATGAAGATGATCTTCCTATGCTCGCGGAACTTAGGTGTATAACCAGAAGCAGCCAATCCACGGAGGCATGCTTTAATTGCCCGATTGCAAAAGGGTGTTCGTGGTGTTCGGGCCATAACTATGATGTATACGGTACTGCAAACAAACGTGCTACATTTCATTGCATAATGCAAAAAGCGAGGGTACTTGCAAATTGTTATTATTGGAATACGCTCTACCGAAAGCTAGGAATGGACAAACGATTTGAGTATCATATGCCAGATGAATGGGCATTGGAAATTATAGACCAGAAAGAAATAAATATGCTCAAAAAATTAAGTGGGGAGGATTGATTAACATGAGAGTAGACGACATAAATATTCCATTTGTGGATGATGGGTTAATTATGGGCAATTGGATTTACGCTAATTTTGTCCGAAGTATTGGCGATTTCATGCCAGGTTCGGAAATGAGAGGTGGCGAAACATATTTATCTGAAATTAAATTTCTAGCTGATGGCGGTTTAAATGTTAAGGTTGGATCTGGTGAACTGGGGGCAACATCTTTCACCTGGTCAAATGGACACATTCTCAATCATGCTGACCTCACTAACTCGGCGTATACGATACAACAAATAGATGGCGTTGACTATCTATTCATCGAGTGGAAGAGCGGAGATTATATCTTTAGAGGTTCTGATCCACATTATTATGTATTTAAAAGAGAGGAGATAATCAATGAATAAGATTCTATGCAAAATGGCGAAGGAAGATGCTAAAAAACTGATTGATACCATTGTGGAGGTTGAAACTTGTGGAGAACTGTACAATTCAGCAATTAAAAGTATCGACTGCGTGCCGGAGGCTCTTAAAGTTATTCTGGAGTATTATATGTACACGCTTAAAATACACAAAGCGATGTGGACAGATATACTTGTGAAATACATCGGCGAGGATGAAACTGCGCTCAAATTGCCTATTTTGAGGTTCGATAGAGTTAAAGAGGTTATTTTTGAACTGGAAATTGAGGGATGCTCTTTATGCAAAAATTAGAGATTAAATTGACGGAAGAAGAGGAACTTACTCTCGAGTTTAGAAACTTTGAATATCAGGGACTACAGATAAACTTCAATCAATTTCTCAGCAGCGGTTATGACTTTAATGAAGAACACTGTAACCGGATAATTGAAGTCCTGCTATCTAAGTATAGTTTGCTTCAAAAATGTCTGATTACTATATTGGAAAATCACGGGCATAAAAATATTAGCGTTAAGTCTTTTGAGTTATATCTTATAGAAAGTACCCTAAATATATTTGTATGATGGGTGGTGATTAATATGGCTTGTACGGACTGCACCGGAGGGTGTACTACCTGTTCTTCCCAAGCTAATTGCGTTGGCAGCTGTATAAGCTGTGCCGCCAGAGGGGGGTGCACCACTTGCTCTGCCCAAGCTAATTGTGTGGGTCTCTGTACCACTTGCTCCGGTCAAGGCAGTTGTGTTGGCGGTTGCGGTGACGGTTGTACTAATTGCGACTATGTTTCTAGTTGCTTAGGAGGGTGTATTACATGTTCAACGGCTGGCACTTGCACTACTGATTGCTCAGGCGTATGTATGTGGACGTGTTCCGGGACTTGTTCAGGAAGTTGTCAAAATGGATGTACAGGAACCTGCTTGACGTGTTCTGCTCATAGTAGTTGCGTAGGCAATTGTACAACATGTTCCTCTATAAGTACTTGTTTGGGTTTGTGCACAACGTGCGCTGGTCAGAGTAGTTGCACGAATAGTTGTCTTGGTACTTGCTTAACATGTGAGGCACAGGCAGATTGCGTTATTGGCTGTGCAGAAGTGTGCGCTGTTAATTGTTCAACTTGTGCGGCATTAGGGAGCTGTTTAGGTGGCGCATATGAGACGAGGCCTGTTAATTTTACGGGATTTACTGCGGTAATATCCGGCGCTGCTAAAAATTCAATTACTGCTACTGATTGGAATGCGTTTTCTGCTAAGATCATTGAGTTTGCCTTATATAAGCACAAAGGCAATTTGATAGGCACGTTTGATACGGCGAGCACAGGCGGCAAAGTAACGGCTACAACATTTAATCGAAAAGTAACAGGCCTTAATGTTCTGAGTTCCTATATAAGCCAGCCAATTCCTGAATCAAAAATCGCAGGCGATAAGATATACGCTTCATTCATTCAAGCATTAAAAACTGCACTAAATTCGATAACATAAAAGGGGCTTAATAGCCCCTTATTTTGTCAGTGGAAGGATAGTATTAAGGTAATAATCGTATTGGATGTAATAGTCTCTAAAATCAGAATATACAGTGAAAGGTATTTCTTCTATTAGCACATTGGTTTCTATTTGAGATTCACTAACCAGTTGAAGAACATTGCTAACTTTTCCGTCTATAATAGGGCATCGAAAGAAAAATGGTTTAACAACAAGTTGCTGACGATCTGAAGGTAATCTAACTTTAATATATCGCTCGCTTTCATAAGTTAAAAACATGTTTGTTCCATCATCTTCAATCTCTGGCTTTGTTCCGGTATACTTACTGAAATCCGGCAACCCATATTTGTTCAATGGCACATCGCTCACAATATCCCCTCCTGTACTTGCAATAGTAGTTTCAGCGGTTGCGACACTTGTGTCTATCTCTATCGCTTTTGCTGTATTATCCCACTCAAACCCTACTCCTATTTTATCACATATCTCCCTGAATGAAGATGCCGGAATATAATTATATCCATTGTACGACATCATGGGCAATGTTGGATTGTTGACTTCTACGCCATCTACAACGAGTTTTGAGGCGGTTGAAGTTAGGATGTACTCTTGTACTACTGCGCCTACTGGAATGGCTGAGAACAACAATGTAGCGAGCAAGAAGCCTAATACGAATGACTTTTTCATAAATTACCTCCATTGGTTTAAAACCAATTTACTTGATTTCATTATATGCCTGTCCCAATAGTATTGTCAAATTGTGGTGTTTTATTCATAGCGGATTCTTTTTGACCTTTTGGCGCATTTTCCTATGTTACGTTTAATTTATCAAATTTAAGGAGGTTTTGCCATGGATAGCATGACAATGACAGCACAACAGGCAGCGGATAAATTAGGCATAAGCAAAGGGCTTCTCTACAAAATGGTTCACGCTGGACAGTTTTACCCAGCTATCAGGATTGGGAAAAAGATCATGGTGTTGAAGGATGAATTTGAGAGGTGGGTAGAGGAACAGAAGGGGAAGAAGATATGATGAATGAATTAGTAATTGTCAAAGGAAATGATTTATTTACAGACAGCGTGGTTATTGCACACGAAACAGGGTACGAACATTCTGTAATTCAAAGGAATATAAGAAATTACAAATCTGAATTTGAACAGCTTGGTAAGCTCGGTTCTCACGACCGACCTTTACCCTCTGGACAAAATCAAAAAATTTACGAACTCAATGAGCCTCAGGCATCATATCTATTAACATTGTTAGACAACAGAAACAAAGTAAGAGCGTTTAAATTAAAACTTGTAAAAGAATTTTACCGTATGCGTAAATTTCTACTTGAAAAGCAATCCGCCGAATGGCAACAATCGAGGCTATTTGGCAAACAGACTCGGCATGATGAAACAGACATAATTCTCGCAAAGTTAATTCCACTTGCTGAAAAACAAGGAAGCAAAAATTCCGGCAAGCTTTACATGACATACTCTAAGCTTGTTAATATGGTATTGTGCATAGAAGCAGAACAAAGAGACAATTTGCCAGCTACCTATGTTGATGCTATAAGATTCCTTGAAAATGCCATATGTAATATTATTTCGCTCGAAGTCGATAAAGAAACTTATTATAAGGAAATCTATCAAATATGTAAAGCAAAATGTTTCATTATAAAAGAATTGGCCTTTCTGCCTTCACTTAAACTGATTGGGGCTTAATTTTGACCAACTTCAACAATCCGCTATGGTACGGTTATCATAGCGGATTATGTTTATTAAGGGAGTTGATTATATGGCTTATTACACGATAGGCAGCAAAGGTGATGAAGTTAAAAAGTTACAGCAGGCGTTAACAGGTGCAGGTTTTGATGCTGGCGGTTCAGATGGAATTTACGGCCCAAAAACAGCCGCGGCCGTTACAGCATATCAGAAGGCAAATAACTTGACACAAGATGGCATAGCCGGTACCCAAACATTAGGCTCGCTATATAAGCCAGCCATGCCAGCAGCTACTCAACCCACTGTACAAAAACCGGTTGTTCAAAATACTACACCTGCTACTAATCAAATAAGCAGCGGTTTAACAAATACGCCATCTGCAGTTGAGACAGCTCTTGACAATGTAAGTCCACAACGGCAAAAAGCAAATGAACTTATCGAACAATTGCTTGGCGGTTTAAGCTCTACACCATATAATCCCGCTACGGATACATCATTCCAGGCGGCTAAAGCCAATTTGGAGCAGAGCGCTGACAGGGAATACAGTAACGTCAATGCTGACTATTTAGGCAATCAGAGCGGCAATTTCAACAGTGCTGCTTTGCAGATCGCTTCAGGCGCAAAGAATGATTTGCTCAGTCAGGTACCATTACTTCAGGGGGAATACGAGGATAGATACAACACAAATCAGCGAAATAAATTGAATGATACATCTTCAATGGTAAATATGCTTCTTGGCATTGATGAAGCTGACTATAATAGAACAACGACCGAAGAGGACAGAAAGAAGCAGGATTTCCTCGATACTATGGGGCAGTATTCGGATAATTACCAAGCCAGGATAAATACCGTTGAGGGCGATAATGACCCATCGAACGATTATGAATCGCCTTACTTAAAGGCTGCAAGAGCTCAGAAGATAGCAGGTATGGAAGAAAGCAAGCTGTCCGCGCAGGACAAGGCGGTAAAACAGGCGTTTGAGATGTGGGAAACAATGGGCTATGCAACACCGCAAGTTGCTGAATTATTGGGTATACCTGTTAATTCAAGGACGGCTGATTATGCAGATACACTGGCGGATAACGCAAGGGCCGCGGCGAATAGCTCAGATGAAAATAAGTCAACCTTGACTACTACGCAATACTTCAATCAAGCAAAAGCATTGGCTGATGAAATGGTTGAGACAGGCGAATCAGACTTAGATGGTGAGGCGATTATGCGGCCTAAGTACACTAAAGAACAGTTTGATACTTGGCTTGCAAGCCTTCCGATTAACGACAAAGAACTTGGCGATATCATGGATGCTATTGACTATGACAATCTTGAATTTTATGTTGCACCTGTTACGGGACCAGATCCCAGATATCGGAGAACGCAATAATTGAGGTGATTTTATGGCACGGGACGTTTCAAAATGGAGACAGGAAGTTTTAATTAAATCAAAGCCGGTTGAAAATAAAACATCAAGTAAAGCGGAGAATGTTTCGGAGTGGCGCAAAAATGTGCTGAATAAAAATACTCCTAAAGCCGAACCCGCTAAAACTGAACCTGTTAAAGTGAAGCCGGAAAGGGTTGAGCCTGCTAAAAAGGAAACTGCCAAAAAGGATACGGTAAGGCAGAAACAAAATGCCATGGAGAAACGGTTAAGCGATAACGTTTCTCCTGCTGAAACCAAAGCCGATGATGGTAAACTCACATTCTCCAAACTTTCCGAAGCCGTCAAGAGGATTCCTGCGGCATTGATGAACAAGGATACACAGCAAGAAATCCGTAAACCTGTTTGGGACGCCATTAACAAGGCTAGCGATTTCAACGATGTGCAGGGCGCTGAAATGCGGAAATATGCGTTTGGTGATAATAGACCGTTTGAGGAAGGAAATGCGCCGACTACCGGAAACAAGACGGTGGATTCTATTGCAAAGGTAGCCGGCATGGTATCATCTGCATTCGTTCCTTCCGGTGGCGGTGCTCCGTCAATGGCAGCTCCTGTTAGAAATGCGGCTGAATATGCGGCTAACAAAATTATTCCCAACGCCGGAAATGTTGTTGGTAGAGTAGGCAACGTAGCGTTAAGAGGTTCCCTTGAATCATTGCCATATACAGCACAACAGTTATTTATCGGAGATAAGAAGAACATCAAGGATATGGCTAAAATTGCAGGGAAGGATCTTATTTTTGGCGTCGTTACCGAACTAGGCATTGAAGGTGCGGGGGAATTATTTAAGGTAATCGGAAACAAAATAAAGAAGGGTGTTTCGCTATCTGCAAAAGAGGAGGCTATTGTTGATGAAGCTTCAAACTCAGCAGAGACAATTGCTGATGTTGCCCCGGCAAAACAAATTGAAACAGAATTACCTAAAGTTGAAGTTAAAAGACCAGGCACCATACCTGGCGAAATCGGCAAACAAACTCCTGCGAAAAATATTGACGATTATATCCTGGACCAGAAGAACAAAGTTGATGATCTGCGCTATCAGAGAAACGAACTTGGCGTTGACACCACAAAGGATATAGAAACGGCTGAATCGGAACTGTTAAGGCTGCAGAAGAAAAAATATCTTCCATATTATAAAAAAGAGTTATCTAGCCTTGAAAAAATTCAGAGGGAAATGTTTGATGAAAGCGGATTAACTCCTGAATTTTCAGCAATGAGCGATAGGGTGACTAAACTAAAAGGGAAGATTGCAGATATTGAGCGGAAGGTTGAGACGCCTAAAACCGAAACCGTAGTCGAACCTATGAGGAACGATGTGGCACAGTCTAAACCGGAAACCATGGCACAGCGTGTTACCGCTAAAGTTGATACCGGACAAGTAAGCACGCCTTCGACAAATAAGGTGGCTCAGAATGGCGTACATGAAGTCGTGGATAAGCTAGAAGGGAATCAAGCGCAACTATTCAATGTTTATACATCAAATTTAAAAAGGATAGCTGAAGAATCTGGTTTAGATATGACAGGCTTCTACAATGACACAAAAAATGTAAATGCTTTTAATCCTTCAGCCAAAGATGTTGATACTATAATTTCGGGATACAAAAAGCTATTTAGTAATACGGCAAATCCGAAGGCTACTGAATATATTGATTCGATCAATAAGATTAAGGCTAAAATCCAGAATGGCGTACAGCAGCCGACATTAAATAGTGAGGGTGTACTTGATAATTCCCAAAAACAGGTGTACAATGCAAATGGAGGCGATATAAATGGCAGAGCAAAACAAGAATCCAGATATCAAGATACCGGAGAATCCATCGGAATACGAAGCAACTCTGATCAAAGCTTGGAGAGCGGACGGGTATACAGACGATCAGATAGCGGAAGGACTGTATTACTTCGCATAGACGATAGCGACGTTACTAATTCAACACGCCTTGTTCCAGATGAAAACATTGCAAAAACCCTATCTGAAAAAAATAAAGATTTAACTGACATATACGGCGTTAGCGACCCTAACGCTTTTCATAATGCCATTTCTAAAGCAAAAAAGGAAATTCCACAAGGACCGTATGTCACGTCCCATACTCCAGAAGAATATTCAAAAATGAAAACTTATCTCACTGATGGAGGACATGCTGGAATTGCAGTCACAGAGGATGGGGATATTGTCTCTGTATTCAACAATAGAGGAAAGTCTAATATCAGAGGTGGAGCTACTCAACTATTACTTACTGCGCTTGAAAATGGTGGCAGGAAACTTGATAATTTTAACGGTCAATTATCGAAAATCTATGAGCAGCACGGCTTTATCCCTGTATCAAAAACGAAATTCAATAAAGAGTTTGCTCCTCCTGATTGGAAACCAGAATTTAAGGAACCCGATATTGTATTTTGGGTGCATAATGGAGATAGCTCAACGGAAGTTGCGAGCAAGACAGGTAAATATGATCCGTATGATATGAGCGCAGTGACTGAATTTGACTCTTATGATGAAGCTGCAGCATACCGAGATAAGTACATTTCAGATGCAGAGGCAAATAAATCTAATGGTTCAGCTTCTAGTAAAGTACCTTCTACGGATGCTGAAAAGTTATTGGTCGAGGAATACACTGCAAAGTTGCCCGAGATGGAGGATGAACTTAAAGCGATAGTCACTAACCTCACAGAACAGGCGAAGAATGAACGGGACGAAGGCAAACTTTTAAAAATTAATCTACAGCTGTTCGCCGCAAACGAGAAATTACGGGCAATAAGCAAATTCAGAACCAATACACTAATGAAAACAGTCAACCTTGCAGATGGTGAAATACAGAAGATTATAGATGAACTCGATATGACATATGGTGTGAAAACACATAAAGAAACCTTGCGCAAAGCAGAAAACATGGTAAATTCTGATATGCAAGGAACCATGAACCGGATTAAGGAAAAAGGTTTAGAGAGTGCGGAGGATACAGCGGCTTCATTTTTGATTGAAAAGGCGTTAAAAGAAGACGCTGTAAAGACGGGTGACTACACCAAACTGAAATCATGGCTGAAGACTGTTCAAGTCTCAGGAACTAAGCACGGGCAAACGATTGAAGCATTCAAACTGTGGCAGGAAGACCCTGACGGTATGTTGAAAAACGCCACAAAGACCGTTGAGGATGCCGAAGGTGCAATGAAGAAAAGTAACCCCGAGAAGATTAAGCAAATTGATAATGAAACAAAGAAAGTCATTGACGAGGTTGACAAGGTTGATAAAGATACCGCTGACGGAATCGCTGATGAAGTAAACAAGAAAGCTGATGAAATTATTAACAGAAAAGGTAAACCAGGTATAGACGGCAAAACAGACGGCAAGACGGGTGGCAAGTCTGATGGGAAAGCTCCGGCTGCAAAAGAAGAACCATTGCCGGAAGAAATGCTTGCCAATAAGATTAAAAACTATATTAAGGAAGCAGAGCCCAAAAAAGACGATCCCGTAATGAACATGGTAAATGAGCTGTTCAGAGTGGCGAAAGAATCGCCTATCGACAAAGCTAAGGTTAAATCAAAGTCTGCTATAGAATTTGTTGCTGAAGCCATATCGGACAGGAAGAACTATGTTGATACTTGGATAAAAGCTAAGTCAATAGTCAGGGAAAGGTTGAAAGATAATCCAGAAGCACTGGCGAAGCTTGAACAGTATTTCGATAAGGGTATTAGGCCGCCGTTTTCATCCGAGAGCTTCAATAAGAGTATAAAGGAAGGGATGAAGTCGCTCGATCAGAACCTTGGACAAATAGTAAGGGATTACTACGCACAGGGCAGCAAGAGCAGAAAAGACCTGACAGAGTATCTTATTGAGAAGTCAGGACTTAAAGGCGAAGATGCTGAGGCATTGGCAAAGTACGTCAAAAACCGCATGAAGGAGCTCACAAAGGAGCAAAAGGAGAAGATACTCAAAGGTATATTCCCTAGACAATCTGCCACAACTAAAGCAAAGCCTGGCGCGTTGAAATCAGTCGAAGAACTCTCTAATGTTGGCGCGTTTGTGAACAATAACTATAAAGATAAGGTCATGGAGAAACTATCACCACGGTTGCAGAAGGTAATCAACGAGAAATTTAAAGGGGTTCCAACTAAAGCAAGCGGCGCTGTTATTGATGATGGCAGAATAGATTTTGGCGAATTGGTTCGCAAAAGCACAACAGATATTGAATTTACAAGAGTTAAGTTTCTAAAGGAAATATCTGAAAAGCTACAGGTTAATGATACTGATGCCAAAACAATATTAACGGCTGTTGAAAAAAGGTTCAATGAGATAGTGGACGAAAAGCGTGCTTCTATACTTGGCAACATGTTTAAGAAGCGCGAGGCAACAATCAAAAAGACAGGTATTCAGAGGGTACAGGAATACATCAATAAGCAGGTGGAGCTTGAAAACTTGGGAGCAAATTCAGATGCTATCAGAGACTTCATAAAAGAGAAGTATGGTCTTCCCACTTTGACCAATGATGATATGGCATTCATCACCAATCATATAGAAGAATTAAAGAAGCTTAAAGTAGACAGCAGACCGTACAATGAAACTTTATGGAGAATTTATAACCGAATTGAAAGCAAGGTACCTTCAACATTTGTTGATAAATTTAGAGCATGGCAGAGGATTTCTATGTTGCCAAACGCCAAGACATTCGGACGAAATATATTGGGCAATGTGTTCATGGAAAAGATAGAAAATTTCAATGAGCTCACCACAGAGGCGTTGGTTGATACAGTTACTTCTGCGTTTACAGGAAAGAGGGAGATATTAGGGCCCACAGCTGCAATTCAGAAATCTATTGCACAGACTAAAGGCAAACTTAAAGGGCTATCCGATACCTTAACCGACATTAAGCACGGAGTGAACACTTATGACGTACAAGGGCAATATGAAATCAACGTGAGCAAAAATGCCTTTAAGAACCCTGCTTTAAATGCGCTCGAACAGTTTACTAACAAGAGCCTCCAATTCGGCGATAGACCGTTCTACGAAGCTGCAAAAGCAAGAAGGCTTAAAGAATTGACGATACTCAGGAAGGCTAAAGATATTACCGATGATATGGAAGCCGATGCCGTACTATATGCGCTTGACAGGACATTTCAGAATGACAGTAAACTTGCCAAAGGTGTACTGAAAATAAAGAAGGCGATTGATGATCCGGTATACGAAGCCATAGCAAATATCATTGTTCCATTCGCCAAAACTCCTGCGAATATCCTCGACAAGATAAGTGACTACACACCGATTGGGCTAATCAAAGCTGT
>Ga0209318_1001357_pt1 | contig 15739 bp, 25 predicted proteins | sample RifGroE1_FD_183999 | JGI IMG/M metagenome (GOLD analysis project Ga0209318, IMG submission 183999) | Groundwater microbial communities from Rifle, Colorado, USA - Groundwater E1 (SPAdes) (version 2) | ecosystem: Environmental > Aquatic > Deep subsurface > Groundwater | place: Rifle, Colorado...
TGGATTTACCACAGATGGAACGGGTATTGGTATTTTAGTAAGCTTGCCTGGTAAACCCTTATCCAAGGAGACTGACGGACTCGTACGGGCAGGAGTTAACACGCCTACTGCTTGGAAGTCCGGTGAGCTAATTCCGATGGGCTATGTTGATAAGGCAACAGGTAAGATCATAGCTACGTAAGGTAAAAAAAGGGGCCTAACCAGCCCCTTCCGAAGGAGGTATACCATGAAAAATGTTGTCTATGACCGACTAACAGGTCAAGTAAAAGGTTATGACCGCGAGCCAATGGCTTTTGAATTATCCATCGAAGTGCCCTACCAAATTAATCTTCAGAAGACTGTTGAGGAGAAAACTGGAAGGATGGTTCAGAAGGTCAACGAGCAGGGTGAGCTACTCTACCTTAATGGTGAAGTTGAGACTACTGAAGCCCGAACAGCAACAGCGTATGAGTCACAGACTAACACCTATAGGGTAAGCACAGACCAAACTACTACCGAACTTCAAGATGTCGTTCAACCAGATGGGACCATAAAAAAAGAAGAGATAGAAGTCCCTGTTTATGATATCATTATAACCACTTCGGAAGTTCCTATTGAATGGGAAGACCATGAGCCTATTATGGTTGAAGAGGCAGTGGGTCGAGCGTACACCCTAGAGCAGAACTGTTTTATTTTTACTGCTGACGAGATTACCGAAGCCATTGCTAGTACTGTACCTGTAAAAACTGTAGTGGAAGTAACAGTAGAGCGAGTAGACTCTGTTGAAGATGCGGTAATGTTCCTAATGGACATGAGCTTAATGTAGACAGCGCTTATACCTATACCTAGCTGAAAGGAGGTGATGAGGCATGTATAGCTTCGTACTCAACATGTGGATCATGGCTAAAATCGACGCGGTAAAGGTTCAATCGTATTGTCCAAAGTACATTACCCAGACTGAAGTAAATATGATTTTGGCAACTCCGCAAACTCCAGGGACCTTATCCGTAGCATCTGCCCTTTAATCCTATTAGAAAGCACAAGGCTATATAGTCCTTGTGCTTTTTACGAATAAAATGAGAAGGAGGTAAAGGCTAATGCCTGACTTCACAGAAATAGATAAATTTAGCTCAGATAAGGCTTTTTCTCAAATCGTCTTTGCCGATGATACATACCTTCTAGAGGTAGAACTCGTCGAACTTCAGAAAATACAAAACTACCAACGTGCTTTAATGGCGCGTACACTACTAACCAGTGGCTTTGCAGCAAAACTACCTATGAACCTTAGTGAAGGAACGCTAACTGTACCTGCAGACACTATCTTAGCTAATGGGGACTTTCTAGAAATAAAAGAAGCTATGGTATTAGAGAATATTGCGTTAGGAGACGTAGTGTACCTTTCTATTTCTGAAGTCGAAGTGGACAGCTTATCACTACTGCAAAAGAGTGGTAACCTAAGCGGTGGAAGCATCATTGAAAACAACTTAATAGACTATCGTGTCGGCGCTGAAACAACGCACCGGATGCAGAAGCAGGTAGAACTAGTAAAAGTTAATACAGATCCTAGTAAGCTGTACTTTTCAGTAGCAATGATTACTGGGGAAACCACCTTTGTAGATACCAGAGCTAAAATAGGGTTTAATTCACCGCAGTTACTTGGCTTTCCTACAGTACCTACAGCGCCTGCAAATACTAATACAGACCAAATAGCTAGCACTAATTACGTAGCTTTACAAGCGCTTAGTCTTCGCAGATACGATCAGATGAACGCTGAATGGGATGCACCTGATCTAGACTTGGTAGTAGGAAGTTTAGTAGACGATGCGCTGTGTTGGACTGGGAAAAGCGTCTACTATGCCCAGCCAGAAGTACCTGAAGTAGCAATTATTGCTAAGGCATCCTATGGTTTACTTCGCTTCGGTAAATTTTCTGTTGGCTTCAGACTACGTGCGTCTAATGTTACAGAAGAGCATGGTGTTCTAAAGCTAAAGGTCCTAATGTCTGATGACTCGGTAATTTCTAGTCTGACTGTAAAGGGTATAGACTTTGCAGATGTTGGCGCTGATGCCTATAAGATGATCTATATCCCTTTTGACAACCGAGGTCAGTCTTCTGAAAACTTATTTACCTTTGTAGTAGCTTCCGAAGCGATTATTGACTCTGCTATAAGCATAGACTCAATCTTTGTGACACCAGTCCATGCAGCAGGCTATGCGGAGGTGACAGTCGATGCACCCTAAAAATGGCCTATACCTTACTTCAGCGGATAATGAGCAGTGGCAGGATTACTTCAGTAAACTCATAGCAGAGGCTTCAGAAGCACCTTTAGACGGCTGCACACTAGACCCTGACCTTAAGGTAAAGAATATCACGTTCGTAGTCACTGAGAGGTGTAATTTAGCGTGCTCATACTGCTATGAAACACATAAGTCAGACGCTCGAATGACAAAGGAGACGGCTAAAGCTGCAGTGGACTTTCTCTTTAACGAGGAAAAAGTTAATGGGTACTTCAGCCAGGAGAAGAGTCCTGCGGTTATCCTTGAGTTTATCGGGGGAGAGCCCCTGCTTGAAATAGACCTTATGGACTACATTGTAGAATACTTCAAGTTTAAGTCCTTTGCAGTTGGAAGTCCTTGGGCTACTAACTACATGATCAGCTTTACGTCGAACGGTATTCTCTTTGACACACCTAAGGTCGAAAACTTCCTCAAAAGGAACCTAGGTAAAGTAAGTATTGGCATAACCATCGACGGGAATAAAGAGCTTCATGATGCTTGTAGGGTATTCCCAGATGGTTCTGGAAGCTACGACGTCGTTGTGAAGTCAGTTAAGAAGTGGCTGGAGATGGACAGTTCACCAGGCACTAAGTTAACACTCTCTCCAGACAATGTTGGGTATCTCTTTGATGCTACTCTAAACCTCTGGTCTATGGGCATACCGATCATCTTTGCAAATTGTGTTTTTGAAGAGGGCTGGAAGGAGTCCCATGCACAGATCCTATATGAGCAGCTCATTAAGTTAACAGATCATATCTTAGAAAATGAACTCTACAGAAGTAACTTCATATCCCTATTCGATGAAACAATTGGTAAACCACTGCTTGAGGACAGAAATTGGTGCGGGGGTAACGGCTCCATGTTGGCCATTGGACCAGATGGGAGGTGCTTTCCTTGTATCAGATTTATGAAGTACTCTTTATCTTCACCTGGGAGAGAAGAGCGCTCCATAGGGGACATTTGGAAGGGCCTCGATGCTAAAGGAGAGAACGCATGGTTAAAGCAGTTGTGCCAGATAACAATGACTACACAGTCTACTGACAAATGTAATAATTGTCAGATTGCTACAGGATGTTCTCTGTGCACAGGCTACAACTATGACAAGTTTGGGGATCCTAACCATCGGGCTACGTTTATCTGTGATATGCATCATGCAAGAGTTTTAGCTAATGTTTACTACTGGACTAAACTCTACAAAAAGTTAGGTCTTGATAGAGACTTTCAAAATAATATGCCCGCAACTTGGGGGGTGATCTAGTATGGCGTGCACTACTTGTACTGGCACCTGCACTGGATCTTGCTCTGGGTTATGCCACGGTTGTACACTTAGTTGTGGAAGTAATTGTTATAATAACTGCACTAGCTGTACTGCTTGCACAGGGTGTACTGCTTGCACAGGGTGCACAAGCTGCTCCGGGGCATGCACTAATGACTGCACAAGTTGCACTAGTTGCGCTGGAACATGCACTGGTGGATGTACTAACTGTACAGGCTGTACTGGTTGCGTTGGAACGTGCACAACAGCTTGTGCAGATAATTGTAGTATGAGTTGTACAGAAGTTTGTGGTAACAATTGTTCTAATACCTGCACTGGAGGGTGTGTGGGAACCTGCATCGGTGGGTGTGCTATTGGTTGTACCAGCTGTACAGGTTGCACTGGAACCTGCGCTGGAACCTGCACTGGGTACTGCACTGGAACCTGTAGCTCTTGTACAACATCCTGTGCTGCAGCATGTTCAGGGAACTGCAATAATACTTGTATTGGTGGGTGTGGTACTGGATGTACCAGCTGTACTGGATGCACCGGATGTACTGGAACCTGTTCTTCCTGTACAGGAACCTGCTCTGCAGTTTGTAGTGGTGATTGCACAGGGACGTGCACTATTGCTTGTGGGGGTAATTGCACAGGGACTTGCACTATTGCTTGTGGGGGTAATTGTACTACTACTTGCACTATTGCTTGTGGGGGTAACTGCACAGGGACTTGCACTATTGCTTGTGGGGGTAATTGTACTACCGCCTGTACTACTACATGCACTGGAACTTGCACTGGAACTTGTAGTACAGAGTGTACAGGTGCTTGTGATACCACTTGTACAGGTGCTTGCACTACCACTGCTACAGATGCCTGTATTGGTTGTGGTGGCAGCTGTACTGGGACTTGTGAAGGGGACTGTAATAATGCGTGTACGTCAAGCAGTTCTTTACAGACTATTGCAGACTTAGGACTTAATATTAAGCAAAGAGGTGTCGTGGGGGCAAAAGATTTCCTTGAGTTAAAGAATGCTCTGCGTAATGAATTTTCTCGACGCAGTATGCCCATACCTGAAGACAGTGATTATTCAGTAGAGCCGGGTAATGGACTTGTCATACGTAAAGAATACCTTCAGAAGGTATTTGATAGCGAACATCTCTTTAGTACTGAAATTAATCATAGTATTGCCTTGGGTGATGTTATCCTAACCAATAGCATGGCAGAAACTATTACCTATATTCAAACCTTGATGTCTGAAAATATTAAGCAGGAGGGCTAACTATGGAGGTAATTCAAACGACGGACTTGTTAGATCAGGTAGTAAGGCTTACTCCAGATCAAAGGCTCTTTATTGACTTCCCAAAGGACGTATGTAACAAATTGGAGTTACTCGGGTTACAGATCAAGTCTGATGAGAATCTTTTTCAGTCTTATCTTAATAATACCCATGAAGTAGCTTCGGAAATGAATTTAAAGACGTTTCTTGATACACATGCTGAAAGAATCAGGGAAAAAGACGAACTATTTCTTAGCACCATACTGAAGTGCTTAGGGACTATTGCTTACAACTACATCATGAGCACAGGTAATACTGCCTTTTATAGCTTAGATACTAAAATAAATAAGCTAGTCATCGGAAAGAGGCCTATAAACGTGAGATAGTACCCCCTTAACGTTCTTCTTTTTATAGTCTAATTATGTATGCTATGGTAATATTAAGATGTATTCACTTCGGAAGTGAATTTGCATCATGAACTATACATACATAATTAACTAATAGGGGGGATTGCTTATGGATGTGCCTTGGTGGGTCACTATTACTCTTGCGGTAATAACTGGTATCGGTGGTTACCTAACGACTCGGGTAACTGCTAAGACTCAGGCAGAGTCAGAAATGCTAGCCCAAACTGTCATAAGACAGGAGCAGCTTGATAAGCGCCAAAGCCAGATGATGGACGACTTCGAAAGTGATATTGATCGGCTTCGTGATGAACTTTCTATGGTTAGAGAAGAGCTAAACACAGAACGAAAACACAGCCGATCCTTAAGCGCTGAGATGGAGTCCATTAAGACAGAAAACCGGAAGTTGAGTAAAGAGAACACACGACTACAGGAGCAGGTGTCTGAGCTGAAGTCCGAGCTTCAGAAGGTGCAGAGCAATGAACGGGCGAGGGCTATTCGTGAAGAAGGGGTGGGCTCATGTTTATAAGCGAATGGGTGAGATCCCCTAACTTTCTCACAGGCAGGGGCGGTAAGGTTCCTATAGCCATCATAAATCACATTACATCAGGTCAGTTCCCCGGGTGTCTAGACTGGATGTGTAATCCAATAGCCAAAGTTAGTGCCCATTACCTTGTAACTAAAACCGGAAGAATCATTCAGATGGTTAAAGAAGGTGATTCGGCCTACCATGCAGGGATTGTCAACAAACCAACATGGCCTTTGTACGATGGAACTAACCCCAATAAATACACCCTCGGCATTGAACATGAGGGTCAACCGGGCGACAGACTAACTGAAGATCAGTATCAAGCGACACTCTGGCTACATAGGGACCTGACACAGAAGTACAGGATACCTATTAGCAAGAATCACATCATAGGGCATAATCAGATTGACAGCGTGAACCGTCAAGATTGCCCAGGCTCAGGTTTTCCGTGGAATCGACTTCTAAAGGATCTAGAAAAGGGTGATGACATGTTAGATATAGCTATTTTATTGAACACAAAAGATGACTACTGGTCCGGAGCCGATGTAGCTGAAACACATGGGGGCTGCGCGGTGTTTGTAAGAGGTACAGATAAATCTGTACCTAAAGATGCTTTGGGAGCTAAAAAGCTCATTGTCATCGGAGGACCAACTACTAGGCACCATAGCGAAGTCCTGTTATCTGGAGAAACTAAGTATGATACTGCTGCAGCGGTGTTTAAGTACTTAGGTAAATAAGCTAAAGGAGGTAATAATTTATGGATGTTGCTATTACATTTGCCTCGATCCTAGCCCCTGTCGTGCTTGCTTTAGTGCAAGTCGTCAAAGCCTCGTTTCCTATACCTAAAAATTTAGTCCCGCTGCTGGGCCTAATCTTGGGTATCATCGTTGGTGGTCTGGCTTACCCATTCACAGACCTGACAGTTCCCATCAGATTATGGTCCGGAGCCATTGCAGGACTAATTTCCGTAGGACTCTTTGAAACCTTTAACACACGGACAGGCTTAACCATAACAAAAGAACCAAGTATTACTGCAGCTGAACCTATCATAAGTCAGTTCAGCCCAGGCTCTACAGTGGATAGTAATTCTAATTTAACGCAGGATGTTGCTAAGAATTTAGTTAATACGCAAAAAATTATAGGCCCGAAGTCTTAATATATATATATATAAGAAGTCAGTATAATCATGATTCGCGTGATTATACTGACTTTTACTATTTACAAACTTGTTCAGCGTTGTTATACTTTGCTCAAGTGGTAGGGCAATATCACAGGGCTCAGAAGACCTTAAGCTTCTGAAGTAAAAAACAGGGGGAATATACAATGGCTAAATCAGATTTTACCGGGGAAATTATGAGTAAACCTGAATTAATTGCAGCTGTGCAAGAAAAAACTGGTGGTAACAAAAAAGATGCGACAGCAAATGTAAACGCAGTATTTAAGATTATTGAAGAGCAGCTGGCTGAGGGAAACAAGGTACAGATCGTCGGACATGGTACATATGCAACAGCTGACCGAGGTGCACGCACCGGACGTAATCCGCAGACCAAAGAACCAATTCAGATACCAGCTAAACGGGTGCCAACGTTTGATGCAGGAAAGGGCCTAAAAGATGCTGTACTGATTAAATAACTAGTGGTATAATGTGCTAAGGCTGGGTTAAAGTGCTACCAACACTCCAGTTCTTGGGTTATGAATAGTTCCTAATATTTGCTTTAGAAAATGAGTAGCTTTTCCTTTGAGACGGGATTAGAGCTGCTCATTTTCTATTTATTAGCGCCGTCCACTTTTTAAAAATGCCTATGTATAGTATAGGTAGAGGGGATGATCCCCTAAAATAAAAGGAGTGTTAAACGATGAAACAACTTATTACTAAGGCCAATGTTGAGAGTTACTGTAAGGTGCTGGAAGAATCCCTTGATAAGTTTATTAGCTTTTGCGAGGACTATCCTGAAGACATTGGGAAGTGCCAGTACCTATGGATGGCCAAATGGGTAAAGGGTAACTACAAGGATAAAATTGGATTACATATCCTTAGCTTTGCTAGTTCTGGTACACCCTATTTTCTAGATGGAAAGCCAGCTTACCCATGTCAGACCATGCAGTTTATCTATGACATTCGGATGTATGTCTTTGATAACTATGCTCAGGAGCGGGAGCCTCTGAGTTTAGCCGAACAGAACAGGCTTAGTAAAGAGCATGTGCACTTTGACTTCTCAGTCCGGAAGGTAAAAACGATTAATGACCTAATCTAATATCTTAAGAAGAACAGGGGAGCAAGCCTCCCCTAAAATAAAAGGAGCGTGTAATTATGAAACTACGTGCAAGTAAAACAGCTATTGAGGCCAACAAAATAGTCCCTGTTTTGACCGAGGAAGTAAAAGATGTACAAATACCTAAGAATAACATTCTGAAAGCTCAGAGAGTGGAGTTTGGCCCATGGCTAGTAGCTAAGGTAAAAACATCAACGTTCGCCTTCTTCACAGATATGCTTAAAAAGATAGACAATGAGCAGGTGCTCACACCAAATATGGTAACAGCACTACAGAAGTGTATGGCACAAGATACTGAACGATCCAACCCACCTAAGCCAGTGGATGAAAAGGACCTTCCAGAAGTTACCTTCAAGATGAAGCAGTTCTGGACCAAGAAAAATGACCTAGGATCCCAGGTGATCACGGGGAAGGTCCTCAGGGAAACTATAAAGGCTTATCTTCTGAAGGGGCATGCAGATATGGTCAAGGGGTCATGGTGCATGAGATGCGGAAGAGAATTGACAGAACCTGCGTCAATGGTTATAGGCTATGGTGCCATATGCTGTGAAAAGCTAGGTATTAGCTACCCAAGTGATATCCTGACTTCCAGCAAAAAAGAGCGTCTAGCTATTCGGAAGAAAATCATGGTTCTGCTGCACACGCAGACGTTTGAAACGTGGGTGCCGAAGTCACAAATTGAAGAAATCATAAAAGGCTCCTAATATAGGGGTCTTTTTCCTTTTTATAACTGTCAGAATAGTCAGATAACATCATGAAAAGTATCTATATAAGGGAAAAGTAAAAAAGGTTTTTTAGATTACGTATGAGTTGGTACGTAATTTTCAAGTGCCATCGGTTTTTCTTTTGTGTTAAATTTTTTTCTTATTTTATATTTTCAATTATGCATAAAAATTTTTTAAAAGGGACACCCCCTATTTCTTAAAAAGTAATTGAAATTACGTACCAACTCATACGTAACCGATTATAGCCCGACTTTATAATATTATAAATTCATAATATAGCCTCTTTTCGCATCTTTAAAAAATACCTTGCATACTAAGGCTTATAGCGGTGTATACTAGCTATGAGTGGCTTCGGAAGCCATATAGGAGGCAATGTCCCCCAAAATAAACGACTAAAGGAGCTGTAAATTTATGCCAAGGCTATTAAGAGCAAAAAGAAGTGATATTAATCCGATGTTACATGACCATTTTTCACCCCATGGGCTAGAGCACATGAGCCCATCAGACTGCGTTAAAAGCGCTGTAGATATGATGCCTACTGACTTCAGCTATAAAGATACGGAAGTTCATGAGCAGCCTATTGTAGAGGTCACTCAGCTGGAGGTAAAGAAGGCCCTAAAGCTTCTCCAGACTAGGCAGAACTCTATTATGGATGTGCTCTATAAAGCCCATGAAGACTACAACCATAGGCATTTCCAAGGGAGGCTTTCGGTCCCTATCATAACGATTGAAAAGCTATCCCATAGGACTCTTGGCAGCTATATGGCAAATGCGGATTCTGCAGGTCTTGAAAATCATATTATACTCAATCGCAACTTTGTTGCGTTGAATACAGAGACTCGAATACTCGAAACACTTAAGCATCAGATGATCCATCAATATCAGGATGAGGTGATCTATGAAAAGCATAGTAAGGACGGCCAAATTATCCATGTAGGAGAAAAACGACCTAAGGACTGGCACAACAAGGACTTCAAGGACTGGGCCACTAATACTGGTATAGCAGCTAATGGTCCTAAGTGCTATGGAAGCCCCGCTAAAATGCCTGAACCGAAGAGTTATAATCGAAAGTTTGTCTGCAGGTGTGTGGCCTCTAACGGGTATCCTCTGACTATATGGTCAACCCGGGAGATTAAGGCCACCTGCCAGGTATGTAACAGCGCCTTTGTTGAGTTAAAGAAGGCCGGGGATGTTATACCCGTGGAAGCCAGCGACGTTGAAGATAAAGGACAGGATGCCATTGAAAACCGCATGAGGAAGGAATTCTCTAGCTTTGAGAAGTTCAAAGAAAAGTATGCGCTAACAGCTAAGGTAAAAGAGCTTAAGAAGTCAGGTACTGGGTACAAGGAAGGAATATATCAGAAGGGGCACAACGCCTGCCTTGCAGGGTATCACTACTGGGTAGCCTTTGGGGAGTTGGCAGATATAGTACCCATCCAAGGAGCGCCTACAAAACGATTAAATAGACTAAAGAGAGGAGCTGCTAAGTGATGTCTAGAGTAGAGTTATTAGCTAAGATAAGTAGTGCTAAGCTACGAAAAGTCAAAACACGCATGGTGAAAGAAGCACTGAGAACCGGAGCCTGTGACCGTGGCAACCATGCAGTTGTTGTTAGTGACTTAAATATTCGTTTCTTCTACCGGGGAGTGGCCATAGCCTGTATTTCGATTGATACGCTAGCCGTTGACTACCCGCTTGTAGGGGAATATGAGCGTACAGCATCAACATCCTACCATCGGAAGACCGTAGGAGACGCTGTGGCAGAGATCCGTGAAATACTTGAAAGGGAGGCTTGATAGGCTATGGCTTGTGCAACTGCAACAGACGAAGACTACGCAGAGTTTGCGAGTTCTGTAACTCTAGTTAGCAAAGCCCATGATGAACTTCTCCGAAGGCTCTTCGGTGAGATTCCTGAGAATGTTGGATCCTTAGTGGTATCCAAAGAGAAGTATACTGAAGTCATGAAAGAGATCCAAAAAGAGTATGGGCTAGGTGAAGGTAGCCCAAATCACATGCTTTTTGTTTTTGAGCAGCTCAGTCGATCACCAAAATTTAAGGAGGACGAAAATTAAATGAGTGAAGCACAACCCAAGTGGGTAAAACTATTCCTAGTACCGCAGACCGATCACTTGAACAGTATGCCACCTTCCGTTATTGGGCTTCTCATAAAAGAAACGCCTGGTAGCTATGTGCTTAACCCCATGCTAGAGCCTACTGAAGACGAAGAAACCTATGAGACAGTGCACATCTCAGCGGGACTAAACTTTATTAACAAAACCTATGTATGGAGAACCCAAATATTAGAGTATAAGCCAGAAGTTGGGGTTATTGGTTCAAAGGTTCAGAAGTCAGAGGCATATGATGAGGACAGTGGCGGGCTAGGCTAAAGGCAGTTTTAAACTGCCTTTTTGGTAAATAAAGTTGTTCATATTTGTCTAAAGTTGTGATATACTAGTTAGGGTAAAGGAGATGATTTTAGTGACTAAGGAAGAGCGCACAGCATATATAAAAACCCTAAAGGTTGGGGATAGTGCGTGCTATGAGCTGCCTAGGGCATTTGGTGGTAGAAGGGATATTAGAGTTGTCTTTGTGGTAAAGATAACCCCTAAAGGAATGATTAGGGTTTCGGATGACACACTATTCAATACACATGGTAGAAGTACTTATGGTGATAGGCATGTGTTTTTAGAGCCCTATACACCTAAGGTAGAGGAAGATGTAGCACGCGAAAAGTTAATAAACACTGCTAATCACAGTGCTTTTGTCTTAGATAGTAATAAGGTGGATCTATCAAAGGTGCCAAGTAATCTTCTTCAGGAGCTTGTTAACCTTGAGACTAGGATATCCTTAAGTTTAAAAGAGCCTGCTAAGGCCCCTGAACCACCAAAGAAGTTATGCAGCTGCGGAAGATAAGCCACAAGGGTATTTAGTGACACCCAGAGTGGTATTGAGTCTAGTGTCTGTTATGATTGTTATGACATTGAGTCTTGCCAAGACAAAGGGTATGCAGAAACAGGTGAAAGCTATTCCAAGAGCGAAGCTATAGAAATTCTAGAAATGGGTGGATGGAAAAGTGCATATGACTGAAGTTTCATCCACTTTTTAAAAAGACCTATGTATAGTGTCAATAAGGGGCGGGGCAGGAAGGCCCCTAAAATAACTACTGTGAGGAGTGATAATCCATGATTTTAGACTTAGTCGATGCCAAACATGCCTTTTTTAATGGGAATACATTCAGCTATAAAGCCTTGATTAAAGTAGTCCCAGGGGCTGAGTGGAATTCAAGTGACAGGCGCTGGGAGATACCTATGGAGAGTGTAATGGATGCTAAGCGTATTCTTCCATCATTACAGCTTTCAGAAGGTGTACAGAGCCTTGTAAGGGCTCTTGACGTTAGGAATAAAAAGGCCATTGAGCTTAAGTCGGCTGATGAGTCAAAAGCTGTTGCCACGGTTAAAGGACTCAAAGGAACCCTAAGACCTTATCAGGCTGTAGGCAAAGCCTTTTTAGATGTCCTTCAGCATGGGGAGGGAGCGATCCTAGGTTTTGATATGGGTCTTGGGAAGTCACTGACAGGTTTAGCAACGTTCCTAGACTGGAAGAATAAGGGTATTGTTGATTACTGTTTGGTGATCTGCCCGGCTCCTCTGAAGTACTCAACATGGGAAAAAGAGGTTGAGAAGTGGACTGACCTTGAGGTGGTAATTGTCGATGGGGATAAGCCAGAGGTTGTAGAATGGGACGATGGCACAAAGGAGAAGTTGAAAGGCCGGAGCTTACGGGAGATCCAATACCTTCAATACCAGTATGGGGCAGATATCATTGTTATGAACTATGAGCTTTTTCTCCATGACAGTGAAGTTGATCGGTGGGATAAAGTTCGTGACTTAAACCAAGATGAAATAGGCATGTACTTTAGGTTAGCATCTGAGAATAACGACGCCAATGGCCGAAAAGCTGATAGTGCTAAAGGATTAGCTGTTGCAAGTAAAGCACTCGTTAAAAGGCTAGTGCCTTCTTCAGAAGCCAAAGAGCATAAGATCCATGGTAAGAAGACTCCATGCTTAGCGAAAAGACGTGTTCTGCACAACATTATACCGAGGGTTGATGGGCGTTGGTGCGTGATCCTAGATGAGGCCCACAGAATTAAGGGAAACAAGTCTGAGATTACAAAAAGAATCTTCAAAGCCCTTCCCAGTGCAGGTAGAAAGATCCCGATGAGTGGGACACCCCTAGAGAACAATATCCAAGAACTCTGGTCCCTTGTGGATCTATGCAGGCCCGGACTTTTAGGAACTCACTTTAAGTTCATTGATCGTTACTGTGAAAAGGACTTCTTCGGAACCATTGTAGGCCCCAAAGTAGGTATGATGCAGGAATTAAAGGACCGTATAGCTCCTATAATGCTTCGGAAGACAAAGGAAGAGGCTCTTCCGGATCTACCAGAGCTTACAGTTCAGGATTATTGGGTTAGTATGACACCTGAGCAAACGAAGCTCTATGCCATGATTAAAGAGGGCATACTCCAGAACCTAGAAACCCAAGAATTTTCCTACTTAGAGACTTTAGCCCAACTTACCAGACTTCAGCAGCTCCTTGATAGTCCAAGGCTTCTGAAGGAAGTCCTAGGTGATGATACTCTGCCTATTGAGAGTGGTAAGCTAAATGAACTAGCTCACTTGATCGATGACATAGGCCCTAAGAAATTTGTACTCTTCAGCCAGTACCGGGAGATGACTGATATTCTGTACAACTGGCTTATTGACTCAAAGATCCTTCAGAAGGAGAAGATTGGGTATATCCATGGAGGTATGCAGGCTAGAAAGACTGCTCAAATTCAGGAGGGTTTTCAAAACGGTGATGTCCAGTGTGTACTAATGACAACAGCCGGCAACTACGGGATAGAGCTGAGTGCTGGAAGCTATGTCATATGCTACGATGAACTATTCAATCCTCAAAAGATGGCTCAGATATACTCACGGGTTCACCGGAGCGGGGTTAAGAACGCAGTAATAGCCATTAATATGGTAACCCGGGGAACTTATGAAGAGCACAAGCTTAAGATCCTCGAAGGTAAGAAAGAGCTATTCAGCGCCATGATTGATAATGATGATACAGCCTTTGCAAGTATCCTTAGCAAAGAGGACTTTGTAAATATGATTTAGGGGGGTTAGGCCTATGGAATTTACAGAAGATGAATTATCCACAATTCTTATAGCTTTGAAAAGAATGTGTAGTACATGTTTTTCAACTAGCTGTGGTAAATACAGTTGCTCTTATAAAGAGCTTATACAGAAAATTGAAGGGTAGGTGTTAGCATGGCTAACTTTGATTTTAATGAGTGGTGTAGCAGGCTTAACAAGTACCTTAATATGGTTACCCTGTTAGACTGTAATTTAATCTTCACCTGCCTAAATTGCCCGTATGCAACTAGGAAGAAGTAGAAGGAGATGAGAATAGTGCCTATACAGAATATCCAAGGAGGAGGAAACAGTGTATTTATTTCTGATGTTACAGAAGTTGAGTATAAGGCCTTTTGGGAATGGGTAGAATCTCAGTCTTGGGGTTCAAATGTAGGAAGCTCACTTTTTTCAAGTGATGTGGAAGGAACGGCAATGATGTACTTTGACTCTGGATTTAATCACACCTGGTATCAGGACATTGTGCCAGCTCTTGAGGAATACTGGGGTAAAGATCGAATTATTCATGAAGTAGAGTTCAGCACTGTTAAATAAAAAGGAGAGTGATAACTGTGGAAGTCGTTCAACCTAAGCGCACAGGCAAAAAAGCTACGGCGATCATGGTTATCGAAGTCCTTGTAGAGGTCGAAGAGTCAGAGAGTTTTTATGATATGGAGGAGCAGGCCCGGGTAAAGCTTCAGAAGCACGTTGTCGAGGGAAGGGGATTTTTCCCATTTAGGATACATTGTGAGACGATCCATGAGATGACCTTAGAAACTGTCATTGGTAGTACGACGATTAACCCTAAGAGGAGATGGTAAGAGGTGGGCCGTAGTTACCTGAACAAAGAGGAGAAAAATATTGTCCTAACACTAAGTGCCTTTATAAGTTTTCTAGGTAATCAGGCAGTTAACTGGAAGAAGCTAAAAAGACCAGCCAATCAACTAAAGTATGCTAAGACTGCTAAAACTTTTTCAGAGAAAGTGCTTGGCTTTCTGTTGGAAGGTCTAGATCCACTTGAGGCAGAAAGAATACGAGTAGGCTCTAATAGCGTGGAAGTCATTGTAAAGTACACGGATAATGCTATTAGAGCCTACAAAAACATGGAGAAGCTGGACAGTGTAACACCTATAGAAACAGATCACCTTCTCTATATAGCAGCTCAAGCTATTGAGGTGTGTAAAGAGTGTGACTACAATGCTGAAGCTATTAAGAAGTGCCCTCTGCGCTTTGTCTTGATTAAATATGATATTCCGGTGTTAAATGAGGATGCCATGGAAACCTGTCCTTACAACAATTTACAAACTTAGCAAAATAATTTTGTTCAAACTTGCTTGACTTTGTGCATATCTGTGCGGTATTATGGATATAATATCAGCATGGAAGGAGCGAAGCTCATATGGTACTAAAACGACCAGCACCACGGCGATGTAGCAAGACTGTAAACACCGAGCGTATGCTAACCATGCAAGAGGCTATGGACTACTTAACAGACAAAGGTGTTCCCTGTAAGAGTCGGGCGACGTTCTACCGCATACTTAAAGACTTCGACATACAGCATGTGAATGTCAATCCGAATGGGAAGAATGCGGTTAGAAGATTTCCACCTGAGAGCTTAGTTGAGATATTAGAAGCTAAAGGTATTCTTCCATAAGTCGGGGGAGTTTGAGCCTCTCTCCCTGTGTCAATAGTTAATAATGCCGTGACCAGGCAGTTAAAGCGGAGGGGAATGTAAGAAACCTGGGTAAGACACAAATCCTCCCGGCATTGTTATATTTTAGGTTTTCATATGAGTACCTGAGTGGGGTGCTAGTAGCTAAAGCTTTTCCTAACCATTAGGTT
>Ga0209318_1001360_pt1 | contig 15625 bp, 28 predicted proteins | sample RifGroE1_FD_183999 | JGI IMG/M metagenome (GOLD analysis project Ga0209318, IMG submission 183999) | Groundwater microbial communities from Rifle, Colorado, USA - Groundwater E1 (SPAdes) (version 2) | ecosystem: Environmental > Aquatic > Deep subsurface > Groundwater | place: Rifle, Colorado...
CTGAAAAAATAGCCGATACAGTTATAAACCATAAAACGAAAAATTTAGTTAATAATATAATTACATATAATAGAAAAGAAAAGGAAAAATTAGAAAAAGATATGGATAATTTATTATATGGTGATGAATAGAATATAATTATAAAAATGGGTACAAATATATGTCAATATAGAATAGAGTATATTTGGGATCATATTGTACCCATTTTTTCTTTTCATTATTAAAGGTTATTCGCTCATATGTAAAATTGTTCGGTGAAAAAACTGCTAGAAGAATGTTTAGAGGCACGACAGAAAAAGGTCTGCAAGAGTGGGAGCAGACACAGATCAAGAAAATATGTAGGGAATCAGAACGAACAAATTTAAAGAAAATAGTTTATTAACCTGCTTATTATAGCAGGTTTTTTATTTTTACAATCTATTGCAATATAAAAATAATTATGTTACAATATCCTCAGTTATTTTTTAGCATTATAAAAGGAGGTGAACAACTTGACATTAACAAATCATGCAAAATTAAGAATGCAACAACGTATTATTACCCTACAAGATATTTACAACTGTGTCAAGTTGGGAACCTCAGAACCACAAAAGGAAAGTAAAACAAAGTATACATATAATAATATTTATGTTATACTTTCTAGTAATAAATCTGTAGTAACAGCTTGCTTTACAAAGTCCTATACCAGACAGCTAGAGCGATACGCAAAGCAGCAAAATATAGGATTTTATGCAGCAATAAAACAATTAAGGAGGTCACAACTTGTTAGCTAAATATAAAAATATTATTATCTTATCAATGTCATTTGAACCGGATATTGTTACCGGGACTATTGCCGGGGTAGAATTTAAATCAGATATTCTAACAGATACAAAAGGTCAGTATATTATTGTTAATTGTAATAAATATTACCTTAATCAGTTTAAGGTAATATAGTTAAATTAAGAAAGGAGTGATCATCTTGTCCCAAACTACATTAATTTCCCTATTCATTGCCAGGAAAATAACTGAGCCACAATTTAGAAAACTATTAACAAAAGTAAAAAATAAATAATACATATCAGCTTGACAATGGTAATATATTAGTGTAATATAGTAGTTAATCAAATATATAAATTTTAGGAGGTCACTAATAATGAGAAAATTTAAAATGTTAAGTAATAACTACACTGTCACAGTTAACCAGGAGTTAATCAGCGAATTATATGAGGATGAAATAGAATCATTAAATAGTAAAAAAACACATTATATTAACTGGTATAACTTCAATCAAGGCTCAATATACTATAACAACAACGGCGAACCGTACATAATTAAAGAGATAGACCACGTAAACAAAACAGTAATATTATAATACCTCATATGAGGTATTTTTTATTTGTCTAATTATCAATTTATTATCCAGATACAAAGTTATTTTACTATTCTATAATTTATTACCCTCCAACCTTCTAACTTCTTCACACAATCCCCTACAAGGTCGATAAAAATTAAATCAAGTATAATCATACCTGTAATTGCTGTATGGACTTGCTAGAGGGGTTATAATTGATTTTAGGTTAAATATGAACGGATTTAAGCTGATTATAGGTAAAATTTAAAGGATTTAATAATTATAAAGAGTATAAAAATAAATATATAAAAGGTATTGCAATTATCCGAAAATAGTATACAATTAATATTGTAAACTGTTATTTGAAAAATACATATAAATTTTGAGGAGGTTTTACAATGTACAAACAAAGAGAACTACCAGGTACGTTTTATGTTTTGAGGTTTAGAGAAAAAGGACACTTGAATTATCAATACAAAATTGTTCCTGCCAAGGGTTGTCGTATCATGGATAATGGCAGGGAAGCAGAAAACATCTCCGAAACCTATGAATTCGGCCCTTTCTTGTTTGAGAGGCAAGCAGCAGAATTTATAGATAGTCAATATTAACCGCTTAATAGCGGTTATTTTTTTTGCTTATATCATTAAAATTAATTTAAAGAATCAAAAAATAAATATTCAAAATGTTATTGACATACTAATTCCTATGTGGTAGAATAACTTAACACCAAAAACGGACATAAGCAATAACTCAGCAAGCTACTAGGTGAGGCGTTCCCTAGATTGTTTTAAATTGTCACTTGTCACTTGTCACTTAACTATCAGTAAGACAGCATTTTACCTTTTACTCTTACTCTTAGAATTAAATTAACCGTAACACTTGTAATACCAAGTAACACCAAGTATCAAGCATCAAGCATCAAAAATCCAGTAGTCACAGTAATACATAAAAACTAACCTTCGGTAGTTAACCTTATTCATAATAACAATTATATTAACTGGTAGTCTCAAGCCTTGAGAGTCTAAAATTGAGATAATGCCACAAAAGGTATAAACTCAAAAGGCAGGTATGCTTTACCTTAACAGCGACACTGTTAAAAATCCTTTGCGAATACATATATTTACTTTATGGCGAAGGTACTTTGGCGATTGCCCAATATTGTTAAATTGTTAACAAAGGAGCGATTTTATTAACCTAAAAATTAAATATAATAATACGTTGAACGGTAAACGTAAAAAACCGTTGAAGCTATAGGCAGCTAAACAGTCCTAAAAGGTTACAGGAGCCTTAATCCTGGTAAATTTTAAAGGAGGTATGTTATAATACAAATAACATAGTAAGTTAAGGACAATCAACACCTTAACAAATGTTCAGGTAGGGACATTAGAATAAATACCAATACTTACCAAAGGTACAGCGGAACCTTTGATCCGTACTGCATAAGATACTTATTTATTACATTCACTCTAATATATTTACTATTATTTGTTGTTTATTCGTAACAGTATGTAATACATGGTTAACCTGATTCATTAGTATTGCTTATATAGGATACTATCACCGAAGGGAAGAAGGTTAACCAGACATAGTAAAGTAATAATAGATATTTTACATTTAGTAGAATCTTATGTAGTAGCTTGACAGGTAATAACAGTAAAACCTGCTAATAATTTAAACTTTGTGGGATCATTAGTAAATTCGTATAACCTAAACTTTCCAAACACTCGCGGGAGGAATTGCAGAAGGTTTATACCATAATATGCTAAACATACTTACATAACAAAATTGTTGGCAGGTTATAGCAAAATTATTATCTTAATTGTGCTTGTATATTGCTAATAACAGTGATAACAGGTAGAATTAAAATAATAAACGGCTATAAGCCGAAAAAGGAGATTAAAAAATGATTAAATTAACAGTTAAAAAATTCAATGATTTTACCAATGTTTGTCCAGTTATTGCACGTATTGAGGTAGAAGAAACTAATCAGGAAATCCCATCAATTAATATCTTTAGACATGACAGTGAAAGCAACGATTTTATGAAAGTTGATCTTTCCGGTGATAATGACCAATATTATTATTCCTCTTATGCAATTGAAGAAGGATTTTTGACACCAGAACAGGCTGAAGAGTTTATTGAAAAAACACTGACAGAAATTAAAGAAGAAGTAGCAAAACACCGAGGTCAGAAATGGAATAAAGAGGAAGAATATACTGTAGAAATTTAATCTCTGGTTTATCCGGTTTACGGAGGTATATCCGTTAAAAACCTCTTGCCAGTAAATTTAATTATGAGGAGGAATTTTAATGTCGTATTATAACAATGTAGTAGTATTATTTAACAATTTTGGTCAGAGTGATTGGAGAATGGCAGGTCAGATGTTGCCAAAAGGTAGTATTCCAATTGCCGTTATTAACTATCATAATGGAAGTATTGTTCAGATAGTTAACGATTTATCGAAAGAAGAAATTATTAGTTTTGCTAATTCACTTAGAGAAAATACTTTACATGAAATGCACCAACCGGAACAGAACACAGATTACTTCCCACCAAAAAATGGATGGGAATATATGGAAAGTTAAATAAAATAGTATTTTGACCATATCCCTGCTTTGTCAGGGTGCTGGTGAGGATATTTGATTTAAAAAATATTTATAACAGGAGGTAATAATATGCAAGAAATTAAAAATGTAATGTTATGGGAGCCGCCAATTCCTTGCCCAAAGGAGATTATTTATACTCATAAAAATTTACCCAGTTTTTATGCACCATTTAGGGATGTTAAAAACGCGTCTATCGAGCAGACAGATGTAAAGCTACCTGTTTTAATGAAGGATGGTAGTATAGGTGAAGTAACTCTTTCCGATTGGAGAATCAAATGTCACTTTGAGGGCCTGGATTGGTTTGGAAATGAGTGTTTGACTGAGGGTGGTGCAGTTATTCCAGATTCTCATGTAGAGATCTGGTGTAATGAAGAATCTAATAGTGGGCAATATATCTATGCAAAATCTAGCTTTCCAATTGAGGCTGTTTGTGTAGATAGAAACTACAACGCGGATGGGTTATATTTGTTTTTACGTGAAATATAGGAAATTATTATAACAGGAGGTCATTTAACATGACATATGGAGAGTTAAGAGAAATTAACAACAAAATGTGGGAGGACGGCCACGAACCATGTAATTGCTCTTACTGTGATACCAGGGGAAGTCTAAGGAATTATTTAGACAATCACCCCGAAGCACAAAATCTGGATACTGAAGTAGACGAAAGGACGTTAATTTACTATGACATTATAAACCCTTAATTTAAGGGTTTTCCTTTTGCTCTATAACAGATCGGCCTATATCATTATGAAAATTATATTATAATAAACTTCTTGACAAAGGAATATAAATATAATATAATACAAATGAAACATAAAAATTAATAGAAAAGGGGTAAAGTATGGCATTTGAAAAATTAACACTAGAAGAAAAAGAAAGAAGAAAGGAGGAGCGAAAAAGATTAAAATATGAAAGAGAACATAGGATAATTTATGATGTAGACCATAAATTATGTGCAGTATGTAATATATATAAACCATCTACAACAGAATATTTTTATAAAAATGACAAAAATAGTACTGATGGTCTACATAATAGATGTATTAAATGTGAAATAATAAAAGCAGGACAATGGATTAAAAATAATCCAGAAAGTTTTAAAAAAGCATATAAAAATTATATGAAAACAGATTCGTGGAGAGCATATAAAAAGGAAAATTATATAAAAACAAAAGATTTAACGATACAATGGAGAAAAGACCATCCAGAAAAAACTAAACAATACATACAAAATCATAGAAATCATGATATATCAACAAAAGAATGGAAAGCATGTCAAGAATATTTTAATTATGTTTGTGCTTATTGTGGTAAGACATTAGAACAACAATATAAACAAAATAATCATCAATTTCATAAGGAACATGTTGATCATGAGGGTTATAATGATGTTAGAAATTGTGTTCCTTCATGTACTCAATGTAATAGTTCAAAAAGAGCAAAGACTATAGAAGAATTATTTCAATTAGGGTATCTTGAAGGTTTTACACAAGATAAATATAATAAAATTATGTTGTGGTGCAATGAAGATTATAAACAATACATAGAAGAAAAACCACTTTATAAAATAAAAAGAAAAAGAATATATAATGAAGATGATACATATTATTGGGAACATCAATTATGGATTTATGATGAAAAAAGAAATTTAGTTAAATGTATTACTGTTAAAAATAGCAGGAAAGAGATATTAGATGATATTAAAAATGGTAATATAGTTATATAATATAAACTTTAAGAGGCCAATAATGAGCCTCTTTTTTCTTTTCCTTATACCCACCACAACGCATACAAAACCCTATATCACCCTTCAAACCTCTACATCTATACAAACTATCACTATACATTTTTAAACCGCTTAAATAGGCCGCAAATAGGCTAAAATAATGCTTGCATTTATTTTATGATTGTGTTAAACTATCAATAACAACCAGAACGGCAAATAAAATAATTAAATCTAAGGAGGGTATTAATACATATGAAAAACAACAATAACAATCAGGTTACAGCTCAAATGATCAATCAACTAACTAGGGTTTATGTTCAGCAGGTTAATAAAACAACAAAATAATAATACATATTAGGAGGTTGTCATATATGATGCAAAGGTTTAAAATAGTCAATGCTAACGGAAAAATATTGAGGGATTTTAAAACACCTGATAGACCGGAAACATGGGCTAGATTCTTGAAGCATAACGAATACCTTTTATTGTCAGATGGTAGAACATATGGTAGGCTGTCAATACTTGGTAAGCAGTATTATAGAGGAAAGAAAAAAGGTATTCCACTATATGCAACAAATTAACCCTCATTATGAGGGTTTTTATTTTTATTTGAGTGTAAAAAGTTATTGACAATTATATTAATAATATGTTAAACTATAATTATAAAATAAATTATTAAATTATAGGAGGTTTTTATTAATGTTAACATTAGAAGAAATCAGAAATATTCTTAATAATCAATTGCCACTGGCAATTGTGGAGAAAATAGACGGTAAATATGAAGTAGTAACAGATTGCTACGATGGAGATGATGTCACAAATTGGTTAGTTGAATTTTCAGGTGGTGGATATATACCTTATCCGAGGATGAACCTTGACGGACATATTAAAGCACCAAACTATAAGGGGTATATCAAGCGCACTCCAAAGGAAATTGCGGAAGTAAAAGCAATTGAAGATGTTATCAGGGAATTCTACAACGTCAAAACTCCAGAGATCGGCCTTGCAATGGGAAGACTTAAAGCCGAAATTAACTGGAGTAGAGTATAATTAATTTGCACTTAACCTCTCAAAAAGAGGTTATTTTTTTATTTTTCATGTCATTATAAAAACTTCATTTGGATCTAACATTTGTATTGACATTTATATTATTATTGTGTATACTATAGATAGTTAATAATACATAAAAGGAGCGAATCAAATGAATAAATACGTTGTTAGATTTAAAAATTTTAGTTATGAATATTGCATCTTGGTTGAGGCTGAAAATACTATCCAAGCAATACAAACAACAATGAAAGAATATCCTCAAAGATTTAACGGTGATAATTTTGAAATAATTAAAATTGATGATACTAATAACAAAAGAATCTTGGCAGTTGAAGAATTATTTAAAAATATAGAATTTAGAGCAGAAACAGCTAAAGGATATTATGAAGATACAAAAAATGATTATGCCAGGGGTATTAATACAGCTTATGAAGAAGTATTAAGATTAATTAAAAAGATTAATGAATAAGACCATAACGGTCTTATTTTTTTGTTTATCTAAGCAAAAAAAATATACTTGACAATTATAATAACATTCTGTATACTATTAATTAATCACATAACACTTAAAGGAGTGGAGCGAATGTTAGCACAGGAAATTAAATCTTTATTAAGCGAAAAGGTATTAACACAAATTGAGGACAAATCAATTCAAAATATTATTAGAGGAATTATTTTTAACTCTGATAATAAAATTGATTGGGACGATGCATTATATAGAGTTTATAAGAATATGCCAGAATTAATAAAAGAGGAGGTATAACTTAATGAAAAATAAAATTGAAGAATCATTAAAATATGCTCAATCTGATTTAAAGTTTGCTGAGAAGTCATTAAAAAAATAGTTTACCGTATTTTAATAAGAAATAGTTAAAATATTTATTTGTGGACATTGCTATATTTAATATATAATTTATATAACAGTGTCCATGATAAGTATTTTAATTTAATTAAATTAAATAAGGGAGGAATTTTCAATGTTATTAATAGAAAATCCGAAATACATACAGTATGACAAAAGTATATTATCTAAACTACCCAACATGGGGTATGAACCAGGGTAATTGCATCCACTATATACCAATATTAGATATATCAAGTACTTTTAATAAATACGATTCGTCCCAACCACAGTTTAATCTTTTTGATTTTATACCAAGTTTTAGTGTTTTCTCCTGTTTAAGAAGATTTAACGCAATGTGCCTAATAACATTTAAATTCTCAGCACTATGGTCTTTCCTTGCTCTACTTTCATCTTCTCTAAATGCCATATCTAATACCCAATGTAATGAGTTTTCTACACCCCAATGACCTCTTTTAAAGCTGCCATATTGTTGGGCTGTACAACTCTCAACACTGTAAATAGAGTAACTATAATCAACACTTTCCTTTTCCCCTTCTTTTCGATGAGATATGCACAGACCTATTCCTTTAAGTCCTTTCCAATCTTCTTTCTGGGAAAGCCAGCTTATATCATTATGTACATAGTATTCTCTCTTTTCTAACCTGCCGTGGCTATTATCAAGTGTTTTAAAATAATTGCCTTGCTTTTCTAACTCATTTTTTGTCTTTTTTAATATCTCTTCTCTGAAAAATAATTCTACATCATCGTGCAATGTTTTCTGGTTTTCTTTTAGAGATAAGACATAGTCCCCACCGCCACTGATTATCGTCTCGGCAATATTTTTTTGAGTACCCATGGCATCAATGGTAATTATGCAGTTTTCTATATCCAGCATTTTTAACAGCTCTGGTATGGCAGTGATCTCATTTGTCTTATCCCCTACCTTCAGTTGCCCTAAAACTAAGCTATTATCATTTGCCCATGCACTTACTACATGCAATGCATTTTTACCATTTGCTTTATCTTTGCTTCTTCTCACTGTCTTACCGTCCAGAGATATTACTTGTCCCCTTATTAACTCACTTAAAGACTTTACCCACTCCATAAATACATTATGAAATTCATTTGGATTTATCGCGGCAAACACTCTTCCAAATGTGTCGTGTGATGGTATTCCATTTGGTAGTTCTAAAAACTTGCTTAACCATTCCTTTTTAGCATTCCCAAATTTCTCTATTTCTGTCCAGTGATCAGCACCGCAAATGACTGCTAATATAGCTATAACCATTATATCTATTAATTTATGGTTAGTGCCATTTCCTTTGCGATAGTCAGTTATAGTTACCAGACACTCAATTAATGTTTTTTTCATAATAGTTCCCCCTAAAATATACCTTCGAGAACTATCATACTATTTTTTTTCGAGGTTGTCTTGTGGTTTTTATGATGTTTGCTCAGAAATGATTTTCTGAATCGAACAACATCAGGTATGTTTTATATATTTATATTATCACATGCAAACACCATATTAAAGGCATTTTACTCTGTTTTTCGTATGCGATTACCCTGGGGTATGAACGACATATGAGCAATGATTGCAAAATGCGTAATATTGCCATTAGGGAAAGCAAAATAGCCGAAAATACATTCCCTGGTTCTTGCTGGAAATCAGATGTACAGGTGATGTATTTATACGATGATTGGAACGAGAAACATCGTGCAGGAGCAAGTGTTGTATATGTACCCCAGAAAAGCGAATTCTGGAATAAAGGTAAACCGCTTGGAGGTAGTCCAATTTTCGTACAGGAATATACTTACATACGATTATATAGAAGTATATTTACAGATATTAATTGTAGAAATTCTGATAGTATTATTGGTTTGCCATATGCAAGATCTGGTAATCCTAATGTTTTTATAGAATCTGTTGGAAATTCCAGTAGAGAAGGAGACATTGAAACGATTACTTTACCAGACGGTAACAGTCTTATCATAGATTATTCAAAAAGAAACTGGTATGGGGAGTATTACGCCTGTATTATATCAAAATAATTAACATTATAAGGCCGTTTGGCCTTTTTCTTTTTGCCCATAATATAAAATAAAACTTTACTTTTATATTAATTAGTATATGGTGATATACTAATATACAATAAATAACAATAAATTAATTTCAATTATGCTAATAAAATTATTGCATCGCACCGTTAAAAATGTTATAATAGTAATATAAATATATGGGAGGTAGATTTTTTATGACTTACTTTGAATCATTTATGTATTTAAAAAACAGAGGGTGGAAAACTTCAGAACTTGATGAAATGACATTAAGACAAGTTAAAGGATTAGCTGCAAGAGTAGAAAATGGGGAAGTTAAATCTAAAAAAAGATAATAATTTTATAGGAGGCCGTTGAGCCTCTTTTTATTTTTCTAAATAACTACTTACCATTGAATTTATATTTATAATCTGATATAATAGATTAACGAATATAATATAAAGGAGCAAATAAAATGTCATATACTAAAATCGTTAAACAATGGGAAAGAGAATCTAAGAAAAAGGATAAGCAACAAGCAACCGAAAGAAAAAGACAGCAAGCAAGAACGGAAAAATTCCAAGAAGCAATATACATAGCAAAGTGTAAACAGGAGAAACAAGAAAGGATTGAGCAGGAAGAAAAACAACAAAGAGTATATGCTAGTAAAAGGGAAATACTAGAAATTATACAGTATAATAACCCTTTTAGTTATAATCAGTTCTTAGTTATGCATGACATATTTTGTTATAACTATGATCAGATATTGTCAGACTTAAGAAAGAATAAAATAACTATAGCTGATATAAAGTCCGTTATTGAGTATATAGAAGGATATAGCAAAGAATTAATAAGTGAATTCTGGGAAGATAAACTGCAAGCAATATAAAGGCTATAGAGCCTTTTTTCTTTTGCTGAATAATAACTATAACACTTTACAAATATAATATTATTGTGCTATAATAGATTAACGGATATACGGGAGGTGCAGAGCGAATGACCAAAAAATTTTGGCAGGGTGGAGTCAATGAAATAATTGAAAAGATATTAAACAGTAAAAGAACAATTCAAGATGCCAAATTTTACATGGAGTATAAATTTGTTGGAGATAGCAGGGAAGCATTTAACCATAAAGCATATATAGCAACATCAGCAGACCAAACGGCTGAAATGACTGTATATAACATGTTAAATGATGCTATTAAATTGGGATATGGAAAAGATTCAAATTTTGAGAGAGTGTTCCGGTAACATTAGCAAACTGGTATTTTATGTTAATATTTGAAGGAGGTTTTATTAATGAATAATCAAGTTTTAGAAAAAGTTATTGGTGAATATGGTATTTTACATTTTGTTTTACTTGATACTTACAATGTGGTCAATTTAACAACAAAAGAAATAATGCCAGTTATGAATTTTTCTGATATTGAAGAAGCTGAGAGTTATATTAATTCACTTTAATCAGAGCCGAAAGGCTTTTTCTTTTTGTTATGAAATAACCCTTGACATTATTATATTTATAGTTTAATATAGTAAGTATAAATAGCAAATACATATTTTCGAGGAGGTTATACTTAATGAATAATGAAGAAATTTATAAAAAATGGTCGGAACATCAAGAAAAAAATAATATGCCTAAACCAGCTTATCCAGTAGAAGCATATACACAAGATACAATTAATTTATGGAAAAGAATACTAAAAATTTAACGAACTAACGATTTCATTATGATATTGGAAGGGGGATTATAGCTTGAAAAAATGTCCATACAATGATAATATTTTTAATTGTAAAGAAGAATGCACTCCTGATTGTGATTTTTATATAGAAGCTGATTGGTATATAATAAAAATAGAAAAAGTAAAGAAAGAAACAACGGTAGCCTAAAAACTCCTGTTTTATTTTTGTCTAAGGTATTGCAATATAATTATATTTGTATTATAATAGTATTTAAGCAATACATAATAAATTAACTTAAAGGGAGTGCTGAATAATGTTATTAGTAGCAAATAAAAGCAATATAAAGAAGTATATTAAAGACATTTTAGGTAACGAGTATACCGAGGCCAAGGAAAAAGAATTAATTGAGGTATGCACCAATGATAATTATACCAATTATATTGAACCAGGAGTTCATGAAAGTTTTGCAATAGAGATTTATATGGATAAGATTGACAAAATATTAAATACTTACGGTGTTGAATCAGGTTATCCAGAGATTCCCAGTTTAGAATATTGTAACACTGGAGAAATGTATAATATTACCTTGTTACATTATAAAGGCAAATTGTATATTGGTGATGTTGGGAGTATTATGGAGAAGCAGGGTTAAAATACCTGCTTTTTATTTTTGTCTGAACATCCTTATTAAAAATTAATCAACAAAAACATTAAAAAGTATTTGACATTATATTTATAATGTGATAAACTATATCTAAGGTTAACAACCTAATACTTATTAATAATAAGGAGGGTCTTAACATGACCAATCAATCAAAAGTAAGTTTAGAAAATTTGCAAATTAAAGTACAGGCAATGCTTGATGGTGAAAAGAAACGCCGTGAAGTAGCAATTAAATTTACTAATGTTTTACATGATATTTTAATTGATGTTGCCGAAGATATTTGGGGTTCCGGTGAGAGTAATTATTTTGATAATACTGCAACAGTAAGAAATAAAGATAAAGACAACAAGAATAAACCAACAGATTTTTATTTTCGGTATAAAGAGTATACTGTAGAGCAAAAAGACGAAGACACAGGATTTTATTTTTCTGTTGAGTATCCAATATGGGGAACTGCCGTTGAGGATTTAAAAGGAGCAGACTTTTGGAATGCTATTAGATGTATTATTAATTGGGTTCCTGTGTTAGTAGAAATTATTGACAATCGGAATAACAGCAGGGATCAATTGCTCAGTTTGGTTAATGTAAATCAATTATAGATGGAAATTATTATTAACTCTCAGAAATGGGAGTTAATTTTATTTTTGTTTGGGTATTGACTTATTATTAAAAGTATAATATAATTGTATTCAGGTAAGTAATACATAATAAATTTATAGGAGGCCGAACAAATGAATTTAAATAAAGAGCAATTCAAACAAATGGCTGAAATGTCTTTAAAAAATGCAGAAAAATCATTGAATGAACAAATTAATGGATTGGTAAGTAAATTAGAACGGCTTTTAAATGAGACAAAAAATATTATAAAAAATGATCCATATATAGCAGATAGGGCAGGAAGAATTTTGCATGAAGTATCATGGTCGGTAGCTAATTTAAATATTGATGCTGTCATAAGAAATGTATCTGAATATAGAGCAGCAGAAATAAGAATGGAAACTATAAAAGATTATGAGACTGCCAAATAAGGCAGTTTTTCTTTTCCCCAAAATCGTTATGAAAGGAAAATTTCATGCAAAGTAAAAATGATAAAATAAAAAATATTAAAAAATACATAAAAAACTTATAAATTGTTATTGACATACTAACGGCTATCTGATAGAATAAGAAGTGTCAAGAGGGAAGCAAACGGCAATTAAAAATACATAAATTAAAAGGAGTGCTTAGAATGATTAAAATTTATGTTAGGAATTTAGCAAAATATGTAACAGGGAGTTTAGAGGGAAAATGGTTAACACTTCCAATGAATGAAGAACAACTACAACGGGAAATTAAGTCAATACTTGGCAATGACGAGGAATTTGCAATACATGATTATGAAGCACCTTTTAACATTGGAGAATATGACAACATTATTAAACTTAATGAAATGATACAGGAAGTAGCCGAAAGTATCAGCGACAAAGAAGAATTTACAGCATTATGCAAAACAAGCAGAACAAGTCAAGAGGAAACACTTCAAGCCATTGTTAATCAAGATTATACTATTATAGAAGTAACAACAGATACTTTACAAGATGGATCGGATATTGCCAGGGAATTGCATGAGGAAGGAATAATTAATTTCCTTGGTGAAATACCTGAGAACCTAATGGATTATATTGATTGGGAACAAGTTTGGAGAGAATGCGAAATTGCTTATAATTGGGCAGAAGTATTTTTTGAAAAATCTGGTAGGCAATTTGCAGTAAATATAAGATAACAGGGCTAGGGAGCAAAGGCCGAGAATTCCGGCGAGGCTGAAAAAGCCTTTCCGCTTAACCTGTTAAACAGGAATTAAAAGGAGGTTAAAACATTGAAAGATAAATTTCATGTTCTGGATAGTTTACTAGACGGTTTTACCCATGATGATTTAATAACCGCAGTATTAAATAATGAGTCAGTAATAACAGAACAAACTATTAAGAAAGTATTTAATGAGTTTTTGCAGGAATCTATAATAAATGCAAAAGCAGTATTAAAGGCTAATATACAGGAAGTTTTGAAAATATGTAAAGATAATAGGGAGGGTTAACAAATGGAAAAAACTATCAGAGAACAATTATTGGAATTAGGAATGAAACAGGGAGAAATTGACAATCATTGCTCTGACTTGTATGTTTTGAAAAATTTTATCTCAGATAAATTTGTTTCTGAATATGAATTTAAAAGTATTGTAACAACATTTAGAAGTGAATTAGATAAAAAACTTTGGTATGAAATACCTTTTGCATATACCGAGTATTATAAAAACAGGGGTTAATATTTATGCTAGGATTTTATTTCCTGGCTGAAGAGTTAGAAATTTTATTCTGGTTTTTCATTGAGGGAATAAAAATACAATATTAAAAGGAGTGTTTTTAATGAAATTAAGTTTTAACAGAGGGAATGCCTATTTTGACACATACCATATTTATAATGAAAATGGTAAGACAATCGGCATTATAGAAGACCATTGCAGAGGAGTAAAGCAACAATATTTTGTAGGTTGGAAACTTGATAACCCTAGTAAAATGCCTGGACATATAACAGGAAAAACAGAGTCATTTGACACTATAGAAGAAGCAATGATTTACTCAGTGGGTGAAATAGTAAGATGAATAATTTTATTTGGTTAATTTGCCCACACTGTCAGAAACAGAAACTATTTAAACTTTTACCGGGAGCCGTAACCAAGAACATTATAGTTTATTGTAAGAAGTGTAAGAAGGAAATAACCATAACCTAAAACTAAATAAACCCTAGAGCCTTTGAGCCATTAACAAGTATTTAATATACTGTTAGTGGTTTTTATTTGTTTGTTTACTATGTTATCTGAGACAATAAAGAAAAGTCGCTCTATAAAGCCATTATAAGGCTACATATGAATTAAAGGTTAAAACACTATACTAAGCAAATAAACCCCTCTTAAAATCGGTCTTAGCAAGCTACAATGGCATATAAAATTATAAATACATATACCATTAAAAATACAATAAAACACAATGAATAGAAAGGAGCATCTTACATAATGGACTTACAGCAACAAAAGGAATTTATACAGTTATATAAGCAATACCAGGACACAGATAAGAACACTATAAAAGCGAATCTTAAATCATATATGGATAAATCAGATTTAATGATTATGGAAATAGCTGAACAAACAAAGATCCCTTTATCGACTATATACCAATTAAGAAAACACAGTAGCAGTTATAAACCGGAATTTATGACAACATTAATTATATGTGATTTACTGGAAATCTCTATAACAGCAATCATACAGCCGATTCAAGGTTTAAGCATACCAGAACCAAAAACCAAGTGGGACATGGCAGCGAAGCAAGAATATATTTATGATTACAATAATTTACTAATAGAAGAAATATGCAAAAAATACAATATAACACAAAGAACGGCAGCAGAGTATTTTAGAAGTTTTCAGACATATTTTTAAAATGTATGTGTATAAAAGTTATTTGAGTCTATAACAGCAGGGCATAGATCAAACTATTAGAAAAAAATAGGAGGTTATAAAATGAAAAATATTATGCCAATAAATCAACATATCCAAATGAAAAGAACTGACGGAGCAAATGCGTTCTGGTGTATGTTTGGAGATATACAACAAAATGAAGAAGGTGAATTTTATTATACAGAA
>Ga0209318_1001362_pt1 | contig 15600 bp, 30 predicted proteins | sample RifGroE1_FD_183999 | JGI IMG/M metagenome (GOLD analysis project Ga0209318, IMG submission 183999) | Groundwater microbial communities from Rifle, Colorado, USA - Groundwater E1 (SPAdes) (version 2) | ecosystem: Environmental > Aquatic > Deep subsurface > Groundwater | place: Rifle, Colorado...
CATTGACTTCCAAGTTTTCATCTGCTCCGCGCTCAAACTAACCTGAGCACCCAAATCTGTACTATCATTCGACTTCTCAGTACCCAAGTGCGCCTTACTGCCCACTTGCTTAATTGCTTTATGCGCTGCCTTTTTCTGCAACGCTTCGGCAATAACATCCTCATTTGCAGTCAACCATGCTGATTTAAGAGGCATACCGCTATACAGCATGTCAACGGTTGCCTGGTCAAGATTATTCAAATCCGGCACAATGTCACCATATTTACCCCTTAGATAGGCATAATCCTTCACAATCTGCTGTTCTGCTTCCTGCCTATTTCTCAGGTGTCTTTCTTGCTCTAACTGCTGTTTATTGGCGTTTAACTCTGCCTGTATCTGCTGAAAAGCAGGGTCCATTTTCAGATATTTGTTAATCTGACTAACAGGAAATCCCTGTTCCTCTAACTCTGCGGCAAGTTTTTCCCTCTGAGCGTCCATGTCTGTCTGCAACTGCCTCTGTTGCTGTTCGCTATTCTTCTGCTCAAAGTCACGCTTCCATTGTTCAAGTTCATCTGCCTTGCGCTTGGCCTCTTGTGCCTCTCTGCGCATTTGAGCAAATGCCCTATTTTGGTCCTGTGTCTGTTTCTGTTTCTGCTGTTCAACGACTTCAGCATCACTCATTTGTTGAGTGTCGGATTCGTTTCCGATATCGGTTTGATCATTAGTGTCAATGTCTGTTTGAGGTGAAACGACTTCCTCTACTTCCGTTTCCAATAATTCTTCTGCCATAATTACACCCCACGTTTACGCTCGCCAGCGATATATTTCACCGTCTTTCCGGCGTGTCCGTTGTCTATTTCCAACCGTCACCCTAATGCGGAACGATGTTATGTAGGCAATAGGAAAAGCAGGTTTTACCCTGCCTTAACTATTTAACGGCGCCGTTGTTTTTGCCGGGGCGTGAACGAAGATCGCCGCCACGGATAACTTTAGTAACATCTGCCTGCCGACTACCAGTATTACCATAGGTAAAAGTACCGCTACACGGCATAGCTTTGTCGAGATTTTTAGCCATGTTTTACACCTCCTTTCCTAAATTTAGGCAATAAAAATAGGGATAGAGTACGGGACAATGCCAAAACTGACACTCTCCTATACCCTATCCCTATCGTTCTCGATTCGAGATAATTATTTAGTTTCCTTATTCTTTGCTCGTGATTTTGCCTTTCTTGCAGCATCTTCACATTTCCTGCAGCAATAATTGTGAGTTTTTGACTTCTTTAAAAATTCTCTTTTACATTTAGGACATACTGACAACTCTCTCAAAATATTTCTTCTTGCTGGAGTGTCATTATCTAACCTATGCTTATAGTGTTTACAACCAATAGACCAATCAGTATTTTGCTTAAATCTATCCTCATAAACACATGCACCGCCATTAATACAATCGGAGCAATTCACATTTTCACCGTCCTCGGTTAGTCTAACTTAATATCCTCAGTCGCACTCAGCATAACAGGTTTACCGCCCTTCATCTTAATAACAATAGTACCCCACGGAGTAGACTTCATTTTGTCGATTACTTTCTTTTCCTTATCGGTTAGCATCATTTACCTCCGGTTATCCGTTATTAACTTACTATACTCATTACCGCCTGTACCTGCTGTTCTGCCGGTAACTGCATAATCTGAATAAATGTATCAGGATTGTTCTCTTTAATCTGATTTAACTTGTCCATAAATTCCATAACTGCGTCCTGTTGCAACTCGCCACTCATAGCCTCTTTATCGCTTTCAAGGTCGTGCGATTGCTGTTGGCGGTTTATTCTCCCTGCTGCTTCATAATAGCAAGTTCTTTTTCATGCTGCTGTTTAGCAAGCATCATGTCCGTACTTTGCTGTAGTTGTTGTTCTTGTATCTGTTTTGCCTGTTCTTCTTGCTGCGCTTGCATTTCCCGTGCCTGCTGTATGTCCTTCTCCATCTGCCCGATAACTTCTTTAAGGTGCGGTACACCGATTTTATCAAGAATTTTCAGTATCAGCATATTTCCAGGAGTAGGTTCAAAACGTCCCTGCCCTGCAAGAGAAACAATAGAATTCATCATTTCCGACTTATTCTTCATAAATCCAACTTCTGCGCTAATCTCAATATCGAAGTCAGGATAAATTAAGTCACCGTTAACATCACGAAGCATAGACAAGCGGTTGAACTGACCGTATTTATTCTCGCCCTTCTCTCCTGTAATTCGAAAAGGTCTATCATCATCACAGAACGCCAAGGCAAACTCGGCAATAGTGCGGTAAAGCGTCTTGTATGAGGTTGACTTATAGGCAGACTTAATGGCTAATTTGTTGCTTGACTGACTTATATATGCCTGCGCCTGATCGCCTGATGTTACCCCAGGTTGATGAACTCCTAGTGAAGCATCGGTTACGCCGGTAATAAGTTGCATCCATTCTTTTAACTGATTAACCCACTGAACTCCGTCAATGTTAGTGCTTAAATCAACTTCCTTGACTTCCTGTGGGTCTTGAACGTATATTATCTCGGAAGTTGGGTCTTTAAGTTTTCTTGCTATTTCCTGTGAACCTGTCATAACTTTCTTTCTTCCCTTTAGGAAGTTTTCTTCATAGGAAAACACTGCTTTCTTAATACTCTCCTGCAAGTCCCAAACATCTTCCATAATAGATATACCCCAACAGCACTTATCGCGCATAATAAAGGGTTGATAGACTATATCCCAGCAGGTAGGTATATAATACTCTGCCTCTGTTTCGGCATCAATAACACGGTAGGAAATATTGCCGTATTCATCAATTCCCTTACGAATCTGCATACCTGCTTCGATAGTCTCAGTCTTATATGTATTACCATCCTCGTCCCTACGATAAAAGAACTTCGGCAGGTGCTTAATTAGTAAATCTCCAGACCACCACAGCTTGCAAATATCTCCATCGTCGTCACGGTAGGTAGTCTCAATGATTGTATATTTACCAAGTCCGGTATCCCTAGAAACTCCGGTAGTGTCGTTAACGGTAGTTATCCTTTGGTCGCCCAATATCTCGTCATACTCGGCATACAATATTGCCTTTTCTTCCAGCATGTCTTTCGTTACATCTTTCCATTTACGAAGAATATACTTTTGCGTACGGTTAACGGGATGATGATAATGCTCCATATCGTCAGCGAAGTTAATTGCCGACTTGTTAGGTATAATATCCTTCGGGTGAGGGTTACTTATCTCAATTTCACCGACATATCCAGCGCGTTTGATATTATTATTCCAGTGAACCTTTTTGAACGTACCGCCTAACTTACTTACTCTGCGCTCGTCCGACATATTCATTTCTTCTAACGAAGGAGAAGAACTTCTTAACACATAACCAACGTAACTTTTCAAAGCATTAACCGGCACTTCATCGGCAGAGGTAACAGGTTTAAAGTCATGATCCGGGATAGTCATATCTATTAACGCTTCAATAATTAGGCGAGGGAAGTTAACAACCGTTCTTGCTTCTTTATCTTGCCTATTGTTGACGTTCTCGAATTCACGATTACCGTTATACATATTTTCCCACGAATCCATAAGGAGATCGTACTTTTTCTTAGCGAAACGGTCAATCTCGAACTGATCTTGCCAGTATTTCAGCAAGTCAAGTGTCTCTTGATCGTATTCTACGGCAGGTGCTACTATTTCTTTCACCTTCTTTTTTAACGCACGAAATGGTTTTTTCCAGTCCACTTAATCACACCCTCAAAAACCTACAATGTGTTCCTGCAACTTCTCGTATTCTTTCTCAAACGCAATGTTGTTTAAAACCGCTGATTGCTCAGATAAAGACATATCATCAGGAAAAACAAATCTCTCATCCTTAGAAATGGGAGGTCTTGACATTACGCAATAGCGTAAACTTTCGTTGCTGTGGCTAACCTCGTGTGGAGTATCTGCCGCATCTTCGGAGTCATTCTTGTCATGTTCGAGTAACGGCAAGCAACGTATCATATTTTTACAGGTATCGAATATCTTTAGTTTAGCGGTAAAAGTAGTCTCGGTTTTTATGCCCTCATCGGTAATAACGTCCTGCTTTTCTTCCCTAACCAACAAATACTCCCTTACCGCTCTCCAACCAGCTTTACGCTCATGCTTTGCTTTGCGTAGATTATTTAGGCCGGCACGATTCATTATCTCCCTACCGCTTGTCCCTGTCTCTTGCCGTCTATTCCATAAATCAGGAGAAGCAACCGTATAACTAATTTTCTCGTCTTTAGGTGTCATGGAGATAATCTTTTTCGCCGCTTGACTAAGCGTTAAGTCAGATTGATACAACTCACGATAAGCATTTAAAATACCTTCCGGCGATACTGCCCACCAATAACATGCGGTCATATCAAGTCCATAGTCCAGGGAACAGAACTTTTTCCACCAAGAAGGTATTTTAAACGGTTTAACTACATGCACATCACGGCGAAACTCTTTAAAGAACTGCCCTTCACCGGCAGTAAACGCCTCTTCCGGCGTTGCTGGATACTCTGCCATATAACTACTAGGCAAGTCCTTTTTAGTCTGCTCATACCACTCCTGAGTACGTCTTGGATCGGTATTCCAGGGTAGGAATATAGGATTAAAAGTATTCTCTCCGATATATGCCTTATCCCATACTTCTTCAAACAGAGTACCTTTTTTAGCTGTAGAAAGTCCTATTAACTTACCACCAGTAGGACGGTTAATGGTAGGATATGCCGCAGACCAAATAGTTCTAGCAAACATCTGAAACGCCCATTCATCCAATATTACGAGGTTAGCAGTGAAAGAACGTCCACTATCAGCACTTGCGTTCATAGCCGTAAATATAGAAGGTTCCTTGCCTTTATGATAGATAGTTATAGATAAAGTAGTTGACTCCCAAACAGGTCCGCTAAAATTATGATTCTTAAGAACCTTCTTCTTTTCTCTTATCATCCAGGGAGGTAAATGCCGTAAAATAAACTCCATACGGCGAATCAATTCTTTAGCATCATCTTCCTTTTTAGACATAGCAACAACTGAATAACCGTCCTTAAAAAAAATCTCGCCACTGGCATAACTGAGAGCAAGCCAAGTTATACCTAATTGGCGAGATTTTAGGATTATATTCAATTTATGCTCTATAATAGAAGAAAGAGCGTTTTTCTGACCATCCCATAAAGAGAATTTAGCGACAAGTCCTTCAATATCCCTATCCTCGATAAAGACATATTTTTCAATGAAGTAGGACACATCTCTGGAGCATTTACGATATTCTAATTCAACTTTTGCTGCCGCTTTTTCCCTTAACTTCTGAGTGGATAGTTTCTTTTTTTCCTTTTGCTGATCGGTCATAAGATCACCTTATTGTTTACGTTTCATCTTTGGTTTATATTTTGTCCAGGCAATAGACCATTGCTTTTACATAGCAGATATAGTCCTGTTGCTAGTTCATCAACAAATGTTTCTTCGTCTGCTTTGCCGTAATTTACATTCCTGTATCTAATAATGCCGTGAACAATCTCATGCCAAAGAGTTTGCTCTTTTGACTGCTCAGAGTAATAATCATCATCAGCAATAGTAATTTCATGTGCATGGTAATCAATTTTTCCGTGACACTTAGAACTATTAACGATGATTGGTTCTTTAGTTAGCAATACATCATAACCATAGCAACCTATCTTTACTTTGCTTAACATATTCATTTACACCGTCCTCGGTTAATTAGATATATATGTATATCGTCGTTGATGTGTTGCGTGTTATCATATTAACCCCCATGCATATACATGAGATAAATACTTTGTTTAGCATTATATAACCACCTTTTGGAAATTGTGAAAATGTGTATGCCGTTAGATGGGGATAGCATAAGGTACGGGTACCCGCCGCTGGAGTCCCGCCAATCCATACCGGGGGTGTTTGACCCCCACCCCCGGTATGGCCAATATCCTGCTGCATACGTGCGGGTGCGTGGATTGAAACTAGCGTATGCGCTCTGTGCGTACAATACAGCGTCCCAGTCCTGCGCCTGCGAAGTGGTGTAGGTACGGTAAAATGTCCACCAGTGCGGGACAAATGGCGTTTTTAGTACCAATCCATACCGGCAACTAATAGAAACCCAGCAACGACGCGGCCTACAGAGTTTCTGCTAGTTGACATAATATTTATTATCGGACCATGTCATGATCCGGGGTAAACTAATCCTCCAACAACTGCTCCAATTCCTCGTCACTCATCCCGACTATTCTCACCTCTACAGGCCCACCATCAGCACCCGTGAGCTCTAGCTTTTGAGTGTCGGACCAGCCGTGGTTTTTGAGGATGAAAATAGCACCGGCCGGATTGCGGGCCGTGAATACCGATTTCTCCGCATATTGCTCTACTCTAAGCTTCGCTTTTTGAATAGTGTCAGAAAATGCTTCTTTTGCTTCATATTCACAAAGTCCTTGCCTAGTCAAATCCAGCGACAAGGCTAATCCCGTAATCGTAAACGGTTCAATCTGAACTCTTTTTCCTGTCTCTTCGTCCGCACCAAAACAACTATTAAAGTATGTATCAATAGCATTTTGCATTTGCTCAGGTGTCGCATATTTCACGGGTCTTCCTGCTGGCATCTTCTTCACCTCATTTTCTTAGCTATTCCTATGTAAGATACAATAATTCGTTATTCTGGCATTTCTACTTCCATCTCGATAAGCGTACTTTTCGCAAAAGCAATTTCGCGTCCATCCTCACGCAGGCAGGGATTACAAGTAAAATAACATTGCAGGTTTTTAAAATCATCGTAGTTTTTAGCGTTTAAATTAACCTGCATGTCCTCGTTACACTTACAACACTTAACGTCTACACGATGCAGTTCTTCCGCCATTTTTAACACCTCCAATACCTTAAACAAAGTTACCAAAATCATTCTTAGAGTAATAAGAGGGGTCTATTGCGTTCAAAACACCTTCTAACCGTTGATACTATTGGTCTAAGAGGTATCTTTGATATGTAGTCTGTAGACTACCTATTGTGGCGTTTCATGTATACTACAGACTACATGTTATAAGTCGGTTGTATCCCAATAACCACAAGGCGTGAGCGACACTTTTTATGTCTTAGATGCCTCTAATTACTCTAAGATAACGCAAACTAACTATTATTGACGCTGTAGGACTTGAACATATCGACTAATGTAGCGTTAATAAACCGGCCCCTAAAAAAGATGTACGGATTTGCAAAATACTGATAACTTTTGCCTACCTTGTTGCGAGCAAAAACTTTTTTACGCACCAACTTATCCATACTTTTAACGACGGTTATCCTGTTAAACCCGGTTATTCGCTCAATATCCGATTGACTGACCGGATTGCCGCCGCCCTTGACCAACATTCCGCTGTTGTAGCTGATATGTCCCATGAGCAACATAACAATAGCTAATTCTGCACCACTTAACCGCTTCCCCTCATCATCCAACATAGTAACAACATTTGCCAGTTCATCCGGGAACACTTTCACAAATTTCTTTTCGGGCTGCCATAAAACGCGATCTTGATCTGACATATCCTCCCGAAAACCGTAGAAGGTATTTGTTATGTCCACGCCTCTACTTTTCAGCCGATTCGCTGTTTTGGCGAACTCCTGCAAAACAATATCCTTGTCAAACACAAATTCACCTTCCTTCCATAGAACGCAAAGAGCATCCGAGAGGGTGCTCCACAATCAGTATATCCCTAATCAAAACAGTAGGTTTGCAGCTAAAAAACAAGCAGGTATAAAAACCCCACACTACCATTTTACCACGGATAAAGTCGGATAACAAGCAAAACTTTCCGTTTTCCTTCTATATAAGCGTTTTCCGGCAATCAGTTCCGGCCGGTATTCGCCTGGCAAAGCTGGCTTGCCACTGGCTAGCATACGTGATATACTATCCTTAAATTTGAGGGGAGGAAACAAAATGAAAAAAAGAGCAACAATAAAATACCGGGAGAAATGGGGAACTCTTTTTCTCCGCATACCAATAGAGCAAAGGGAAGAAATAGACAGAATTGCCGCCACTACTGGCTTGACGGCAACTGAGATAGGCAGAAAAGCCATAGAAAAAACTATTTCAGAATTTCAAAACTCGACGAAAAAGGCAGATACGGGGAGTATTAGCTAGCCACATTAAACGGGCTAGCCATAACAACCGAATATGGCATTATATCGGGTTTTACACTGGCTAGCCATAGTGCTATACTAAGCACATGGAACACAGCAACACGAAAACAGAATACGAGGAGGAAAACATATGACCAAACAACTAAAGCGCAAAATCAAGCAATACACCAAATCCGTAGGGGTAGAAAAAGCGGCAAACCTAAGCAGAACTAAAATAATCGACTTTTGCAACTTCTGCGTATTCCATAGAATAAACTTCTAACTCGACCCGGCGAGTATAAACAACCTTAAGCCGAGAGCGTTCTCCCTACGGGGAGAGGTGGCAAGTAAAATTAAACGGCCACTGAGCCGAAGGGAGATAGAAATTATGAAAATTTTTAACGGCGAGAACATCGACATAACATTAGTAACAGACCTGGGAAACACAGTAATACCAACTAAAACCACGGTCGAAGTGGAAGTGCCAGAAGATGCAATCTTAAACCTAAGGGACGACAGTATGTATGTACAGGAGGAGGGAAGTTGGTACAGTAAGACAGAGTATTGCTTCATTGGCGCAGACATGGAAATATATCTGGAAGCATAGTCGAAACCGCTTCGGCGGTCAGCAGGATTGGCTACCGGCACTGATGAGACAGCCGAAAAGAATAACAAAAACCCCACAGCGCGAACCGGCGAAACCTGCATCAAGCGGGCCAAGGAAAGCGAACACTGGATCCGAAGCGAACGCGACTAGAGGTGCAGAAAAGGGGAGGCATGGCAGTTTAGGTTTGCGTGAGTACCCAGCAGGGAATTGACGTAAATTTAAATTAAAGGAGATTGATAAAATGAAATGTCCAAGATGCGAAAAAACTATAGGAGGTAGAGGAATATTTGATCATGGTTTGATATATTGCTCTACAGAATGTGCCGATGGCGAATGGCGCGAACACAGAGCAGACGAATGGGCAAGGTCGGAGTCAGAAGGAGCATACACGAACTATGAGGATTACATGCAATACGAATTTGGCGCAACGGTAGTTGAAGACACGCCAGAACACAGAGACGAAAATTGGGGTCCTTATGGATGGATGTGAAACCTTTTTAGGTTTTACCTGAGTCCGTGAGATTGAGGTAAAATCTAAAAGGGGGAATTGTTATGCCGAAAGTACACATCATAGAAAGTCAAGTCCGTGATTCTAGTGGAGAGGAACAGAATACACAACCAATCAAAGAAGCACTCATGCGCGAAGCAGTGAAACAATGCGATTGCTACTGCACTGACTTACTTATTTTTTTTGAATACAACTGGGATGCGTTGATGGTAGGAGCAGTAGAAGAGGCAACACTTTACTTCCGTCGCTTAGGTATTGACTGGAAAGAAGAGGCTAAAGATCACAGAAGTAAGGCAAAGCTAAAGCGCAATATAGAGCAAAACACACTTGAACTCACGATTGAAAGCGGAAAATACTAACCTAGCACTCCGCTAGGTTTTACCTCTGCATCCTGTAGGGTGTGGACATAAAATCTAAGGAGGTAGACATTATGACTAATCCGTACAGAAAAATAATGATTGACAGTTTTGTGGAAAGGCAGGTTAAGAACTACATCGAGGAAGGTTGGGACTGCGACAGAATGGATCCAGACTTTAGATTGGCGCACATTCTGGATCCGCTCGCTCGTGAACTGAGCATAACGGACGAAGAGCGCGAATCAGTTATTTCCTTCGCTGAGATATTGCTTGCAGACGAATAGGGACTAACGTCCCTGCTTCGCCAAAGTACCTTTCGAGGGGTATTTTGTTGAGGCAATATAGGAGGCATGATACCATGACATTCTTGTTCCGCAACATCTGGCACGACAGCACCAAGAACGAAATTATTAGTCATATCATTAACAACATACCCGGCAGCGAGTTTAAGATCACCAATAATCCCGACAGTAAAATTAAGAATGTCGGCGCTTATGAGTATGAGAGTAGCGAGGGACCTGACTACCACATCTACAAAATTAAGTAGGAGGGCGATAGAATGACAACAATTATGTTACTAGACGAAAAAGGCGACATTTCCGAACTAGCAACATATTCCCTGCCGGAGAAAGAAGCATTGATCGCTTACCGTCAAAAATTCGAGTTAAAAAACGGCAACACCTGGAACTATCCGCAGGACGATCCAGCAATTCGCGAAATGAGAGGCGGAGAATACTGTTACTTCAAGGGTGACGCTAATATCTTCACCAGGTCGGAGGCGATAAGATGAAACAGGCAACAGGTCTATCCGAATACATAATAACATTTCATAGCAGCATGTTTGGATCATACAAAAACACACGCACCGGCAAACATGGAACATTTACCTACCTATGCAGCAAGGAAGAGGTAATAAGAAAATTCGCTGATAGGGAAAAATATGGCGAATAATAACAGGTCAGCGACTACCTAAAGTCGCAGTTTTACCCCTGTTATCATAGAGGATGGCGGGGCTAAGACTAAAAGGAGGTTTTAAAATGGAACTAGAACAATTCACATGGGACGGTTTTATCGCCAAAAAAGCTGCCGCAGAAATAGAACAACGTCGCAAGATGTCTGAAGAACTTTTACAGAGCGAAAATAGTTTTGCGTACATCGAGGATCTGAGTAGTGGCCAAAACGGTTGGGCATTACTCAAACCTGACCACAACGAGTACTGGCTGGAGTGGTTGTACCGAGTCAACCGGGTAGACTAGCGACATTTAGTCGCAGTTTTACCAAAGTCTCACAAGAGGGCGTTTTGGTAAAATTTAAAGGGGGTTAGATTAATGATAGGTAAAAAGGTAAAAACAATTCCGCATAATAAGTTATCAGATAATTACTTTAATCTGGAAGGTATTGTAGTTAGCTGCCAAGAAGAGCCGGAAATAAAAAGAAGTTTGGAGTACAATAATAATCCAATGCCTACTGGTAGGATCGTAAGGATGTATCAAGTTGAGTTTACCGATCATTTACCACATAGAGAGATGTGTAAAAAATTGTGGTTACTTAGAGACATGTTTAGAGAAAATTAAGGCAGGGACACAAGTCCCTTGCCTAAACTCTCCTGCTGGGGAGTACAGGGAGGGGATTACCACGAAAGGAGGGAGGTTTTAATTATGGGACTAACATTATACGGCAAGATGCACAAGGAATTAATTAATAACGGAATGTTCGATACTCAGGCCAAAAAAGTTATGCGGAAGGTCATGGAAGAACAAAAGGAATTAATTGGTGGCAGATGGCAGGATAGCGCAAGCGACTACCCCGAAGCAACGGTAAATACATTGTGGTTGTCGGTTAAAATGTCAGCGTTAGAATGGATTAACGAAAACGCACCGCAAGCATGGTTTAAGCCAATGTTCGAATAGTCTTTCGTGGTGTCCATCCTCACGGGTGGGCAGTCTGAAGGGTTATGAAGGGAGGAGCTACAATGACAGCTAGCACGCACCACACCACCATACAGGGCAATAAAACGCCAACAGGTACAAATACACCTGAACTAAGCAAATACACTACATTAGTACATTTCCCAGACTTGCAGGTAGGTAAAACCCTTATCTCTGCCGGGGTAGATAGCAAGGAAGTTTGGGGAGTGTCGCCGTTGGATGCCTGTCAGTGGATGGCGGGATATTGTAGGGAGGCAGAGTGGGTGGAGGTGAGAGGATAATGTATTTTGGTTCGGAGAGTTGGGGGAAGTTCGGATGCTCGGGAAGAGTCGTATTACATACTTGCCGCGAATGTTCGCGCTTCAAGTCGATGGCGGCGAGGAAATGCGACAAGCGGAACAATGTTAAGGGCGATACATTTTCTTGTAAGCACTTTTTGTTCCGAGCGGATAAAGGTTTCCGCTAAGTTTCCTTCCTCTGCCCGTTTAGATACGGGCGGGGATAAGGAAATAAAATCATGCCGGGAGAACCGGCGAAGGAGGAAGAAAAATGGAAAGAATAACTAACTGCAAGCACCTCGTAAATGATCGTGAGTGCAATATATCACATCCCTATCAATGCGAGATAACTTTTGGCGTAATATGTTGCTTTACTTGTTCACTTAAAACACAGTGTTTTAGAATTTGTAATACTGTCAAAGAGGTAGTGCAAGGGGAGGTAAAACAATGCAACTAGAGTCTGAATCAGGAGCAATTATTGCTATGTACGGAAGTACGTACACCGACAAACAGGTGTATCAGGATGCAAGAAACTACCTACTGTCGCAAGAGCACCGTAGAGAGAAACTTGAAACAAAACTCGAAGATGAGTATATCTTCGACGAAAAAAGACGGTTGCAGAGAGCAATAGAAAACATCGACACAAGATGTTTTCTAAAAGATAACCTTGATCGCACTATAGAAAAATACAGTCTTGACCGATGGGGTACGGTACATAAAAACCCCGACTGGGATATTTAGAGGAGGAGGGATTTTTATGCTAGAATGCCAAACAGTAGTCCGTATAGGTTCGCCGGCGCGATTAGTACCGTCCTGCGTCTGCGCTATGGACACAGACGATCCGGGGTTTTGCACGGTCCCGGAAATGCGTGGTTGGCTAGGAGGTTGCTGCCCGGAGCTGTGTCCCTGGAGGACGGACGTTCCGATAGAATCATTAGCGCCGGCACAGGCACCGGTAACTCAATACAAACTTACCTGCGGATACCTACCGCAAGAGGAGCAGTGTGACCGTCGCGGACAGTGCGAAGGTTGCGAGTACGCCGAACCAATCACCGCTGCCGATGAGGTCGGGGAATTGCTTTGTCCGAGCATAGAAAAAGCGCAGTCCATTTCGCAGGACTGCGATAAATGCGAGGATGATCATGACGAATATTGGGAGGATTACGACAAAGGTCTTATCTAGAATAGCTACGGGATTTTTAGATTAGGGGGTGGAGTCGTGAAAAGCAAAGCAAGATCTCGCTCAAAGAGACAGATGCGCAAAGGATACCGCCTAGCTTTCAAGAGCGGCGAACCAGGGAGCGTGGCCAAGTTGCGTGGGTGGGAATACAGCGGTCATTATGTTTACCGCAACTCATCGCGGGGCGCGGTTCAATTTGATTAGTTTCCCGCAGTGCGAGCGGGTGCGGGAGAAATTAAGAGGAGGGATTTAGATGATGGAAATAAAAGTGGTGCTATATGACAGAAATTCAAAACACAACAGGGAGGTAACATTACTCCCGTTAACGAATAAATCGAAAGGGCAGCGAAATTATGCTATATTTGAATCAAAGACTGGACTATATCATCAATTAGGGTATCTGTATAGCAGATATGTCCAGACGGAAAAATCACGGAACGCTTTTGGATTTACTGTCAAAGACGCTGTTATCTACACAAAAGAATGTTTACGTGATTAGTCTTTCGTTATCTCCTGCGAGTCAGGGGATGCCGAAGGACTAAAAATAACAGCCGGCAGACCTGGTTAAGGTTAACCGATCGGTTGAAAATGCCATCGGTCATACTGATACTGACAGAGTAGTTCGCCATATACTCCGCATGGACGGTGTGGAGATTCCGGAAGGGAAACGCATGAACGTACAATTTCCCGCTCCTGGTGTTGATGCCCTGCTAGTTGCTCAGTGCCGGGGACCAAGACTTCCGGAAGGAGCAACTGAACTGCCTCCGGGGGCAATACTGGAGTTCTGGTTGGTGGAAGTTGCAGGACCAACGGAGGAAGATTATATGAACGGTTACGGGAGTTAGACATCACCCGATTCACGGCGGTGCCTGGCCAAAGGCCGCCTACCAGGATTAAAATTAGAGGGAGGAATAAAAACATGAGAGATCTACCAACCGACGAGGAATTCATCACCATCGCCACGCAAACCGCACACGCCACTGCCGACAAGGTGGGTTTACAGATTGTCAGGGTATACGCTGCACCCAACGGAACCACCGTCACGTTTGATTTTACCCCGTATGGCGACCTTGTATGTCCCTACTACTCGCTAGATTATCAGCAACATCTCGACAGCATTCACATTGTCGGGATGAACCTGGACGACGATTTGCGCGGGGAAGTTTTCAGCCAGTCCCACTACCTGGCTAGACGCTTAGGTGTAGGGAAATTGAACGTCCTCGATCCTAGTCTGTCAGTAGAGGCATACGCTGTGGAGAGGGGGTTTAGGGAGAATAGGGAGCATAGTGGACCACATTACAAGTGGTATACTTTGGAGGTAAAAAAGTATTAGCCGCCTGCGGGCGGTTTATTTTATTAGAGCATTAAAAAGCAGGGGATCTCTCCCCTGCTACCTCATTAAACCCCTTCTAACCGCCAACTCCCGTCCCTTCTCCAATATCCCCTGCCAACGATTATATGTCGTTTTTATATTCACCTTCAATTCTCTAGCAATTCTCTCCTTCACCGAATTTCCCTTAATATGCTCCCCATACGTCCTTTTTAGTTTAAGCAACAAAAAATCATCGTCGCTTAAACTAGTTACCAATTCCTCAATCACTTTCAACCACGTTTCCGTTACCGCCAACGATGCCAGCGCGATCCCTGCGCTTGCTGTTTTATTACCGACAGTGTTACCGCGTGGCATACCGTCAGCGGGCGGGGGAGAGTTTTCTAATATCCTCTCCCGATCCTGCTCGTACTGTTTTTTTAGTTCGGGGTAGTTGATTAGATAGTTATAGACTATTTGTTTCTCCTGATTGAATGGATCTGCGAGAGGTTTTCTCATTTATGACCTCCAACCACCTTTATTATAGCTGCCCCTACCGCCTGCATCATTAACTTTATTAGCGATTGACCGATAATGGCCATCGGAACCACTGACCAAGGCATAAATCCCATACCCCAAGGCGACAATCCAAGCACGATAAATACAGCACTATCAAGGATACCTCCAACAAAACCAGACCACCAGATGCGCCAATGGACCGGCAATTTAAGTCTTGTGTAAATCTCAGTGTCGGTTGTTTCGCTAACCGCAAAAGCTACTGCCGATGCAAACACCACGGGTAGACAGTTTTTAAGCATGAGGGACATAATCACCGATAGTACCATTGAGATAAATATTAAAACATATGCCCCAAACCTGCCATATTTACATTGCACTAAATCCCTGAGAATAAATGTCGCACCTATCGTAAACGTGCCTAAACTTATCAAAAATGGGCCAATATTTACCGGGGCGAAGGTGCTGCTTAGCCAATTCCCGGCCAATATTGCCGCTACATAAAGAAATACCGTCATGCAATACCCTCCAAATAATCCTTAAAGTTTATTGTATTAACTAAAGCCAGGTCGCGCGGGTGATAGTTAATGTATTTATCTTGCCTCGTATATTTCAATTCCCATTTGCCCGTGTCGGGACTAAATACACTACCAAATACCGATCTGCGCTCTGCCGATGAACTATCAACTGATAAATTAAAACTATATGGTCTTGCCAACTCCGACCACCTTTCGAGCACAGGAATAGTTGTTACGCCGAACAAGTGAATATCAACTATCCCGGCAGATTTTATTAACGGAAACGCCTTCTCT
>Ga0209318_1001363_pt1 | contig 15586 bp, 15 predicted proteins | sample RifGroE1_FD_183999 | JGI IMG/M metagenome (GOLD analysis project Ga0209318, IMG submission 183999) | Groundwater microbial communities from Rifle, Colorado, USA - Groundwater E1 (SPAdes) (version 2) | ecosystem: Environmental > Aquatic > Deep subsurface > Groundwater | place: Rifle, Colorado...
CTTGTTTTCCAATGTCCACCAGGATTCTTCCAAGCTTGTCTGACTCCACATCAAATTCGGCTGCTTTCAGACTTATTATTGCGTTAATGGAATTTTCCACCCTTTCCTGCCTCTTTTCGGCTCTAGATAAAATACTTTCCCCACTTCCTCGATTCCATTCGTTGATCTGCCTGTCGGTCAAAACCTCCAGCGGATCTCGATATTTTTTGAAAAAATCAACAATTTCGGTAAAATTTAGGTATGGCGACAAACCAAGCATTGTTTTGCTTGACTGTAAAAATGCCTTCGGGTTGTGCATCCCCGGATACTCACCGTTATCAACGGCAGAAACGAACTCGATTGCTCCTTCCAAAGCGGCCGCCTCGAATACGTTATCCAAATCGATCAAGCCGGCTCTCCACAAAGTATCGTACAAATATCCTGCCGTACTTGTCCCTGTAGGAGATTCGTCTCCGTGGTGATCAATGTAAAGGGTTTCTGTTTCTGCATCGAACTGAACTCCCTCTCTTCCGGAAGTATCCATCACCATTGCCCCTTCCTTGCCCTGACCTTTATCCACATAAGTTATCTTGGTAGCCTCGGTACCCATCTTCTTATTCTTCTTGGCCACGATCCCTGCCAATTTACATAAATAGATGCATGCATCACCATCGGTGTCGGAGTAAGTCTTTAGGGTCATTTTTCCATCTGGCCCTCTTTCCGTCATTCCATGAGTAGCCAACTCTGTGATCGCCAGTCTTGCCAATTCTCTAAACGCTTTTCTCCCCTCCTCTGTTATCTCCACCATTCCTAGCTCACCCATCTTAGGAATTGCCTCGATAGGAAGACCTCTCGACTCGGCTTTTGCTCTTACAAAAGCCAGAAAGGTTTCTGCATTTGCCCCCTCGGCTTGTTTATTTTTCCTAAATTCCTCCCATGTTGTTTCCGGGGTGATATCCTTTTTCTCCAGTTTGTTTTCTTCTTGCTGCCCTTTTGTCCGCAAAGCATCCATAATCTCTGCAGGATCTGCATTAATACCAAAACGCGTTTCGTGACGTCTCTCTCCCATTAATTAATCATAACCAATTTACAGACAGACTACCACTATTTGCTACAATAGCGCAGTACTTTTAAAAGGAGGTCGGCATGAAGAAGAATACAGATCGGCTCTCGATTCTTTGTTACTACCGTGATGATTCGGTTATTACCCATGCGATACATGCAATTGACACCTGGTCATTAGAAGAAAAAGGCCACCGCCAATTCGGCTGGTTCAAGAAATCCCCCAATATAGTTTCTCTCTTTATCGTCCTGCCTTCAGAGATTAGTCCGTCTCGAAAAACTGCTTTGTACACCCATCTCATACATATTCCTGGCCTGGGCTTCATCAATACCTCTTTCAACTAAGTTCGATCCCCCGACTGTGTGCGGGGGATTCTATTTCAAAAATCTGGATAGCTCTCCGAAACTCCTTATCGTATACGTGCTTTTCCAACCTTCCTGCAATCGTCTGGCATAAAACTCTTCATATCTTTTTGGGTAATATAAGGCACTAGCCATTCCTGCATTTTTTGCCGCCATGATGTCTTTACCGGTATCTCCTACCATCAGCGCTTTGTCCGGTTCACCGCCTACCATCCCAATCGCCCTGTTCAGCATCATTGGGTCAGGCTTGTGTCGTTTCACATCCTCCTTGGCCAAAAACACATCAACAAGATTCATCAGACCATTTTTCTGCATCGCCGGTTCAACATATTTTCTCTTTGATGAAGACACCACCGCTACTTTTCCTCCCAACTTTTTAATATTCTCTATCAATTCCTTCGCTCCAGGATTTAACTCTACAAAAGGCAACTTGGGCATCAACTCCACTTCCATTCTGGTAAAAAATTCTTCCTGGTTTTCAATTCCCATTCTGCTGGGACCTTCCCAGTCACCGATTACTTTTTCTCCGATCTGCTTGTACGTCACCCTCTTTCCATATTCAGCAAACACTTTCTGAAACGCTTCGAACCACATTGGTAACGAATTTCCCAAGCTACCATCCCAATCAAATAAGAAATATTTGTATTTCATTACCTCTATTCTACTACGTTCGTTTGCCTATAATATGTTAAATTCACCATCAATACTGTTTTTCAACAAAAATAAGATTTCTATAAGATATTTTGTATCGGCATTTTTGCGCATTTTATTCAACCCCCATAATTCTCTTCCAATTCTCCCTTCCATCAGGCCCTTGATTGACCATCTCACTAAGATATTTGGAGAAAGAATTACCCTCGTCTGCGATTTTTCCTTGACTGAATTTTCCTGTCCAGTGGCGCATTACGGTACTCCACATTTTCTTCAGGTTCCCATCCCCAACATCCGGTAGGAATGTTCTGCCAACAGAACCCACTGCATAAATTGACTGAGCGTCTCCCATCATCGCCATTGTCATTACCTCAAGCTTTTTTCTCCCCTTCCACTCACCGTTTACCTCCCCAAATAGATGCCTCTGATACTTTTCAAAAACTGCCCTGTATATCAGTTCTTCTGTCTTACCGATCAATAACTGACTGTTTTTTAGCTCATCCTCATCCATCTCCTGGGCTAGTTGAATCTTGATTGTCTCAACGAACTCCTCATATTCGCTTGATCCCTGGTCACCCAAAGGCCGATTGCTTTCAAAATAATTCACCACTTCCTCCATCACAGGCATCCCTTCGCTGACTGTCCCCACCTGACAATAATCCATTCTCAGCTCAACCTTCGGATCAAGCAGACCACTACCGGGCTGAAAATATATACTTTCTGAGACGGATTCAAAATGACGCCGCAGTTCATCTTTAAAATCCCAAATGAATCTAGATTGCTCACTGCTGACTCCTTCACCACTATTGACACTGGGAACTATATTATTAATATAGTTTCGAAAAATTGTGTAGGCCTCCATCCTCTCTTTCTTCTCCTCCGCTGAAAAGTCCTTCTCATCTTCTCCCAAAAGAACAGGTCTGTCTTTGGAAAATGTAGTGTTCTTTATCACCCAATCCATGACCCTCACCATCTTTTTTAATCTCAACTTTCTCTCACCCAATCGTTTATTCATCGGCTCGCTTCTCATGTTCAAGTCGACCCTCATTATGAATTCATCACCCCCACCGGGATTTAGCCTCCCCGGTTCAAATTTCACTCCCAACTCTTTTAGCTCATCCAGCCAACCCCTCTGCTTGGAACCTTCGGGGAAATACAGATTCAATGCCACATTAGCCTCTTTTCCGGATTCATCCATTTCAGAATAAATACCCCCCTCGCCCTCGGCTAAATACTCAGCCACCGAGATTAATCCACTAGCCATCAACTTTATCCTGTCGTCGAATTCCTCACCCAGCTCTTCCACACCCCTGTGGAACAGCATCATATCCATCACTATTTCCACCGTGTCTTCCATAACATCCCACTTTTCTTCTTTATCCCAAATCCTCATCATCAACTTCGCATCAGCGCCTATTAACCCCTCTCCGGTAGCCAAACCGGTTTTAGGGTCCACCGCAGCAGACTCACCTGCACGCACCGACCTGTCTAATGCTCTTTCGGCGGTCTTACTTAAACCTTCTATCTGCTCTTGAATCCTGTTAGCCATGTTCTCCATTCCGTTTGCCCTTAAAAGATCCAGCTCTTCCTGCAAAACCCTGATCCTGTTTTGAACGCTCTCTTTATCCTCTTCCGCCGCCCTAAGCAAGGCTACACTTCTTGCCCCCTCCTTTTTAACCCCCGCTCTCTTTTTATCTATCAACTCAGACTCATTCAATTTTCCTGAGATTTCATTTACGAAAACCACCAAACTTTTCTCGGTATCCTTCCTCATTTCCGTCAAAAAACCTCCTTGATCCCACAACCCATTTGATTCCATAATTCAGCTTACCTTTTTTATGCCCATTCAACAAGCGTTCTGCCAGGTTAGAAGATGAAATAATAGTCCTATAACTTGAAAATAAACTATTTAAATGCTAAAATCCGTGAAACGCACCTTAAACCTTACCTGAAGGAGATTATGATGAACAACAATCTTCCTTGCCCTGAAGACAGCTTGATCGTAGAATTCCTTAAATGGCTCCTGCCCACTGTCATTTTCGGTGGATTGCTAGGACTATTCTCATACTACCTGATCATGCTTGCCATTCCTGAATTATCCGAGCATTCAATCATGGTCTACGGCTTCATCGTCACATCGGCCATTATCATCGGACTTCCTCCCCGCACTGCTCTGATCAAAGACTACCCCCTGTGGCTCAACATCCTTGGAAACGCTATGGTCATTATTGGCACAACGGCCGCGATGATTGGACTGGGATTTCTAGTCACATATTTATTGTCACCAACAGTCTTCCAGTGGTTGTCTGCCAATTGGCTTTCTTTTTTCCCTGTTCTATGCCTCTGGATATTTATCGAGAATGTCTTGACTACCGGCTGGATCTGGCTCCGGAATCTGCTTCATTAAACCTCAAACCCTCCCCACATCGGGGAGGGTTTTTCACTATTATCAGCTCCTTATTTCAAATCTCCGCAGGCTGTGTAAACTGACGATTCCTCTACGGACTTATGGATATTAACCGCCAAGGGTAGCATTGTCGTAAACAACTCCTCATAGTCAACATCCACCACAGATACAGATTTACCATCGACTACGTTAGTCAATGGATACTTGACCGCTCCGGGATTAGGACATTTCCCGACGTGAATATGTGCCGGTTGGGGGACATCACTCTTCTTTCCTACCATCGTTATAGTCACTCTTGTCGAACCGTTCATCGGCTCAAACACAGCTTCACCATTTTGCCCTGAAGCGCCGGTTTGTTCCAACTCAATTGTCTTTGGCGCTACGGTCGGAGTCGGTTCACCGGTATCTGTCGCCGTTGCTGCCGGAGTGGCTATTGCGCTCACCTCAGTATCCTCCATCGTTTCAGTTGTTGTTTCCTGAGGTCTTGCCAACAGGAACCACCCACCGAGAATCAAGACCAAAAGAAGCACCATCACCCATAAAGTATTTTTTGACATCTTCGATAATAATATTGATAATATTATTATCTAGACATACCCTGCCTGATTTGTCAACAATATTACAAAGCTCTCCTCATTTTCGCCCCAACCTGTTCTTCACGAATTTGGCAATCCAGACCACCACCATTACGATTGCAATTACCGGCAAGAATACAACTCCCCAGATTACACCGCTCGCTAAAAATCTCAACACTTGGATCATCGCTCTCACTGCATTCTTGAACACAGCCTCCGGCCTCCAGGCCTCGTCAGGAGTATAAGGCAGAGCTAACTCATCGGTTGATAAATTAACGGTAATTCTGGTTAACTTAGCTGTCTGCTCCAAATAATTTTGCTGGCCCTTAGCATTATCTATCTGACGTTGAATATTGTTAAGTTGATTCTGAATATCCACCAGGTCGGAAATCTTTGACGCCTGATCCATAATCGCTTGCATCCTGGCCTTGGTCTTTTCCAGCTGATCGATTCTTTCTTGCAGGTCAACAAACTGATCGGTCACGTCAGTCCCATTCACGTTCTCCGAGACTACTTTCACCCCCGCCTTTCGAATAGTATCCAGTGCCGTCTCTCTTTTTTCTACCGGGACTCTAATCGTGATGTATCCGGTCGCCGCTCCCTCAGGTTGATTCAAGTATTTATTCACCATATACCCACCCAAAGAGACAGCCGAGTTTTCAATCGTCTTAATAGAAGCAGCCACATCCTCGACCAAAAGAGATACATCGGTGTCCTGAACAACCAATCTTTCTTCTTGTGCTACCGGCGCAGCTTCGGGAACAAAACCATCCCGAGCAATTGAACCTTTTGACAACATAGCCGCACCTTCGGCGTTTCCAAGTCCCATGTCATATGTTTCTGTGTTGCTACGTGAGGTAATTACCCCACCGGATGGACTACTCGTAATCAAAAAGGCGATTATCGATACCAACAACACCAACAACCAATTCTTTTTAACCCAATCGATTACTTTGCTCATATATTTATAAGTTTATCACCAAAAAACCTTCGGCATAGGCACCGAAGGTCTTGGAACTGCTTTTGTTTTTAAATTACTTTAAATCTCCGCAACTTACATAAACGCTCGATTCCGCAGCAGATTTATGTACATTCACCGCCATTGCCTCAGGTCCGAATAGACTGCCCATATCGGCCTCAATAGTCGTCTCCGATCTACCGCTGACCACGTCTGTAAGAGGATACCTGACCGCACCGGGTAAGGGGCAACCACCGACATGAATATGGGCCGGCTGAGCGACTGCACTGACTTTTCCCGTAAGAGTTATCACCACCCTAGTTCTTCCATCTCCCATATCCGTGAACATAGCCTCACCGGGTTGCTGTGATTCATTTTGTGCAACCATCGTCACCGATTTTGGAACCATCAATGTTTCCGCTTCAGGTGATGGAGTAGTCAAAGGAACAGTTTCGGCTGGGGTCCCTAAACCACAGGCACCCAGTAACAATCCTGCCAACCCCAAAGAAATTATTTTTTTCATATCCCTAAAATATTTTTAACTAAATTTATACTAAATAAGACGCCACTAATTGTCAATTATGTTACAAAATACCTAAGTTACAATAACTTATGGATATCGTCTCCCTAGTAGTCGGTTCTTTAGCCACTAACTGTTACCTTCTCACTTCAGGTAATGATTGCGTCATTATTGACCCAGGATCCGAAGCCGATTTCATCTCCACCACCATTTTAGAAAACAGACTCAATCCTTTAGCTATATTACTCACTCATGGTCATTTCGATCATTGCTTGGCAGCTCTTGAACTCAAGCTAAACTTTAACCTTCCTATATTCATTCATAAAGACGATTCCTTCCTTTACCGCACAGCAGACAAATCGGCTAATCACTGGACCGGAGAAAAAGCACTTAAATTACCCCCACCGGATCACAATTTAATCGACGGACAAGAACTGGAATTTAATGATCTCAAACTCAAAGTCATTCACACCCCAGGCCACACCCCCGGATCTGTCTGTTTACTTACCGACTCAGCTCTCTTCACTGGGGATCTTCTCTTTGCTGAAGGTGTCGGACGTACCGATTTTTCATACTCCGATCACAAAAAACTCCTTTCCTCCCTGAAAAAGATTAGAGGCCTTCCGGATACCCTCCTCGTCTATCCCGGTCATGAGGAATTTGGACTACCCCTATATCAAATCCTCTCCGGTCATCTCCTTTAAAGCCTCATATATCCAGGTTTTAATTCCCTCATTCACATATCTGTCTTTAGTTTCTCTATAGAAAAGATCGCTCTCCCAGCACGCCCAGGATACATATATGTCCGCTCTGGTTATTCTGTCGTCATTTTTCACCATCAAACCCTTCTTGAAGTCAGTCAATACCTTTGAAGATACTCCTCCTTTTGGATATGCGTCCTCTTTAATTAAGTAAGGCATATATCTTAATAACGCCAATTTATCTGCATCCCTGGTTAATTTTACGTAAGGATCGTCTCCCAAGTATTTCATCCTACTGTGGTGCCTCACTGCCTCGGCGATCACCCTCTGATCAAGGCCCAAATATCTCAGCGGAGCCCACTCTGTCTTCTCAATCATTTTTGCTCCTTCCTCTGCGTGATTAAAGTTAGTCTTCTCGTCAGAAAACGCACCCAGGAGTGCTTGTCTAAATCTTGCCAGATCATGAAGCAGACACACCGACACTACTTGATATCTATCCCAATCAAACTCCTTCTCTCCCTCCATAATGTCCATTCCTGCCTCAACCACCTCTCTTGTATGCAATATTTTATGCATTATTCTTTGCCTGTCCCCATGGTTTCTTGCCTTTTCATATGCACCGATTACCTCAGCCAACCACAACTCAAAGATCTCGTCCGGCAATCTATAATTTTGCGATGCACGGCCATAAAATAGATCTATAACCCATTTCTTCAGGCCATCTACACCATAAGAGGCTTTCTGAATTGCCAACTCATCTGTCTTATTCCTTTTTCTCACAAGGGATTATTGTTACACAAAAACTCCTTCGTGCCAACCACTGTCGGCCGGTTTGTCTTCTCATCAATAACACCATATCTTCCTGTCTTATTTTATCTCCTCCTTCAAAAATTCCTTGAAGTCACTCGCCAAATCATCCCTCTGCATGGCAAACTTGACACTGGCTTTTAAAAATCTCAAAGGGTCTCCTGTTGTCAAAAACTCTCCTTGTATTGTTTTAGCGTACAGCGGCCTCTTGGAAAGCAACTGATGAATTGAGTCCATTAACCATAGCTCTCCATCCTTACCGGTATTTGTTTCGTTTAAATATTCAAAGATCTCCTGCGATAAAACCATTCTTCCAAACTCAACCAACTCTGACGTCACATCCTCAATTTTCGGCTTCTCTACAATCCGCTTGATCTGCCCCTCCTCTCCGCCGTTCATCAGATCTACCATTCCATACCTCACCACCTCTTCTCTGGGGACTTTGGTCGTTGCTAGCACCCCATACGCCCCCCCTCTCTCAACATAATAATCGACCACCTGCTTTACTCCTCCCGGTCCACCGGGATTCAACACCAGATCGTCTCCCCAACAAACTACAAAAGGTTCATCGTCAATTAAATGCTTGACGGATAATATCGGGCTCCCGTTACCATAAGGGAAACGGGGATTCTGATGGACAAATACAAAATGGGCCCTATCTGCCACTTCATAATATGTTTGTAGATGTTTTTCCTTACCAGCTTCGATTAAATAGGATTCCAGCTGCTTGCTTGGAGTGAAATAATTCATCACCGCCTCGTTTCCCGGACGGATTACTACAATAATCTCCTCAATCCCCGCCTCAACACACTCGGCCGCTACATAGTGGATTATCGGTGTGTCCAAAATAGGCAGCATCTCCTTGGGGAGGTTTTTGGTCGCTGGTAAAAATCGGGTTCCGAACCCTGCGGCGGTGATTACTGCCCGCCTTACTTTGCGCTCAAGCATGTCTAATGTTACTACTCTTTCCTGACACTTCCAATCACAATTTCCACGTCATAAGTTTTCTCGCTTGTCAGTGCGAATAAATTCCCGATCTCGAATTCGGATAAACTTTCTACTATTCTGGACAATATTTCTCCGGGGACATCTGGCTTGTACGCGATCGTTGTCCGGGAGATTGCCGGGGCATTACCAATTTCAACCTCACTAAAACCAAGCGAGATCAAATCGTCTCTAACTCTTGCTGCTTCACCCGTCACACCGCTTCCATTCAACACGAGTAAGGCATAAGTATGTATCTCGGCCAAAGCCGACTCTCTTGCTTCAACGGGTGTTACGCTGGGTGCCACTTCTTCCACGACCGACTGTTCGACTACCATAGGTCCCAAAGCTCGCTGATAAGCATAAATACCCAGAGTCCCCAAAAAGATTATTACAATTGCAATTGGCGCGAATGTTCTAATCCAACTTCTCCACACCGGTTCTGTTTGGGTTTCAACAGTCACACCCTCTCGTCTTTGCTCCTTGCTGATCAAACGAACCAGTCCACGCTTTGCCACAACTTCTTTTTCAACCTCTATTTCCATGACCTCAGAATCTTCCCCTTTATTGCTTAAGGCCTCAAACTCTTTCCCGAAATCAAATCCATCATCGCTTAATACTATCTGCTCCGGATTTACTGCTAAGTTCCATCTATGCCTTGCATAGGCATTGATTTTCTCGTCCGGTTCCGTCCCCACGAAATCTACTAACCCTCGGACTGCCAGCACCGACACCTTCTCCTTACCCTGCCACTTGATCAGTACTGGTGCCTCTTTATCCTCGGAAATTCCGGCTAATACTACCGCCGCGGGAACTGCACTCAAGATCTTTATTCCCGCTGTTTTGGCGGACTCCGTCAATAATTTAAGAAAATCTGGTTCTATGGCGGCTATTTGCATCCAGTCGTCTCCCTCCCCAAAAGAAATTTTTTGCCAGTCGAAGCCCTCATCCACAGGTACAAAGGGCAGGTTTGCGGCGGCAATCTTCAAAACCTTTCTTCTATCAATCGATTCACCCACTGGTGTTCTCACCGCTACGACATAACTGACCTCACTACCCAAAGCGATACTTATTTCACTTACATCCTGATCTTTTTTTGCTGCCCTAAAAACATCTTTCAACGTATTTTTGCTCCATCCAAAAGCTCTCCCGTTAAACCAAACCTCATTTCCGTTAATATAACAAATCGACATGAGTAAGTTAATTTAACCACACCTCTACAATGCTCACCACCATTCTCCGATTTGATTCCGGATTCCTTTGATTAGTTCCAGAGGTCGAAGCATGCCATGAATTTGTGCCTTCCAGGCAACAACACTACCAACTAATCCGATTAACCAGCGCATTTTTCGCATCTAATCTTTAAACATTCTTGACAACTCTTCCACTGTGGTTTGACCGGTTCTCACTTTCTCCCAACCGTCAACAGCCAAAGTTTTCATCCCAAGTGACACCGCCTCTTTCCGAATCGACTCACCGTCACTTTTAATATTGATCATGTTTCTAAGCTTCTCACTCAATAGCATTATTTCAAAAATTCCTACTCTACCCAGAAAACCGGTTTTCTTACATACATCGCATCCCTTGCCGTAATACACCCTTATCTTTGTTTTTCCTGAAAGTTTCTCTCCCAGCTCTTCAGGCAATGAATTTAAAAAAATCGCTACATCTCCCAACTTGCTGGCTCTACAACTTGGACATATCTTTTTTACCAAACGCTGTGACACGACCATATCTGTTGAGGAGGCGACCGAAAAAGGCTCACACCCCATCTCAAACAATCTATTCAGCGTTTTACCTGTGTCACTATCACCCAAAGTTGTTATCATTCTCCTTCCTCCAGTTGCTGCCTTAAGCGCCAAATTGGCTACACTCAAATCTTTTACCTCTCCTACCATTATCACGTCTGATTCTTGCTCAAGCGCCAACTGTAATCCGACTTCGATGCTCGGAGTCGTCAACGGATTTACTTGAATTTGATCTATGCCCGCAATTGGCATTTCTATTGGATCTTCAATACTCACCACCTTCTTATTTTTCGCACTCAACCACCTGCAAAGGGCATAGGCAGTGGTCGTTCTTCCGGATCCCTCAGGCCCGGAGATCCACACCATTCCGTAGGGTTCGTCCATTGACTCTCTGATCTTTTTAAGATCGTCCTCGTCGATTCCCAAGTCCACAAGACCCAAATTTTTCGTTACCTCAGTCAATAATTTCATCACCAACTTTTCACCACTAGGAAATCTTGCGCCTGAGACTGCGATTCTAACTATCTCAATACCGTGAATATCAAAATCCATAATTCCCGTAGGTGCCATACTCCTTACCTCTTCTACCAACATTTCCCTCCATCCATGAGGCAATCTGACAATTTCCTTCAACTCCCCATCCACTTTATACTTTACCGACAGGTGGTCAGCCATTGGCTCAATGTGTACCTCACTCGCCCTTGCCTGATATGCATAGACCAAAATTGTATTGACTATGTGCTCAGCCCTCACTCCTTCCTTATGGATCTCCAGATCAAAAGCCTTGCTCACCTCCGTGAGATAATTCAAAAGCGCTGCTTTGACATCTCTTTCTGTGGCGTAATACACCCTTACCTTGTCTCCAACCTTCTTCTTGATCAGGTTTATGGTCGCCAAATCCTCAGGGTCTATCATCGCCACGTGTGTCGAAGTATCAACCTTAAAGACGATTACCTTCTTGTTTTTGGACATCTCCTCGGAAATGCTATTCAGAACATCTTTATCTATTGTCAAACTGCTCAGTCTGACGAACGGAACTTTTAAAAGATCCGCAGTCAGCTTCCCTAAATTTTCATCCGTTATTAAATCTCTCCCCAGTAAAACATCATTAAAGCTCCTACCGGATTCTTTTGTCTCCATCCACGCCTCATCCAAAAGCTTTTTATCGATTACTTTCATTTTTGAAAGTGAACTAAAGAGAGAGGCGTTGTCTGGCATGAAGATTATTTCTTAGGCAGTAAAGCATTGATCTTGGTCACTAGATCTTCAAGTGACAAATCACTCTTCACCACATACCCCGCAGCACCCAAAGCCATAGCTCGGTCAATATCTTCTCTTTGCCCTAAATTGGATGCGACCAGTACCGGAACATTTTTCCATCGATCGTCTGCCTTCATCTTTGTCAAAAAATCAAAGCCGTCCATTTTCGGCAGCATTAAATCTAAGATCACCAACTCGGGAGTCCACCATTCAAGTATCTTCAGTGCTTCTGCCCCATCAAGAGCTTCCTTAATCTCATATCCCAATCCCTCCAACTTCAGTCTGTAGGCACTTAACAAAAACGAATCGTCTTCGACTATTAAAGTTTTCATAGTTTAAATATAGCTTAATTTATTTTGCAAGGGTCACTTCACCTTTTTTGGCCTTCATCCCCGAGAGTGGTAATGTAAAGTAAAAAGTAGTTCCAACATTTTCCTTACTCTTAAACCAGATCTTTCCCCCTGAAGACTCCACAATAGTCTTGGCCAGGTATAACCCCAACCCCGTACCTTCAGTCTCCCTCTTCATTGCATTGGCTGCTCTGAAAAATCTATCAAATATCCTCCCTTGTTCAGAGGTGGGAATCCCTATTCCGGAATCTTCTATAACAGAGAACAGATATCTTCCCTTAGTTTTAACTTGCACATTGACCTTGCCTCGTTTCCCGGAGTACCTGACTGCGTTTGTAACCAGATTCATATAAACATGTCTGATCAGATCTGGGTCGATATTAAGAAGCGGCAAGTCTTCTTCGATATCCACCTTTATTTCGCTGGTTTTCTTATCCTCACTAATCCCCGTGTCGGTAACCACATTTTCCACCAACTCCTTCATATCTGTCGGCTTGGGGACGATGCTTATCCGTCCCGATTCGATACGGCTGATATTTAATAGGGAATTTACCAGTCTTATTTCTCTCTCGTTGCTGGAATTTATCTTATCTATATACTCCTCTTGTAACTTTGTCAGTTTGCCTGCGTCGCCCGCTAAAAGCATTCGTCCGAACCATTTCACGGCAGATAGAGGAGTTCTTAACTGGTGACTTGCCAATGAAATAAACTCCGTCTTCATCCTATCCAACGCCTTAGTTCTAGTAATATCTCTTTCTATTCCAATAAAATAGATCAGATCGCCTTTTTCGTTCAGAATTGGAGATATATTGATCTCGGCCTCATAAACGTCACCGCTTTTCCGTTTATTTGTCAGCTGACCACTGAACGGTTTCTTTTGTACCTTTATTGTTTTCCACATTTTCTCATAAAAACCTTCGGGCATCTGCCCACCCCACAACGAAGGTCTCTTGCCAAGCATCTCCTTAACCGAATATCCTGTGATTCTCTCCGCTCCCTTATTTGCATAAATGATCGTCCCATCCGAGTCGGTGATGATTACATGATCGGACACACCGTCGACCGCCATCTTGAACTTTTTCAAATCCTTGGTTGCCGTATTTGCTAGCTCTTCTGCTCGCTTTCTGGCGGTTAATATTGAAATAAGTGTTCCGTACCACATCAATATTACGACCAAACCAATCGCTAAAGTAAACATCGGTAAATTCTCTTGGAAAAAGGTTAGTTTGTAATCGCTTCTCCCTGAAAAAACCATCCTAAAATTCTTATTCAACAAAGTTACCTCCCGCTCATACAAGTTATTCTGATTCCCTTCAATACCCTTTGAAATTAAAACACTTCCGTCGTAAACATCATAAGCCAGGGCAGGATTTTCATCCTCGATAACGGTTGATAAATCTCCAAAGAGTCTTTCGCTATCTATCCACACACCAACAAAGTTAGTCAACAACCTATTTCTCTGATCGATCGAAAGCTCCATTGCACTAACGTCTGAATATATAGGCATAGCAACTACATAGCCTGTCTTGTCACTTGAAGGGATCACCAGTTTGAGGTAGGTCAGTCCCGACATCACTGGTCCGCTAGTCCGGACTGACTCCACTACTGCCCCGGATACTGCAGGCGAAGATCCGACATCATACCCCAACAATAAAGAGATGTCCTGATCGAAAGTATGCAACAAGCGTATAGGATAAGTTTGTGCATTATCAGTTTTGGGGAAAACAAAAAAAGATTTATATGAAGGATTATTTTTCTCAGCTGTCCTTATGCGGTTTTCATAAGCTGCAGCCTCATTCTTATCCACAATATCGACATATGCAAATGAAAAATAATCCGGATATCTATCCTCAATAGCTGTCGACAAAAAATAATTCCTCCACTTCTCTGAGTCGACATCCCCAACCGTTATCATTCCTCGGAGATTGTATAGAGTATCTACCATGAAATTCACCCTCGATTGCACTTCATCAGTTATGAACGTAATCTCATTCTCATAAGATTCATTTCTTAGTCCCTCGATAGTTAGACTTACGTATCTCCATACCAAAAAAGTAGCGACCATGATAACCATCGTTGTAAACACACCCCAAATAGCCCTACTTATTCTGGCCCTTTCACTTTCTATTTGAACGTCTCTTGGCACAAATTCATTGTAACATTTACTACTGGCTTTCTATGAAGCCTTTGCCAGCAATTCTTCGATATCCTCAGCCACACTATTCAAATCAACGTCCGTTTTCATGCAACATTTTGTCGCCCCCAATTGCATAACCTTATCAATTGCGTCAGGCAAATTGGTTACTACGAAGACGGGCACCTTAGCTAACATATTTTCTTTTCTTATAGCCTGAAGAACGTCCAACCCATTAAGTCTTCCGGGAAGGAAAATGTCCAGCAGAATAATATCCGCTTGCCAATTTAATGCTGCCTTTAAACCGGACTCTCCGTCGGTCTCGAATCTCAACTCGTAAACTCCCTCAAACTTTTTTTTATAAGCTTCGTTCAACAAAACATCATCCTCAACGATCAGCAGTTTTATCATAATCCCAATATAACACACACTGTAAGATTACCGACACATCTATTTCCCTACTTGGTCTTCTTTAGAACCTGATCCGTCAATCCCAATATTTCCAAACCTTTAAGCAACGTAAGAGCGTCATGCATAAAAGCAGTCTCTTCTTTGTTTACTGTGGGGAAAGCCAGATAATCGGACTGGGAACTTCCGGGCATGAAAATTATTGCCTGACCGGGTTCTGCTCCCTGCATTACATTTCCCTTACCCATAGTGTCAACATACTTGGCAAACCATCCAGGTGCCACTAGCATCGGATGATCTGTTATCGGGTTGAGTCCGTCAAAGAAAGTCATGGCCCCTGCATGAGGCATATGTCCTCCGGCTACAAATCCTGGTTTTTCCTGAGCGTAAAGGTCATACATCCGTCGCAATCCATATGTCGGTCTGGAAAATGATCCATGTCTCAATAATTTGTCTGCAAAGGCGCCCACATATAGCGGTTTCTCTTTAACTCGCACAGCCGGACCAACGGCCAACTTGATTAGTGACAGGTGATGTATCAACGGCACTTGTGTCTCGTTAGCCAGGTAAGACCCTGGTGCCAGAGGCGCCTGTTCAAGGCTCTTTCCGACAGATCTCTTCCAAGATCCTTGGCGTAATGACTCGCACATCATGATTGCCAGCGTCTGCTCCTTGGTAC
>Ga0209318_1001369_pt1 | contig 15553 bp, 23 predicted proteins | sample RifGroE1_FD_183999 | JGI IMG/M metagenome (GOLD analysis project Ga0209318, IMG submission 183999) | Groundwater microbial communities from Rifle, Colorado, USA - Groundwater E1 (SPAdes) (version 2) | ecosystem: Environmental > Aquatic > Deep subsurface > Groundwater | place: Rifle, Colorado...
AGTTCCACAAAAGTAATCCAGAACTCTTAAAGAAAGTTTATATCTTAGAAGATTGCATGTCTTCTGTAATGGATACACCTGAACAAAAAAAGATTAGATATGATGAGTTAAAGAAAATCTATAAAGTCAACATTGTAAAATCAACAGACTTGGTTCTGTAATTTAAAATTATAAATAAACCTAAAAACTAAAATATAAGAAATGAGGAATATTAAAATGACAGTAGAAACAATGGATATTTTAGGACTTGACGATATCGAGCAAGAAAATACTTCTATGGATGATATAAATAGTGAAAACATTAATTTAATCTTTATTGCGATTGATGAATCCGGCTCAATGGGTGGATATATACAAGATATGAAGAAAAATCTTTCAGAGTTTAAAAGTGCATTGACCGACAGCAAAGAATCAGATGAGATGTTGGTAGCTAGAGCTAATTTTCACGACAGTAATATTGATATTGGTGGATATAAAAAGATTGAAGAATTTGATACGGCGTATAATGTTTATGGTATGACTCCATTATATGATGTAGTTGTTGATGGAGCAGAGAAACTAGTTAACTATATGACCTACTTAAAAAATCAAGGTATGAGAGTTAAAGCTGTATTTGCTGTATTCAGCGATGGAGAAGATACTAGTTCTAAAAATAGTGTTAGTCAAGCAAAAAATGTTATCACAGACTTAAATAGCAAAGAGGTCACCACTGCATTCATCAGTTTTGGATCAAGTGCTATGAGAGAAGCAAAGAATATGCAATTCAAAAATATTTTACAGGTTGGATCTTCTGCCAGTGAATTACGCAAAGCGTTTGATTGTCTTTCCAAATCGGTTATTGAAAGTTCAAAATCGGTTGTTGCTCAAGCAGATGATTTCTTTACAATGTAATCAAAATAAAAAGAATGACTCTGTTGTTATAAATGGCAGAGTCATTCCCTAAATGGGAGGCAATAAATGTTTATTTGTAAAATTGGCTACGAGCATGTCGAAAAAGGATTAAACTGCCAAGATTTTGGAGTTGAGACAGATACTTTCAAATGTATAATGGATGGTTGCTCTGAAGGGAAACATAGTGAAGTTGGAGTAAAACTATTTGCTCATTTGTTTTCAAACACAACAATGGATATTACTGAATGTTTTTATAAGATGCATACACTCTTTCCTAATTATGAAGATATAAGAGATCATATGTTATTTACTGTTCTTGGTGTATTTGAATCTGATGATTATTATACTGTTAAATTTTGTGGTGATGGATACATAATCAAACAAAAACATGATGATTCTATTGAATATGAAAAACTTGGAGAGGGTAATACACCTGAATATTTTGCTTATAATTTTGTTTCTTCAGATCATTTATCTAAATATAAAGACGGTGTTGAATTCAAACATCACATACTACCTAAAAGTGAATATAAGGCCATAGGAGTGGCTTCTGATGGATTAGAATACATTCTCAATAGTCCATTCAAGGAAGAATTTGAAAGACTATTATTAGGAAGAAAAGAATTTGCAATAAGAAGATTAATTAACCGTGAGCACAAATATTTTAAGGATGATATTTCAATAGTAATTTGAGGTGAAAGTAAATGAATGTAAGTGCTAAAATTCTAAAGCAAACTCCATTATCCGAAGGTGGAGAAGGAATTATTTATGATTTGGGAGATAATGTTCTCAAAGTTTATAAAGATTCCGTCAATAAACAAGAGAAGTTACAAAAGATTAAATTATTAATGACTAAATCTTTACCTTCAAATATCATTAAACCTATTGATATTGCTTATGATTCACAAAAGAAATTTATAGGATATGTTATGAGGAAGATTGAAGGAGAAGACTTAAAAAAATTAGGAAACAAGAAATATGTAAAAGTAAATAATATCACTATACAAAACATTAGCAAATTGGCATTAAAGATTAAAGAAACACTAGTAATTTTACATAATCAAAACATTCTTATCAGCGACTTAAATGATAGCAATATATTGTTTACTAAAGATTTTGAACCATATTTTATTGATGTAGATAGTTGGTCTATTGATAATATCAATTGTACTGTATGTATGGAAACATTCAAAGATCCCAAATTAGTTTCAAGTAATTTTACTAAGGACACCGATTCATTCTCATTTGCTGTGTTGTTGTTTAAGATGCTGACAAGACTTCATCCCTTCGGAGGAACAATGAGTCCAGACATGGATATTATTCAAAGGATGAGTAGGGGAATATCAGTAATTGAAAATTCAAAAGTAATTGTTCCTAAGAATATTAATAAATGGGGATTTATGTCTCCAAGTTTGCTTTTAGATATGAGAAGTATATTTGAGCAAGGAAAAAGATTTTTGATAGATCAAAATTTATCAGATTTTATTGTTAATCTAAAGTTTTGTAATACTCATGGGGATTATTACTATGGAAAATATAAAACTTGCCCTATATGCGATGGTAACGCTGTCATTATTCAAGTTCCTACTAAAGTAACTGCTAATGGATCTATACCTTACATTGTTTTAATTGTCTCAAACGGTGTAAAAATGGTCTTAGGTGTTGATACATTTATTGATGATAGTGATTTTGTAATTCACAGTAGAACAAAAAAGAAAGTAAAATTGATTACTGGTAATAGATATTATTTCTCAAATGACGGAGAAAATGTTTTTACTGTATCAAATATGGATATTGGTGTTAGTAATCAAAAAGGAACATTTATATTTGAGAAGATTAATAAAAGCAATGTTGTCGTGAAGGATGATATTGTCTATTATATTAATTCTAGTTGTAATCTTGTAGAATTGACTGTAGGTGATATTGGAAATTCATTAAGGGTTATTACTAAAACTTCTTTTAATACTATATTTGAAGTATATGATAAGGATAATTATCTTGTTTGTAATAATTATGATGGATTTAAGATTGTCAATGTTAGTGGATATAATTATCAGATGAATGATAATGATAAGATTATTAATTATGGAATTCATCTAGACATCATAAAGAAATTATGGTTATTTATTACAGAAGATGATAAAGGCAACTTTAAAACATTAGTTTTTGACAAGAATAAAATTGTCTATAGCAGTGATAATATAAAGTATCTTGTTGATCTTGGTAATATTTGTATGAATAATGGAATAATTTTTAGCCCATCTGATAAATGTATTCGTGGATATGATTTTAATAAAAATATTTACAAGGACTTTGCCTGTGATATTATCAACGATAGTTCTAAATTAATTCGTGAAAACAGTAAATTTATTGCTATTAATGAAAACGAAGTATACTTGATAGGATAATAATTTTAAAATATTAAAAAGAAAGAGATGTTTCTTATTAAGGTTGAGGTAGGATATATTTATGATTCAAATAATTATGGAAAGTTCAAAATACTTAAGAATAATAGTTGTAATTTATTCACTATAGAATTTATTGACACTGGTTTTATAAAAGATGTTTATTATAGTGCAATAGTAAAAGGAAATGTGAAAGATAATTTTATACCTTCAGTTTGTAATGTTGGTAGTTTAGGTTATGCCAATAAAAAAGATAATTCAAAATATTATTGTTTATGGCAACGAATGTTATCTAGATGCTATAATAAAAATAATCCAAAGTATAGATTTTATGGAGAGAAAGGAGTGACCGTTTGTGAGAGATGGTTAAGGTTTGATTACTTTTTTGAAGATGTAAAAATCATTGACGGTTTTAATGAAGATAAATTTATTAATGGTGAATTAGAGTTGGATAAAGATATTAAGCAATTTCAATTTTCATCAAATTCAAAACAATATAGTTTAGAAACATGTTGTTTCGTAACACAATTAAATAATATAGAATACAGAGTATTTTCTTATCAAAAACCATTTATAGGTATTAGCCCAACTGGTGAATACCATAATCATCATAATGTTAGGGAGTTTTGTAGATTACATAATTTAAATCAATCTGCTGTTTCTAGATGTCTTAATGGAGAATCTAATATACATAAGGGGTGGAAATTCAAATATATTGAAACAAACGAAAAATAAACATGTTACTGATTTAGGGAATTTATGTTTCAGTAATGGAGTAATCTTTAGTCCTAGTGATAAGGTTATTAGAGGATTTGGCTTTGAGAAGAATGTTTATAAGGATTTTGTTTGTGATGTAGTCAATGATGGATCTAAGTTAATCAGAGAAGGTAGTAAATTTATTGTAATTAATGAGAAAGAAGTTTATAGATTAGGGTAATACTAAGAAAGAAGGAGATTTAATTATAGAAGAACTTGATATTTTCAGCGTCAGTATGAAGAAAATTGAAGGAACAGAAAATGATTATGAACAAATACTGAGAATTAATCCTTGCTTCAACACTCTACCAAAAGATAAGATTCAAGAGATTGAGGATATTATCTCTAAAACTGTTGAAGATGTTCAAAGAATTTTGAGATATTAGTATTTAGGAATAGGTTATTTCGAATTAAAAAATAGGAGGGAATATAATAATTGGTAAAAGGTAGGAATACTCCATATGAAGAAAATCATAGAGACAATAATGGTACTCTAGAAAAGAAATGCGGAAAACATTATATACATTTCCCTGAAGAAAATCCTTGGATACCTTGCACGGATGAATTTTTTTATAAAAGTAAATCTAGCAAAAAAGATGGTCTAAATACATGGTGTAAAAAATGCACAAAACAAGATTCTTATATTTGGAGAAAAAACAATAAAGAAAAATGGAAAGTCTCTTTTACAAAACAAAATAATAGACCAGAAAGAAAAATATTAATGAAAGTGGCTAAAATAGCATATCGCAAAGACGGTAAAAAACTTATATGGGATAGAGCACATCCAGAAAAATGCAGAGAATATACTAAAAATCACAGAAATCACGACATTACTGAATCAGAATAGATGCTAAATTAACTAAGGAATTTTTTGAAGATTGGTTGTTAAATAGCAAAACTTCTTTTAATGCTTTAGAGAATGATAATATGTGTATTATTTATAGAATTTCAGAAATAGAAAGTATTCAAATAGAAAAATAAAAGGAGTTAAAATATAAAATGAGCATATGTCATTCGTGTGGAGAAGAATTGCCATTAGATCATATTTGTAAAATGAGAATTGAAGAAGATGGCAATATTTCTAGTTATCATATTTATTGTCCAGAACCTAAAATATGCCCTGATTGTGGTTATCATAGAAATGTTTGTGAAGAATGTTGTGAATAAGTTATAAGGAGGTAGAACATGAGTACAGCTCAAAGACATATAGTAATGATTGGGGCACAAATAGATGAAGATACATTTGATAAATATGAGAAAGTAAAAGATTCTAAGTTCGATTTAATATATGATGGTATGAATGGTGAATACATAGTGATAGGTAGAATAATTAATGATGGCAACTATTATGATGGGTTGAAATTTGATTCAATTAATCTATTTAATTTAATGGAGACATTTGGGGAAGTTGAATGTTTGCTGAGAGATGAATTGAGCATTGAACAAGAAGTGAGATTATTTTCGTTTACGCATTAGTATTAAAAGGAGGAAAATAATAATGACAAAATATGAAACAATGTGTGATACATATAAACACAAACAATTGGTGAATAAATTTATGAATCAAGTTATCCAGAAACTAAGCGAAAGAGCAATTAATCATGATAATTCTAAACTTGAGGATATAGAGGTTGATACTTTTACAGAATTTACTCCTAAGTTATCAAAATCAACATATGGAAGTGAAGAATATTATCGATGAAACCTGCATTAGATCATCATTATGCCAATTCAAGGCATCATCCTGAATGGGAAGATTTTAATCTTCTAGAATGGAAAGATATAGAAGGGTATGAAGGTATTTACCAAATTAGTAATTATGGAGACGTTAAAAATTTAACAAAAAATATAATATTAAAATCACATATCACACCCAAAGGATATTTAAGAATTCAACTTTCAAAAGAAGGTAAAAGCAAAAGTTTTATGATACATAGACTTGTCGCTATTCATTTTATAGAAAAAGTAGACAATAAACCACAAGTAAATCATAAGGATACAAACAAGAAAAATAATTATTATGAGAATCTTGAATGGTGTGATAATGGAGAAAATCAGATACATGCATATGCAAATAATCTACAAGAAATTAAATACGCTGTAAAATGTGTAGAGTTAGATATTATTACAATGGGATGCGGAGAAATGGAAAGAAAACTAAAAGAGGCAGGATATAATGATGCTAGAGATTCATCTATACGAGCATGTATAAATGAAACATCAACTCAACATATGGGATTACATTTTGAAGGATTTAATATTGAAGAATATAGAAGAAGTAAATTATCTAATATGACATTACTCGATCTCGTAGAAATGATTTGCGATTGGAAAGCATCTACTTTGAGGCATAATGATGGTAATATATTAACTAGTATTGATAAGAATCAGGATAGATTTGGGTATTCAAGTGATATGGCAGGTATATTTAAGAATACAGTTAAGTTATTTGAGTAAGAAAATGATGGGTTGTAATTTTGTGTTGATAGTAGGAGGTGATTACAATGTAAAAATAAATTTATTTGTTGGACAATGAATAAAAAATAAGCTGTGTGCAATACTATTACCAAGGAAGTAAATTAAAGGTAAGGTGATAGTATATGCAAGTAGTAAATAAAGTTCAACAAAATAATCAAACACAACAATTTAATCGAGGTGATATATATTTAGCTACGGTTGAAAATAATGTTGGTGGGTCAGTGCAAACAATTTGTCAAAGACCAATGATAATTATTTCAAACCATATGAGTCTGTTGTATTCACCTGTAATTCACGCAATTCCTTTATCTAGTAAGGTTTTTAAGAAATGGATGCCCACGCACGTTTCTGTGCCAATGGAGAGTAGTGGGTTATTGAAAGATTCTGTTGCACTTTGCGAGCAAGTAATGTTGCTTCCGAAAGAGGCTTTTAGTAATAAAAAAATAGGCGTATGTAATAATTTTATTATAAATAAACTGGAAGAGGGGTTAATGGTACAGTTTGGATTGTTTAACCATAATCAAAATGTAAGAAATAATGTTGCGTATGCAAATTGAAATTAAGAAGGAGAGATATAAATTAATTGAAGGAATTTAAAGATTTAATAGGACAATCATTTAATAGATGGACTGTCATTGGCATATCTGATAAAACAAATAAACACTATGATAGATATTGGTTATGCCAATGTAGTTGTGAAAGTAAAACAATAAGGGAAGTTAGCGAACTTAGTTTAATAAAAGAAAGAAGTAAAAGCTGTGGGTGTTATTCAAAAGAAAAAACTACTGAAATGAATAAAGAGAGGGCGTTTACAGATAAATATCCACATTATAAAAGAATAAAGAGCATTTACGATGGGATGAGAAAGAGATGCTATAATATAAACAAAGATAATTATGATTCATATGGAGGTAGAGGAATTTCTATATGTAAAGAGTGGTTAGACAACTTTATGGTTTTCTATAATTGGGCAACTAACAATGGGTATCAAGATAATTTAACTATTGACAGAATTAACAATGACGGGAACTATGAACCTGAAAACTGTAGATGGGCAACGCAAGAAATGCAAGATTATAATAGAAGAACTACAATATATCTCACAATTGACGGTGAATCAAAAACAGTGTTGGAATGGGAAAAGATATCAGGTTTATCTTGGTCTGTACTTTGGCAAAGATATAATAAGTCAGGCTATAGAACAAAAGAAGAAATGTTTAAAAAACTTAAAGTAGTTACCAAGATAATACATAATGGTATAGAAAAAACATTAAGACAATTACATGAAGAGACAGGATTAGGAATAGCTATTTTAGAATGGAGAAATAAACAAGGGTTAAAAGACGATGAGTTAACTAAACCAGCTAATAGATGGGCAGGACATGTAAAATCTACAGAAAAAAGAGTCAGAAAGAAAAAGGTAAAAGGCATAGTAGAAACAAAAGATAAAATAGACACAAGAGAAGAGGTGACTACTATTGGTCGAGACACTAATAGCATCACTCATATTCTCTAAAATATATCTATACATAAAATTAGGCAAGCTCCAAATACATAAAGAATCATATTTAATAAAACCAATACTAAAAAGATGGAGTATCTATCCAGTTATATTTATGTCGATATTCTACATCTATCTGCAATTTACAATAATGAATCAGAATTACTATTTTATTCAATATCAACACATAATAAAAAATGCTATATTGGGATCATATATGATTCTAGGACTTGATATTTTGTTTAGGTATGAGAAGTATAAGGAGTATATTATTGCTTGTTGTATCCTCTTGTGTGGCTTTACATTGAATAAGATTGTAATGTATTTTAATAATAATCTTATGCCAATTTTTCCTGATATCTCTTATTCAACTGGTTACACACAATATGATATGATTATGAATATGTCTAAATTTAGTGATTTTCATGTTTTAGGGGATCATACAACAAATTTAATATTTTTGTCCGATATATTTGATATGGGGGGATCAATTTGGTCAGTCGGGGATATATTGGTCAGAGTATTTGCTTTTTTAATCGTTTATTTCTCGGTTAAAGAAATTAGTAAAATACATAATAATAAAATTATAAAACAATAAATAAAATAATAATTGCGTTACACCTTGTCTTATGGTATACTTATTTCAGGTTAAGAAATGAATAAGAAAGAGGTAATACATATGCAAGGTGTAACAAACGCTTTATTGAACACAATTTTAGTAAGTATACCGGAGGAAGCTTTTATTGTGATTATGACATTGGTTTTTTTAAAACGATTTGATATGTTGGATATAAGAATGTGGAAGCACAGCTTAAAATGGATTATGTTTCCAACAATTCCTGTAGCTATACTGATAAATATATTTAGATACATAATAATTATTCCAAAACCGTTAATGTCTTTAACATCGTTTATATTAATGATAATTTTAATAGTATTTGTAATAATTAAAAATACAACTTCTTTTAACAAAAAAATATTGTTTAAAACAATAATATTTACAATATTGAGCTTTATTATAGTTGGATTAATAGAATTGCTATACTATCCTATTTTACTTTTGTTATTACATAAGCCATTATCATATATTAATGATAATATTACAAGCAATCTTTTATTAGCAATTCCTACGAGAGTATTGCAATTATGCATCGTATCATATATCATAATGAAGAAAAATAATGATATAGAGATAAATTTATTTAATACTATAGTTAAAAATAAATTTTTTACAAATACTTTTTTAGGAATGATGACGATCATTGTATTAATAATAATTTATATGGCAAAACTGTTATTAATTAACAATATATTAATTAATCTACCAATAATAGATCAATTACTTATAGTATTAATTATTATATCAACACCAATAATTTTAATTACTTGGTTCCTAATGTTTGTTAACTATTTGTTAACAGTTGAAAAACGCATACAAAAGACTTATGAGAATCTTGTTATGCAAGATGACATAATGCTTGATGTAGAAGATCAATCTTGAAAGGGGGTGGGATTAATGAAAAAGTATGCTATTATCGCTGGGGTAGTTGCAATTGCAGCTACAATGTTTTCTAATGTTTTTGCTTCATGGTTGGTTGCATATCAACCAAAAACTCCTAATTGCATGAAATAATCATTGCCTACATATAGGAGAGGACTTCGGTTCTCTCCTATAATCATAATATAAATTAATAAACAATTGCAATAATTGTGTTGACATATTCATACATAGTAGGATATAATAATACTATCAGATAAAGAAAATTATTTATATCTTATTAATTATGAAAAGGATGTGTATTATTATGTTTAACAAATTATTTGCTAAATCAACTAATACTACTAACACTGAGGTAAACGCTAAAAAGGATTTTAAGAAACTAGCTAGTTTAATTATGCTTGCTAAAGGAACTCATAGAACAATTAATAATTTTGGAGCAGATTGTAAAATTGAAGGAGGGTACATAGAACTTATCGTTCGTGAAAAAATAAATGTTTATCCGAACGTTCAAACCCTCAATGTTTTCGCAAATAATTCAGAGGGTAGGGTTTCGCTACAGGATCTAAAAATAGCATGTGGATATTCATTATATGAAAATAATGATTTAGAGCAAATAAAAAATATTCGTGTTAGAAGAGGGGATTTTTGTTTCGCAGATTTTGGAGATAAGGGAATAGATAGCGAAGTGGGAGGCCCGAGAATGGTGCTTGTAGTGCAAAATAACAAAGGGAATGCTTGCTCTAGCAACTCTATTGTCATAGCGATGACGACTAGATCCAAAGTTAAAATGCCGACTCACGTTTTCGCAAGCAGCAAAGAATGCAATATCCCACAGGACTCTATTATATGTTGTGAATTACCAAATACAATATCAAAAAGGAGACTAATAGGAAGGAATGGAGCATTTCAAAAAGTGGCTGAGTGTCCTACAAGTCTGATGTTAAAAGTGGAAATTGCCCTTATGAAATCTGAAGGTATTTTAGAATTACATGTAAGTGAAGAGGAAGCAATAGAGACTTTAAAAAACCTAAATAAAGTAAGACCAGTAAGACAAACTGTGTATCAAAATAATTATGCTAGTGCAAGACCACAAGTGGCTTTTGCATGATAAAAGAAAGGAAGATTAAATAATTTAATGAGTTTTATTGAAAATATTTCAAAGTCATGTGCTAAGTGGTTGGCAACAAAAGTTCCTAATGATAAATATCCTACTGTAGAAGATCAAATTGAGGTTTTCACATATGGTTTCATGGTTATTGTTGGGGCGTTGGCAAAAGGGACAATAATGGTGTCCTTGGCATTAATTTTAGAAGTATTTATACCTGCTATGGTTATAATGTTTACTTTCAGTAGTTTACGAATCATAGCAGGTGGATACCATTTTGCTGAATATAATAAATGTGTAACTTTCTCAACGCTTCAATTTATTGGTTCTGCATTAACAGCCCAGTACACCCTTCAATATTGGTCACTTATAAGCACATGGTTTTTATCAATTTTTTGTATTCTATTAGCGATATATAATATTAAAAAACATATTCCACGAGATACACCAAATAAACAAATCACAAAAGAATTAGAAATAAAGAAATTTAAAAGATGGTCATTATATTATCTAATTGCTTGGGCCTCCATAATGATCATCTTCTTACTTTTTAATGTAAAATTAATTGTTTTGTCGAGTTGTTTGGGATTGTTGTTGGAGTTGTTTAGCGTAAGTAAAGTTGGGTATGGAATTTATGCAAAATTAGAATCATGGCAATAAATAAAACTGCCTTTAACACAACAATGTCGAAACACCGAACATAATAGAACAATTTTTGGAATTTTGTTCATTGAAACTCGTACATATGTACGATATAATATATTCAAGGAGGTATTAAATGAATTAAAACCCTATTTGTAGAAATTTCCATAAAATAAAATTAAAGGAGAAGTGAATGTATGGGATGTTTTAAAAAAGAAGAAAATGAACAATTAATTTGGGTTATTAAAGATCAAGATGGTAATTTTGCCAATAAATCAAGTATAGGTAAATCGAGTAATAAAAAATGGCAATACATAGCATTTAAAACATTCTCCCAAGAAGCAAGGGGATATACAACCAAAGAATATGTCGAAAAAGCATTGGATTTCTTAAATGAAAAGAAAGTAATTGCTGGATTTGATTTTTCCTTTCATATAGAACGACTTAATTTAGATAAAATAATTGATGAACATATGATATTCAAAGGTAATAATTTGGTTATTTATGAGAAAGAATTGTCGTTAACTCCGTGTAGAATGGTAAGAACGAGAATGTGTCCATGTTCCCAAGACCTTATTTCTGCTAGTATAGTCTAAATCATCTGGTAGTAAGACATAATAAGCTATCCTGAGATCATGCCACTGGATAGCTTATAAAAATAAGTATTATTTCTTGACATCATTAGGAAGTCTATGGTATTATATTATATAAGTATGATAGTGATGTGAAGGAGTGATATTTAAATGTTAAAAGAAAAATCAGTTGAGTTAATTCAAGAATTGAATGTTTTAATTAAAGAGTATGCATCGAACGACAAGGTAAGAAAAATAATTGTTGAAGAGTTTGACAAAAGAAATATGAAGGGTAGTTTGGCAGTTGGTATTCTAAATAAAAACAGAGAATTATCCACATTAGATATTGATGAAAGTAAAGATTTAATAATGTTGTTTATTTTTACTATGAGTATGTATAATGCCTTAACATTTAAAGAATCAGAAGATAAAGAACCATTGGGGAAAATTGAAGAGATATTAAGAATTGATCCCAAAAATTATTTTAATGAAATTGAGATTGAGAACTTAAATGATTATAAATTTGAAAAGAAAGTAGATAAAAAAGACGAAGTTATTGTTTTTCCTAAAATGAACAGAATTGCTCCTGGATTTTATTCTGGATATATATCTGGAAAACAATTTGCTGAATTAGACGCAGGTAATGAATTTGTCTATAATTTTAAGACTCAACGTGACCCAATTATTGATGTATATGGAATGAAACGAATACATTTAAACAAAACTAATGCAAAAGAAATTAGAGATGGTGTTCTTTCGGGAGATCAATTCCCAACTACTATAGTAGTAAATGTTCTTAAAGATGGTACAGATGAAATATATTATGATGAAAAGTCTGGTGATCTGTCTATCATATCAGGAACTAAAAATCTCGTTGATGGTATGCACAGGAAAGTCGGGAATAGCTTGGCCTACGCAGTTAATTCTGATATACAGTTTAATTGGTTATTAGTTGTAACAAATTACAGTGAGATTAGAGCACAAAAATATATGGTTGAAATCAATAAGCAACAAAAAATGAAGCAAGAGCATATTAAGAATATGGATACTGCTAGTCTTGGAAATGTAGTCGTAGATGCAATTAAAGATATTGATACTTCTGAATTTGCAGATCAAATAAAGGACAATGATAAAGAAATTGGTCATTTCGAACTTGAACATTTCGGTATGGCAAAGAAGTCAACTTTGGTTACAGCTATCGAAGAGTGTTATGGGGATAGACTAACTAACAAACTTCAAATAAGGCCCATTGCAAAGCATATAGCAAATGTCATAGATTATATCATTGGATTGAATGTTGAAGCGTTCATGGAACATCCTGAAGCCACTCAGAAGGTAAGTTATATCAACCATAAGAATATGTTTGCAGGGTATGTTGCCTTGTCTGAACGTTTATATGGAGTAAAAAAGTGGGAAGATATACTTGAGGAAATTTTAGATAAAATTGATTTCAGTGTAGAAAATCCATTCTGGGACGATATTAAACTAAATAAAGAATCAGACATGAAAAAATCTACGAGAACAAATCTATATAAATTCTTTCAAAAATTAATTTAATGGAGGTGCTTTTAAATGACTAAAATTGAAATTACTAATGACGAATCACAAACTGAAGACAAATTAGTATTTGAAGTAGATCCAGAAGTTAAGGAAGAATTTTTAGAAAAGCAAATGAAGTCCACTAGAAGTTATTATCGTTATGTTTTACAATTAGCAGATGACTTCGAAGTGAAGCTTGGGAAGGAAATCTACAACTTTAATGCAGAAGAGAGAGACGAATTGTTAATTGTCCAATATAAAAACAAAAACACATTCGCATTTCAAACTGTTTTGTCTCCTTTAAAAACTTATGTTGATTTCTGTATAGCACCAAAGAATTTAGTAAAACACAATGAGAATCGTTTCGCCAATATTCTTACTTCTAATTATAAATCGTATATCAATGTGCAAGCAAAAGAAAATTCTTATATATCCTTATCAGAATGTAGAGAATTTCAATCTAAATTGAAAAATTATCAAGATAGAGCAATTATTGAATTGCCAAATCTAGGGGTTAGAGGCCGTACTGAAAAAGGTAATACTCTTGAGGAATTAGTTAATCTAAAAGTTAAGGATATAATATGGGAAAAGAAAAAATTACGCTTAACTAAAAACAATGGTGAATTTAGATGGATTGATGTAGATGATTATACGTTAGATTTACTCAAAAAGGTTATCGATCAAGATTTTTATGTTGCTAACAACGGATTGAAGACAAAGCCCAATGATGATGGAGTATATGAAAGTACGGATAGGGGAAGAATAATCAATAAAACTGAATATGTTTTTAGAACTCCAGGAAAGAATAAACACGGGAAAGTAGATTATCAATTCTTTGCTAGTAGAATACAACGAATTCAAAAATGGCTAGGAAAACCATACATTAGTATTAGTAATCTTTATTTTTCTGCAATTATTGAATATGCTAAAAAATTAAAGCAAGAAAAAGGTGAAAAAGATAAATTAACCAGAGACGATTATATTTCAATCAATAAGAGGTTTGAATTTGGGGAAAATGGAGAGAAATATCTCTTCAAAACACGAGAATTGATTAATTCTTATTTGGATGACGAGAGGTAATTATTATGCAAAATATGTTGTCAGAAATGTGGAGAAAGTATAATTTACTTTTCTCTTTTAAAAATGAGATGAATAAATTGGGATATCCATCAAAAGATTTATATTGTTTGCATGTTCAATTATATCTTTTGATGGAATTAATTGAAATTGAAAGTGAAAATGTTTTGGAGGTATTAATAAAAGAGAAAACTTATTTTAGACTACTAAAGAAAATTAATAGGGGTGTAGAGTATCTAATTGATATAATTGAGTATCCAGAGAATTGGGTTCTTAATAAAATTGAAAATGATACAGACGCATGGATTGATTCAAATGTTTTAATCTTTACATGCAGAAGTGTTACTGCAGTATTTAGTAAACTTTCTCGTAAAAGTGATGGAGCAAAATATCTAGACGGTAAATTCCAATAAAGGGAGGTTATTTTATGAACGTAGGAGAAAAGATTAGATTATATAAAGAACGACTGGCCTTTAAGGATTATCAGGAATTTGGCAGAGCCGTAGGCATATCAGGGAATTGGATTAATGAAACATCTAAAAAGTCTGAGATTAAACAAGTTAATGACTTAGGATATCTTGTTAAATTGTGTGGATTTTTAGGTATTACAATTGATGAATTTTTAAAAGATGATAAGATTGAAACAGATGAGTCAATTGAATCTAATATTATTGATGTAAATTCAGAAGATATTGGTGTTTTAATCAATAATATGATAGTATTACTAGAAAGAGATGGAATAAAAATAGATGGTATGTTAATGAGTGACAAGAGTAAAGAGATTTGTGTGGATAGTCTTGGGGTTGTAAAAACGCTAGTTAAACAACATTTGTAAAGGAGTGAAAAGTCATGGTGTTCAAGGGAAGATCAACTGATACATTCGAAATGGATGATATAGAAGTTTATCAGTTAGTAAAAGAAGGTTCTTTAAGATCATATCCAAGTGGATTTTGGGACGGAGTTGCTGCTTCCAAAACTGCTGAGAAAATTCTAAAATATGTTTTCAAGGATATTTTAAATTGGTCTATTGATGATATTAAGGTAAAAGTCACTAGAGAGGTATTTGAGGAATATAAATTAGTTGGA
>Ga0209318_1001370_pt1 | contig 15548 bp, 36 predicted proteins | sample RifGroE1_FD_183999 | JGI IMG/M metagenome (GOLD analysis project Ga0209318, IMG submission 183999) | Groundwater microbial communities from Rifle, Colorado, USA - Groundwater E1 (SPAdes) (version 2) | ecosystem: Environmental > Aquatic > Deep subsurface > Groundwater | place: Rifle, Colorado...
GACTGATAATCGTAGAAGAGATGTTTATAAATATGGTCTTAAAAAATACGGATATATTATTGGAAATAGGTATGGAAGAAAATGTTTGTATAAGAAAATAGTAAAATAAATAAAGAAGGAGAGCAAAAACACATGAATAAAATAATGATACTTAAAGGTAATAGTCCAGCAATACATCTATTAGGTGATATTAGTCGTGAAGAAGATGATTATATCAGAGTATATGAAGAAACAAAAACACATTACATAGGCAATTTTGAAGAAGGATTTGGATTTATTAATGTTGAGTTTAGAAAAGAGGATTGTAGACAATTAACTGAAGAAGAAAGAAAAGAATTAAATGGAAAATGGTATAGTATTAGTGGAAATCCACTTTATAGAATCTACGTTGATGAACAAGGTAATATTGTAAATGGCAAATGTGTCATGAAGAAAGGAATTATAAATAAAATTACTAATGCAGAAGGAGAAGATAAACATTCTGATTGGATTGGAATAAATGTTGAATTCTCAGAAGATATTGATATAGGTAGAAGTTTAATTATGATTATAGATGATGGAAGATATATTACTACTTCTAAAGTCATTAATGTAGAAATTGTAGATGGTGATTATGTGATTTATACTAAAAATAGTGTTTATTTTATTAATGTAAAAGGAGATAAATAAAACATGAATATTAATTTATTTGCAAAAATAGTAAAGAAACTAGAAAAAGAAGATTTAGAAAATTTTGCATATACATATAATAATAAAATCTACGGATTCAAAGATGTTGGTGATGATAATTGGGATGATGAAGGGAAGTATCAATACAAAACAGAGCAAGGCCAATTAATTGAAATGGATGGAGATTATCAAGAAATACAAGAATTTAATTATGGTATTTCTCGTTCTGTACAAAGAAATGGTTCATATTTTACCGATTATAATTATGATTATGAACCATACGATATGTTTGAAATTAAAGAAGTTTTAGTGCCAGAAGTAATCATACCTGCTCATATGGAGAGTAAATGGGATAAATTAAATATTGACTTAGATAAGGTTGTAGACGAACAGGAGGAAGAAAGAAAAAGAATTGAAGCAGAAAAAATTAAATTAGAGGAAGAAGCGAAAGCAGAGAAGGAAAGGTTAACTAAATTATATCCGATGAATAGAACAGAAATAATTAAAATGGTTAATAAAAATCTGAAAAAGAAAAGAATAACTAAATTTTCATTACAAGATATGAGAAAAGAGTATTTTGACATTGTAGTTAAAAAGAAATTAGAAAATCAAGATTGGATTGATTATCATAAAGGAGAATCAAATGAAAATAATAACCTGCTACAAATGTGAATTCTGTGGTTATATATCAGAAACGAGAGAAAAAGTTGAACAATGTGAAAAAGAATGTAAAAATAAAATAAACAATAGGATACAATTTTTTAATTCACTTGAAATAGGCGATATTATAGAAGATATATACTTATTTCACGAAGCATTAGTTACAGATAAAAATGAAATACAAGTAAAATTAAAATGGTTAGAATGGTGTAATATTGATGAACAGGGAAATGAAATGGATGTTGAGAGATGGTATGATTATCAAGAAATTAATTTTGATAATTATGCAATATTGAAAGGTAGGGAAATATTATGAACAAAGAATTAATGTTCTCTAGTGAATCTGATGAATGGTCTACGCCTCAGCATTTTTTTGATAAACTTAATGAAGAATTTAATTTCACACTTGATCCATGTGCTACACATGATAATCATAAATGTTCTAAATATTATACTATAGAAGATAATGGTTTATCTAAAGATTGGTCAAATGAAATAGTATTTATGAATCCACCCTACTCTAAACCAGAGAAACCATGTAAACCTAATTGTAATAAAAAAGGATGTCAGAAACGTGGTTATCATATTGATAAATATAAACCAGGACAAGAAGATTGGATTAAGAAAGCATATGAAGAAAGTCAAAATGGTACAATAGTAGTTGCTTTGCTTCCATCGAGAACTGACACAAAATTTTTCCATAAATACATATATAAAAAGATGGAAATTAGATTTATTGAAGGTAGATTAAAATTTAGTGGATGTGAAGATTCTGCACCATTTCCAAGTATGATTGTAGTGTTTAGAAAGTTAAAATAAATATCATTACAAATTTAGTTTTTATCATGACTTAAAAAAGGAGAATAAATATGAGAAAGTTTATTATTGATATTTCTAAAACTTCATGTATAGATAATAAAAATGTTGTTCGTTTATCTTTGTGTAGTTTTAATGGAAAAGATTCAATATCATGGTTATATACAAATGAACCTATAGAGCAAGTATTACAAAATAAAGAATATTATCAAAGAAAACTTATTGAGCAAATTGTAAATAATTTAGAATGGGAGGGAAATTGATGTCTGATGCATTATGGGATCAAGAATATTCTTTAGCAGGAGAAATTGAGCAAGAGATTAGAGATTATTGTTTAGAAAAAGAAATTAAATGTCCTATTATAAAAGATTTTACACGTTCATGGGAATTAAAATTGATATTAGATAAGTTAAAAAAGGAGAATGAATAATATGAATAGTAAATGGCATTTATATTTATCAAATTTAAAATCATTAATAAGAATTGCAGGTTGTTCATTATCATTAATATATAATGAATGGTCTATATTAGCAATTAGTTTTGTGATAGCAGAGGTACTTGGAGTATTAGAAGAAATTAAAGATGAAAGATAAAATAAAAATAAGGAGGATAATACATATGCAAAATAAAACAAATTGTAAAAAATGTCATTGGAATGGTAATGATTCTTTATGTTGGGCAACACCACCTGAAATATGTGATCATTTTAAACCTAAACAAAAAGTATATCTAGCAAATCCATATGGATTCTCTAAACAACAAAAAGAAGAATTACTACCTAAATTAGTTTCTAAAATAGAATCTTTAGGATATGAAGTTTGGGAGCCATTTGAAAGAAATAATCAAAAAATAGACTTCTCTAATTTTGATTGGGCATATGATGTAGGTCAAGCAGACAAACATGACGTAGAAAAATGTGATATTATTTTTGCTGTTGTTAATGGCACACCTCCAGATGAAGGAGTAATGATTGAATTAGGAATGGCAATTGCTTTAGGTAAGAAAATATATCTATTTAGAGATGATTTTAGAAAATGTACTGATTCAGGTAAATATCCATTAAATTTAATGTTGTTTACAGGATTGCCTAAAGATAATTGGAAAGATTATTATTTTACTTCAGTTGATGAGATTGATATTTAATAAATATAAAAGGAGGAAAACTAATATGAAAGATAAAGTATTTAATATTGTAATTAAATTTATGGAAGATAATCAAATTACTTGTGAAGAAACAATATATCAATCAGACAAAGTAATTGAAAATGCTTATGAATTTATAAGTGAACTATTTAAAATTGTTGAAAATAAAATTAAAGAATTACAATATGAATGTGATTTATGTGGTCAAGAATATGCAAACTTACCAGAAGTATGCATATGTGGTGGAACTGATTGTTTTATTAAGTTTAAATAAAAGTTTCATTTTTATAAGGAGCAAATATATGTTTAAATGGATATCAAAGAAATTAACTAAAAATTATAGTAACATTCCATTATTATATATTAATTTTAATCTAAATAAATATCAACAAAACGGTGTAAAAAATTCTTGTATTATAAAGATTCATCCAGAACTAAAAGATGATAAACATATTATAAAAACACTTAATGATTTAATAGATTATGTCAGAGATAATTATGATATGGAAAATTTAAGTAAATAAAGGAGAATTAATATGTCAAAACCACTCATAGAATTTATAACTTGTAATGCAGGTGACTGGAGTGTATTAAGAGTTAATTTAGGAGAAGATTTTGAATCTCAAGGTCACACAATACCTGACCATGAATGGATTAAATTAATAAAATTATTAGGTTATGAAGTTGAAGAAAGAATTATATCTGATGAAGATATGGAATATGGAAATTATTAATATATAAAAAGGAGAAATTATAATAGAAAAACTTCTAAAAACCTTAAATAACCAACAAAAACAAATATTAAAAATTGCTACTAATGCAATCTATTTTAATGATAATTCAGATTATCTGTATGCTTTGTGGGATATAGTTCATGAAATAGTAGGGAAAGGGAAAGAAATTAAAGAATGTGATAGTGAATTATTTGATTTATTAAATTATGATTAATTCCATTTGGATTGTTTTATACTAACATAGGAAAGGAGTAAAGTAATACATGAAATTAATTGATTATATTATACAAACCAGCGAAGAAATTAAAGATATAAAATCTTTTGCAAAGTATCATAAAATTACATTAGAAGATTATATACTCGACAGTTATTGTCCCTCATATTTTGAATGTTTAAAGAATACACCATATGAGGAACCATATTCTAAATATAAAAAACAAAAAAATGAATGTAAATAATTTTGAAAATAATATAAATAAATGTAAAGAATGTTGGAATAGAGAAGTTTTAACATTAAATTAATTTGATTTAAAAATAATTTAATAAAAGAAAGGTGAGTGATATTATGTTTAATTTTATAAAAAGAATGTTTGGACTTAAAAATACAGTTAATATTCCTCCATCATATTTTTTGCCTGATGAAGTTCCTAGTAATATTGAGAAAATAATAGGGAAAAAAGAATTTATTTATAATGGTTATAAATATAAATTTTGTTATCAGGCTATACCAGACGAAGGTTTTAATGCTTTCTTTGGACAGGGCGATGGTAGAAATGCTTATATAAGAAAAGAAAAAAATAGAAGAATTATAATAGAAGTTCGATTTGGTGATGATATAAAAAGGAGAAGAATAATATGATTAAAATAATTGAAGGGAATATTCTTGATGCAGAAGAAGATATAATTTGTCATCAAGTTAATTGTCGTGGCAAAATGGCATCAAGATTAGCAAAGCAAATACGTGATAAATATCCTAATGTTTATAAAGAATATATTAATTTAATTAATTGGGCAAAAGAAGAATATAAAAGAGGATATTCTAAAAAAGAATCTCTATTAGGTAGTATTCAATTTGTTAATTGTTCGGATGGTAAAGTAATTGCTAATTTATTTGGTCAAGAAAAATATGGTAGAGATAAACAATATACAGATTATATTGCATTAAGAAAAAGTTTGGAAAGTTTATATGAATCAGTTACATGGAGCAATAACACTTTAAAAAATAAATCAATAGCAATTCCTTATAATTTAGGATGTGGCTTAGCAGGTGGAAATTGGGATATTGTTTATGAAATGATTAAGCAAGTATTTTATAATTATGAAGTAACTATTTATAAATTAAAATAAAAGGAGATAAATTAATATGAAAAAATTTGTTGTGGAAATGGCAGTAGGATTCTGTGCTAGTTTAACTGTAGAAGCTAGAAATAAAAAAGAAGCAATTATAAAAGCAAAAAAATTAGTATTAGAAGATGCTACTGAATATTATGATGGAAATTTAGAAATAGAAAATGTCAATTTTGTAGATGAAGTATAGTTATTAAATTATCATACAAGTAGGTGGTACATATCCTTAAATTAGCATATTCATATAAAGATAAATTACAACAACAATTTCAAAACATAATATTTCAAGAAAAATATAAATTCTATAATTATGATAATTACTGGTATTATAATGTAAAACTAAGTGAAGATTCATGGAATGATATAGAATTAGTTAGTATTAATAATCAAGATAATGTTATCGGATTTTTTAGAGCAGGAATATCAAGAACATCAGACAAAGTTTCATCATTAACAATTATTAATTTCTATGATAAGAATATAGTATTTTCAAGAGATTTATATCAATTTTTAAAAGATTTATTTGAGAAATATAATTTTAGGAAAATTGAATTTAATGTTGCAATGGGTAATCCTATTGAAAAAATGTACGATAAATACATAAATAAATATGGTGGTAAAATTGTAGGAATTAATAAACAATCTACAAAACTTCAAGATGGAAATTATTATGATGTGAAATATTATGAAATATTTAGAGAAGATTATTTAAAGTCATTATTTGGTAGAAGGAGTAAATTATGAGAAAAGACGGATTAAATGAACAAGAAGGTAAAGTAATGGATAATTTAATTAACGCATGGAATGAATATATTAAACTAGACAAACAACATCCATCTGATATTGATGAATTTTGCAATGGAATACATATATGTCAACATGCTTTAACTATAAGAATTTTAAGACGAGATTATCCAGAAGGTTATCCAATAAAAAATAGAAAGGAAGATATTAAAATTGAAAGAAATTAAAATACCTGATGATGCATATATAGATTGGTTAGAATTTTATGAAGCATGTTATAGTTGTCAAGAATGTAATGGTATTTTATTTCGTGAATTTAATTATTGTCCTTATTGTGGAAATAAACTATTATGGGTTTATGAATAATTAATTTATAAAGGAGATGTTTACTATCAATATAAACAATCAATCAAGATGCATATCATCACAACAATATTCACTAGAAAATCTACTCAATCTATGCAAACTAACAGATAATATCAGAAATATGGCATCAACCACAGAAGGACTTAAATATCTAAAAACTATTCTATCTGACAAACGTGCTATCTTATACTTCAAACAAGCATCAACACGCACATTTCTCTCATTTCAAAATGCGTGTCACATATTAGGCATCTCATGTTCTGAAATAAGAGATACAAATACTTCCTCAGAAGTAAAAGGAGAGACAGAGTTAGATGCAATTAAAACATTCTCACAATATGTAGACTTAATAATTATGAGGCATCCATCAAATGATTTTATCTATGAAATATCTGAAAATCTACCTGATGATATGAGAATAATTAATGCTGGAAGTGGTTCTAATCAACATCCAACGCAAGCATTATTGGATTTCTATACTATATGGAAATATGGTTTAGAAAATAAAAAGGTTGCATTTGTTGGAGATTTATTAAGAGGTAGAACGGTTAGGTCATTAACATTATTATTAAATAAAGTTAATGGTACTAAATTGTATTTTGTTGCTCCTAAAGTGTTTCAAATTAAGAATGATATATTAGAGAAATTAGATGTAGATTATGAATTAACTGATGATTTTGAGAATGTGTTACCTGATATAGATGTAGTTTATATGGTTAGATTGCAAGATGAATATAAAGGATTTTGGGATGAAGAAGATTTTATTGGTATTGATACTAAAAAATATAGTATTAATAGTAGTAATATAAATAAATTAAAAGATGATGCTATTATTTTACATCCATTGCCTAGAAGAAATGAAATTAATGTTGAAATTGATAAAGACAAAAGAGCAAAATACTGGGAACAATGCGAGAATGGAATGTGGGTACGTGTAGCATTGATTATAGATATGTTTGGAATTAATGAAGAATTATTAAATTAGAAAGGAAAATAAATAAAATATGAATAAAATTAAACAATGGTTAAAAATAAAATTGAGAAATTATTTAGAAATTGACAAAGATATAAAAACTGTAAAAGATAAATTAATTAATCATCAAGTGGCAAACGAAAATCAATTTGATAATTTAAATGGGTGGTTAAAAAATAAACATGAAAACATTAATAATGATATTGTGCATTGTCAAGATTCAATTAATGCTATACATAAAACTTTAGAAAATGTCATTCATATTGGAACAGATGTAAGAATTAATGAACGTGAACATAGTTGGGCAGTTATTTGTATTGAAGGTAAAATAAATATAGTAAAATTTGTAGATATAGGTAAGAATGATGCAAAATATATTTTAGATTTTTTAAAACAATTTGAAGCAGGTAGACATTGTATTGATACTCCTTATAAAAATATTTTTATTGATGGATTATATAAATTTAATTAAAATATAAAAATATCATATCCCAAAACCCTTAAAATATAAGGACTTTTAAAATCAAATATCATGATCATATTTGTCTTTGATCATGAATTAGAAAGGAGGTGTATTCTTATAATATATTATAAACCAAATAAATTATATGGTATTGATTATCACACATATGTTTGTGGTGGGATTGGTTGTGCAAAACTAATGCCTTTAGGAGAAGTAAGAGAATTATTTTATACTGAATCAGAGATGTTTAAAAGATTGTCTGAATTAAAATCTAATAATTGTTTTGATAGATTTGAATTATTTACAACCAATATTGTAAAAGAAAAATATGAATTTTAAAAAGGAATAAATATATGATAAATTTAGATACGGAAAGAAAACTCCAAGAAATATTAGATTATTATTGCAAATATAAATGTAATAAACAAGAAATAGAAAATAATATTATGGATATGTTGCATGGAGATATTAATGATGCGTGGATAAATGGTGATATATGTGATATTTGTATGATAAAGGAGTTTATTAGAGAGATAAGAGATGAATTAAAATTTTGAAAAGGAGAATCTACATGAGTAAATATAAAACATTAACTACATATTTTTGTTCATTATGTGGTGAAAAATATAATTCTGATATTGAAGCAATTGATTGTTACGATTCACATTATAGACTTGGCAAAATAATTGGTGTTTATTATGAAAAAGGTAAAAAATGTCCAAGTAAAATACAAATTGAATTAAGTTTAGATGGTAATAATTATGAAAAAGATGTAATGTTTGTTGTTAAATCTGAAGGTTGGGGAGAAAAATAAGAATATATAAAGGAGTAAATTAATTATGGCATACAATATCAATTCAAATCAACAATTCTTTGAGAAATTCCAATATATAGAAAATAGAATAAAAGAATTATCTAATATATTTCAAAATGAATACATAGAAGTTTCAGATTCAGAATATATTAATTGGGTTAAAATCGCAAGACAATTACAAATAGATTTGACTCAATTAATTTATGAAGGTAAAAATAAATTTGTATGGAATTGCAAATATGATGATTATGATTCTTGATTAAAATAAATTATAAGAAAGGAGGTTACATATGAACAAAAATAAAATTCATTTAGAAGCAGATGTACTAGAAAAATTTATAGAAATGAATAAAGAAGAAGGTGCAAAAGAAGAAAGAAAAAGAATTGCTGAAAAGTTAGTTGATGATGGTTATTGTTGTATTAAATTTCGTGACGCGTGTACAGAAGATTGTGTAAATTGCATGAGAAAGTATTTGGAATACGAGTGATGATAAGATTATGATATAGAAAGGAGGATACATATATGCAACTAGGTATTTTTATAGGAAATATAAATTGTCCAAGATGTGGGAAATTAATTATTGATCCTAAAGTTGTTAAATTAGATAATAGCGGAAAACCTATTATATTTTGTGATTGTGGATGTTATTTTGTATTTGAATTATAATAATAAGTAAAAATTAATTTAGAAAATAAATAGAAAGGATAAGTAAATATAAATGGTAAATTGTATTTATATTAGTAAAGATAGAGATATTAATGCATATCAATTTATGCAAGAATTAATTAATAATCATATACACTATGATGATTTAATAGAAATTAAAAACTATATAAGTTGTGAAACAGGATTTTTTATTTATAAAAATAAACCACATAGAATTTGGTTTAATATAATTAAAGATAATATAAATTATATTGTAGTTACAGAAATGTAAAATAAATTATTAGAAAGGAGAATAATATTATGATATGTAATAAATGTAAAGACAAACCCATATTAAGAGGTATTAAATTTGTAAAATGTGTTAAATGTAATGAAGATACAGCAATTAGTTATGCATATAATAATATATGTAATGACTGTTCAGATAATTATTTAATTTGTCAGTGTTGCGGAAAAGAAGTTAAAAAAGAAATATCTCATTATCATTTAAGTTGGTTGCAATTTGCTATTGAAAATTTTAAAAATCAAAGTGGAATATCACATATGATTGATAGTGATGTAAAAATGGGAGATTTTATTCAAAAATATGCAAAAGACGAATTATCTAAAATTATCGAAGTGTAGAAAGTGTTGATTTTATTGAGTTTGTGAGATTGTATTTCGTGATAAAAGTCATGTTTGGTTATGAAATTTAAAACTATAAATATAAAAAAGGAGATATAATATGGATATTACAACGGCAATATTAGAGGAATGTAATTGTTTAAAAATTCCTAAATGGTATAAAATTAATGCAGATGCAATTAAAACATTAGAAGATGTTAAAGAAATTATTCGTTGTATGGATATACAATTTAATGAATATTCTGAACTTAGTGAATTACCAGATAGATTTAAAATTGAATTAAATCTAAAATAATCCTTGACAGAATATAAAAATAATTATATAATTATAACCAAAAGGAGGTGATTACTATATTCATCCCGTGGTGGGCATTTTTAATCATATTTATTTGTTCAGGTTTTGGTTATGCTTATTATATAAATAGTAAAGCATATCATCCTTATGATTTTATGACACCTATGATAGTGATGTCAATAGTTGTAGGAACTGTGTTAATAAGTATAGCGTTTTTGATTGGGAAGTTTTTGTGTTGATGTTGATGGAATAATAAAATATATATAAAAGGAGAATTAATATGAAAACACAAATTAATAAAATTGAAAATGATTGGACAGATGCTAAAAATAAATGTCGTACAACTGTAAATAAAATACATACAGACAACGAACCTAGTTCAGAATTTAAAACTAATTTACTTATCTCTGAACATTCACCAGTTAGAATAATAAAAGTAAATTGGATATGGGATAGTATTAAATCATGGGTTGCCGTTCATTGGGTGAGACATAAATGGGAATGTTTTGTTTCTACTAGAAGAACAGATAGAACAGGAATAGATAGAAATAAATTAACACAAGATGAATTAGTTATTTTTGAAGGAGAAGCAAATGCACAACATTTAATTGATACATGGAGAAAAAGATTATGTTTTCAAGCAAGTGACGAAACAAGACAATATGCAGAAGATTTTAAAATATCTCTTAAAGAAAAAGAACCTGAATTGGCAGATGCATTAGTACCTCATTGTATTTATAGGTTTGGTTGCCCAGAATTTGATATGTGCAATCGTAAATTTTTTGAAAAGTTTTTAGAAAAAAATAAGGGTGTAAATATGAATAATATTAAGGAAAGGTATAAGGCATATAATGATGAATTTTATAGAGCACATAAGATGGAAGAATAATAAACAAATTAAAAGTATTCCTATTGCTGTTTAGACAGTGGTAGGAATATAAATAGATTATAAAAATAAATTTAGAAAGGAACAAAATAATTATGATTCCAAGATGTTGTTACCAATGTTATTCATTTGGGTTATGTTTTCCTAGATTAGACTATAAAGATTGTCTAGATTGTATAGGTAAATTAAATTGTATAAGAGAAATTTGTTTAGGATTTATACCAGAATCACAAACTGATTGATGATTAAAGAATGTAATATTAAAATAATAGAAAGGAGTAATTATGCGTATTATTCTGATCAGTGGCAAATCAAACACAGGGAAAGGCACTGTAGCAAAAATAATTGAACAAATATTAAAATCACAAAACAAACATACAATCAGATGTAGTTTATCAACATACATAAGAAATGTTGCTAAAGAAGATTATTATTGGGATGGTATAGATACATTAGAAAGTAGAAAATTCATGGCAGAATCATATAGAATTGGGACTGAATTTTATCCTTATCATATGGCAAGAAGAGTATGGGAAAGAGATATTAAACCTTTCGCAAATAAATATACAATTGCTATTGTAGAAAGTTTTAGAGAAAAGGTTAATTATGATTATTTTTGCAATTTATTAGATGAAGGTATAATTAATAATATTACAACTATAAGAGTAGTTAGACCATATTTTAATGCTATTAAGGATAGAGATATGGAGAATCATGTGTCTGAATCTGATGTAGATAATTTTAATTTTGATTATGTTATTAAAAATAGTGGTACTGTTGAAGAATTGTATGAGAAGTTAGATGGATTGGTTGGGAATATGATTAAAGGAGAAATTTATGAGTAAAGTAAAATTCTTTATAGATATGGATTCGACCATTACAAATAGTGTTTTAGCTTACACAGATACATATAATATTCTCTATGCTAATCATCCAGATTTTAAAACAGCAGATCCAAATAAACTACAACGATATGATTTAAAGTGTATTTGTCCGTTAATTAATAATCCACTTGAAATATTTGACCATGATTTATTCTTTAAACATTTAGAATTTATTAATAATAATACATATGAAGTTTTGGAGAAATTAAATAGGAAGTATCAGTTGATTATTATTACAATTGGGACTCCGATTAATTTATCTAAAAAGAGTTTGTTTTTGAGTGAGAGATTGCCATTTATTAAAGATTATATATTGTTATTTAATGGGGATTGTAGAATGGATAAATCAATTATTTCGATGGAAGGAAAAGGAAATATATTTTTGGACGATGTAGAGAGTAATTTGAGAAGTAGCAATTGTGAAAATAAGATATTGTTTGGTAAAAGATTTGAATGGAATATTGGATGGGAAGGGAATTGGTGCAAGGATTGGAGTAAAATTGAGAGAGGTTTTTGTAGGGATTAATTTGAGTAATTAATAGAATATAAAAATAAATTATAATAGGAGAACTTGCAAGTTTTATGGTGTAGCTACACAAACATATAATGTCGTCGATCCACTAGTATTTTTACGTTATCATACACCGACGACATTATACTATTAATTCTATATAGATAGTTTATAAACAACGTCAACCAGACCCAAAGCGTATAATTGCATAACTATTAACTCTATATAGATAGTTTATAAACCCATTATTTATATAATTTATTCAGTATTTTTGAATAAATGAATAGTTAGCCTAAGTCTTAAATGACTACGTTATCTAAGAATATATAGGTACTTCAAAATACTTCACTCGTTTTGAACACTACGGTATATGTTTAAACATCTCTGAGAGTAAGGAGAAGTGATATATACATATAAAACCTTAGAATAACATTGGCAAAGTGAACCTACCACCTTATGGTGAGTTTTTATCTGAAAGGATGTTTTTATATTGGTTTACGTTTTAAATATTGAAGGAAATCCTTTAATGCCTACAAACAATGCAAAAGCAAGAATATTATTAAAACAAGAAAAAGCAAAGGTTATAACTATAAAACCTTTTACAATTCAATTATTATATGAAACAAATAAATATACGCAACCAATTACATTAGGTATTGATTCAGGTTATCTACATATAGGTTTTAGTGCAATTTGTAAAGGTAGAGAATTAATATCAGGTGAAATTGAATTGCTTAAAAATATAAAAAAACGCAACGAAGAACGTACAATGTATCGCAGAAATAAAAGAAATAGATTAAGATATAGAAAACCTAGATGGAATAATAGAACAAAATCAAAACCTAAAGGATGGTTAGCACCTAGTTTACAACATAAGTTAGATTCTCATATTAGATTTATAGATAAATTAAATAAAATATTGCCAATCACTAAAACAACAATAGAGATTGCCAATTTTGATATACAAAAAATTAAAAATCCAGATATACAAGGTGAGAAATATCAACAAGGAGAACAAATGGGATTTTGGAATTTACGTGAATATATTCTTCATAGAGATAATCATAAATGTCAAAATCCAAATTGTAAAAATAAAGATGAAAGTCCAATACTAGAAATACATCATATTATATTTAAAAGCAATGGAGGTACAGATACTCCTAATAACTTAATTACATTATGCACAAAATGTCATACAACACCTAATCATAAAAAAGGTAAATTCTTATATGAATGGCAATCTAATAAACCAAAAATAAGAGGATTTAAAGATGCGACATTTATGAATGTTGTCAGATGGAAATTAGTTAATCAATTAAAAGAAAAATATAATAATGTAGAACATACATATGGTTATATTACTAAAAATCATAGAATAAATAATAAAATTAAAAAATCACATTGTAATGATGCATTCTGTATTACTAAAGGAATTAATCAAGTAAGAATTAAACCATTTTTAGTTAAACAAATAAAAAGAAATAATAGATCATTAGAAACATTTAAGGATGCTAAATATATTGACATAAGAACAAGTGATACTGTTGCTGCTAGTAATTTAAATTGTGGAAGACGTACAAGAAATAAAAATAAAAATGATGAAAATTTAAAAGTTTATAGAGGTAGAAAAGTTAGAAAAGGTATCAGAAGTATAAGAAAAACAAGATATTTTTATCAACCAAATGATTTAGTCTTATTTGAAAATAAAATTTGGTTAGTTAAAGGTACTCAATCTTTAGGCAAGCAAGTTTGGATAGATAGAAATGGAGTTAAGAAAACTCCTAATCCTAAAAAATTAAAAATATTAAAATTTGGAAAAGGATTTATGTTTAATTAATCAACAAAATAAAAGTTCTTAATAAATACATAAAAAATATTATAAATATTCTATGAAAGGAGGTGTCATCATAAACTACATAAATAAAATAACCACAGAATTATCCAATACAAACGATATTACGAAAATTAAAAAGATATTATGTGAAATTTTTGTGAGAATTCAAATGGATTCTGGCATAAGAGAAGAATTTGAAGAACTAATTATTGAAATGATTAAAATAGAAAAGGAGTAAAATATTATGAATGACAAGGAATTATTTAATGAAATATTAGAGAATAAAGAAGATTATTTAATATTTATTAATGACGATATTATTCATGCAGATAATAGATTAGAGAAAACTAGTTATACTTTCTCTAATGAAAAAGAATTAATATATCTTTTGTTTCGTTATTTAGGGTTAAGTACGATAAATATTTGTGATTATAGTTTTGGAGAGTGCAATGATTGATGGTAATAATTGCCAGACAATAAATAGTTAGTTGATTAATACATATGTATAGGGTGATGAAATATGAAAGAAATTGAATATTATGAAGTTTTTAATCCTATTCTTCGTAAAATAAATAAAAATGAAGAACCGCCATATTACTATCCTAGTGTTTTTGAATTTACAGAAAATAATTTATCGGAAATAAAAATTAAAATATACAATCAAATTCTAGAAGTATTTGAACTTGAAAATGTTGGTAAGTTAAAAGAATTTATAGATAATTTAAACGAAGATAAAAAGAAAATAGATTTTAAAGATTTTATTATAGGTGGATATAAAACAACAGAAAAAATATGTATAGTTATTAAAACAGATATAAATATTAATTAATATGGAAAGGGTATCTTAATTGATACCCTTTCGTTGACTTTTGGAATACTGTCTCTAGTCTTACTTCTAAAAATCAACATTCTGCAAAGAATATTCATTCGAGATAGTGGAGAAATCTTTTTCTAGACCATTATTCAATTGTACTTTAATTAATTTTTCACCGTCAACAGTTTTAATTTCTACTTTTGTAATTATCTTTTTGATATCACCATTACTTGATTTTCTAATATCAAAATTTTGAATAGTAGTAATTAAATAATGATAAATATTCCATATATTTTCAATTTCT
>Ga0209318_1001371_pt1 | contig 15539 bp, 26 predicted proteins | sample RifGroE1_FD_183999 | JGI IMG/M metagenome (GOLD analysis project Ga0209318, IMG submission 183999) | Groundwater microbial communities from Rifle, Colorado, USA - Groundwater E1 (SPAdes) (version 2) | ecosystem: Environmental > Aquatic > Deep subsurface > Groundwater | place: Rifle, Colorado...
GATGGGCGGGATCATCAACGCCCTGCCGGCCATGCCCGCCGTCTCCTCGCCTTTCATGCAGGCCGGCGGGATGGTGGCGGCGCCTGCTGCGGCCGCCGGAGGCGACCGGGAAACAATCAATATCACGCTGAATTACAGCGGTGCCGGCTCGGCGGTCGATGCCGGAAAGATGGCAGACATGGTCATGACTGAAATACAACGGCGAAGCCGGAGGGCATCACGATGACCGTATCCATCGGCGGCATTACCCTGTCGGACGATCTCCGGTTGAGCGGCATCAAAAACCAGTCGTTGGCCTTGATGTCTGTCCGGCCAACCATGGGCGGCCGGGTGGTTATCCAGACGCTGCGAATGGAGGCGGGCAGACCGCTGGTGCTGGAGGCCTTCCGGGACGGAAACGCCACCTATGGCTATTTCACCGGCAGCCAGATCGACCAGATCTGCGCGCTGCGCGACGCTTCCACCGAGGTGACGCTGGTCCATCACCTGGGGACCTTCCAGGCCATTGTCACCGCCGTCGATGTCGAAGATATCAAGGGTGTCGCGGATCCGGCGAGCACGGACGAGTATTTTGGCACCATCACCCTAATCGAGGTATGACCTATGCTAGACGCAGATTTCAAGCCCTATTACCCGGTAAACGTCACCACCACCGCGGCCCACGGCGGGCGGATGAGCAACAACATGATCACCTCCGGCGAGGAGGAGAACGTCTTCAGGAACAAATCGAGTGACGACCGGCTGAACGGCTGCATCGAATACGAGAAGGTCTTCGCCAAGGCGGCCGACGATGCCGACGCCAAGCTGGTGGTTACCAAGGCCTGGCTGGATAAGCCGTGCGAGGGCGACGACTGGGGCACCATTTTTCTGGGCACCCAGACCGATGTGCTGGCCGACATCACCGGCTGGGAGACCGGCGCCGACTCGAAGACCAAGTACGGCACGGCCTGGGTCACCACCGACGTGGCCGCTGCCAGCCGGACCATCAAGGTCACGGTGAAGAACGCGGTGATGCTGGCGGCCGGTGTCGACTGCATCTTCCGGGTCGGCGGCAAATGCAAGCTGTCCGACGGCACCAATACCGAAGAGATCGAGATCGCCGCCCTGGCCGAGTCCGGCCTGGAGATCACCGTCACCACCGTCGCCGACATCACCCGGGCCTATTCGGTGGCATCGAACGCCCGGCTGTCGTCGATCATGGAGATCGGCACGGTCGAGACCTCGTCCGAGGCGGTCGGCCATACCGGCGGGGCCGACTACAACCATACCGGCTATGCGCCGCTGCTGGACAACATCGGCACTCTCGAGGAGCAGGTTCTTTTCACCTTCGGCGACTCCACTAATTTCACCGCCACCGGCGACACCCTGCTCGGCCTGGGCAGCGGCACGGTGGGCGCCGATTTCACCATCACCAATACGCCGCTGTCCAAACCGATGGCCAAGTTCTACGCGGCTGGCTGGAGTGGATTGACCATCGCCGGCGGCGACACCTTCACCTGCCGGCTGCATCCGGCCTCCGCGCCGATCTGGGAGAAACGCCAGACCCCGGCCGGGGCCGCCTCGACCAGCTTCAGCTCCGTCTATCTCCGAGTCAGCGGCGAGGTCTCGAGCTAAATGTCGACCGCCAGCGTCATAGGCTCATTTGTCCGCCGGCCCCGTCCGGAGAACAGGGGCCTGATCCTCGAGCAGGCCCCACGCAAGAAGGGTGTCGGCCGGGTGAGCCGGCTGCAGATCATCCTGGCTGCCGCCGCCCGGTTGTACGGTCTCGAGCCGCCGGAGATCGATTGCGGGGTGGACGGCAACGGCTTCCGCACCGCCGTCTATGCCTACCCCTATGATCCGGACCTGGCCTACCGCTTCGGCGTCACCCACGGCTTCCTGTCCGGGCCGATCCGTGAGGAGGTGGTCATGCGCGAGCTGGTCTCCTTTTCGCTGACCAGCGAGGCGAAGCTCGAATACCCGCTGCGGGAGCTGGTCTCGATCGACTTGCCGACCGAGGTCTGGTCAGAGGAGGGTGCAGTGATCCCCGGGCCGCAGCTCAGTGTCGTCGATGGGGAGACGGTGCGCAGCGCCAGGCCGATTTACGGCACCGCCGAGGTGATCTACAAGACCCTGCGCGACACCCACGGCCTGCAGATCGCCGCCCGTGAGGATGCGGTCGGCAATGTCTACCAGTCGGCTTTCTGGGCGGCCTGGGACGGCGGCAACAAGCTCCTGCCGATCGAGGCCCCGGATGGCGCGGAAGAGGATTACGAGCTTGGCATCGAGTGCACCGGCGGCACTACCCTGGACATTCCCCCCGACGAGGACACGCCGCCGGCGCCGTCGCTGGACCGCACCATCACCCTCGATTACTGCGAGGATTTCAAGTAGATGCCGACCGCCAGCGCCATAGGCTCCTTCGTCAAGCCGCCGCCCCCGGACGCCGCCGCCGACATCTGGGCCCGACTGAGCCAGGAGCCGATCCCCTCCTCGGCCGACGAGGCCAATCTCCGCGACCTGCACCAGATGATCGCCGCCGCCATGGCCGGCGAGTCGGCTTTCGAATATGTCTATGACTCCTGCCCGTATGTGGTGATCATCGACGGCGTGATCCGGATCACCCTGCCTTTTTTCGTCTGGCCTTCCGGTCTCGGCCTGGCCTACGACCTGTCCGCCTCGGCCGGCACGATCTCGCCGGGCGTCGCCCATGAGGAATTCCGCTCCTTCGATGTCGTTTTCGACCATACGGATACCGCCGATTATGAGGCGATCTTCGTCGGCGAGTTGACGCCCGAGATGCCGTTCTTACGGCCCGATGGCAGCGAGATCCCGGAGCCGGAGATCATCGCCGCCGGGTCGCTCGTCACCTTGCCGGAGCAGCTCACCGCCGTGCTGCGGGCCGAGGGCAAGGTCTACGGTTTCCGCCACGAGCTGGTGATCGAGGTGGTCAAGGCCGCGGTCGATCCGGAGGCGGGCGAGGATGCCGAGGCCGAGCTCAACAAGGTGGAGAAGCCGGAGTCGGCGATCACCGTCGCCTGGCTCGACGAGAACGGCGAGACCCAGACCGACATCCTCGACATGAAGATCCCCGGCTGTGTCCTCGACCTGCTCGAGACCTGCGAGGACGGCACGCCGAAAGGCGAACCCGAGCAGGAGGGCGAGCGTTATGTCGTCTACTATTCGACCTGCAACGGCGAGGAGTTGCTCGCCCGCTGGGAGGATGGCAAATGACCACCGCCTCGATCATCGGCTCGTTCGTCCGCCCCGACCAGGGCGATTTGTCGGCAGGCTATTGGCTGCATATCGAGCAGGTCCTGCCGGAGGACGACACGGCCAGCCTTGGCGAGGTGGCCGAGCTGGTCGATGAGATCTGGGGCACCGATCCCTGCAACCAGGCCGAAGAACCGGCAGCCGAGACGGACCCGACCGAAGAGGCCAAGCCGCCGGTCAGCGAGGAGGAGTTCGCCGAGATTATCCGGCGTGAGTTCAATCCCGGCCTCTGCGGCATGAACATCAACGGCGACTACGCCACCCAGATAAAGGTCGCCGTATCCCACCCGGGCGAGCGCTACACCTTGCGGCTGACCCATGGCCGGATCGGCAAGACGGTGACGGTCGAGGAACCGCTCGAGCTGACCATCGTGGTCAAGGACGCCGCCAGTGTCGACCTCGATTTCCCGGTAGTCTCGGGCGGCTCGTTCACCTGGCGGGGCTCAGTCTATGGCCGCGCAGGCAACATGACCGGCCCACCGATCACCCTGTCCGGACGGACCCTCTCCTGGGGCCAGCAGCTGACCGGCTCGATTGCCGTCTCCGGCCGGACCCGCTACGACCTGGTCGATGTCACCGTCCTCGGCGACGAGGAGGGCGAGCCGGGCGAGTGCCGGGCGATCTGCTTTTTCCACGGCCTGATCGACGAGATCGACCTGCAGCCGCCCGATGTCGACAACGACGACGGCCTGGAGATCTACCGGCAGCCGTTCTGCGGCCACGGCACCCTGGTGATGGGCGACCCGAACGACGACGAGGTGACCTGCTACGAGGACATCTCCTATGTCTACCGCTGCCAGTGCTCGGGCGAGGAAGCCTACCAGCATACCGAGTACCAGGTCGTGGTGCCCTGCCCGCCGGGGATCAGGTGCCAGTACGGCCTGGATAAATGCTGGTCGTTCATGGGCCACCGCACCGTGCTCGGCGGCTATGTCGACTGCGGCGAGACCTCCGGCGGCCTCGATGACCCCGAGTTCCGCAACAAAATCTGTTGCGACCAGGCCACCGGCCTGCCGAAATGCAAGACGACCTACAGCAAAAACCCCGGCGGCGTGCCGCTCGATCCGGAGATTGAGAAGGAATACCGGCGCATTTACAAGGAGAAGCTGCGGATCGTCGCCGTCTCCCCCGACGACGGCGACTGCGGGGTGACGAAGACCGTCATCGCCGTCAAGCCGAAGAACTGCTGCGCCGAGGCCGAGCCGATCGCGTGGGATTATGAGAATTCAGTTGAAGTTTTGCCGGACAACACCTCCGGCATCGTCTTCGTCACCGGCGGCGTCCCACCCTATCATTGGTCGGTGCGCGGCCAGGGATTTGCCCTGAACCAGCAGGGCACCCTGCGCGATGGATTTACCGACACGCCGTATGTGCGGATTTATGCCACTCATCTGGCCTGCGGCTGGTGTGATATCGAGGTGACCGATGGCTGCACTACCTCCACCGGCGGGATCAGATCAACCAACGGGCAATGGGCGTTGCTTGCTGAGTATGGTGGGCCGAACAACGGGCTGTCGGAGGCATTAGAGCAATGCCATGGCGTGCAGATAGTCACCAGCACACTATATCTCGGAGTGGCATATGATGGCGGTGAAAGCATGATCTCAGGAAAATATTGGCTAGGCTCGAGCTTGCCATCTGGCATCATCAACCCACCAGAGGTCGGAGTGAAGTTCCCGTATGCGGGCCAACCTACATTTGGCGTCGCAGCGGGATGTTTAGCCGGTTGCACCATAACAGACCCTATTGCCGGGGTGTTTGAGACCATACTGGCAACGGGTTGCTTTGACTCATCAGGTTATACATGGTCACGCACTCTGGAATATTCGCTACGGATGTACGAGTGGAGGTGCTGAGATGAATGACCAGGCGTATTCCACTAGAGATTTGCAGCATTGTCAGGGGATTTTGCAAGAGGCGCTAGCGGATGGGGTGACTGAGGTTCTGCCGCTCATCTCCCTGCTCAGTACAATTATCGAGCAGAGATTCCAGCCCGCGCCTCTCTCTCAGGCGGCGGGCGTGGGAGTATGTCCTGAGTGCGGAATAACCATGAGGCCACTCGTTGTTGATGGATTGCAGATAATGGCATGCAAAGTCTGCCGATACAGTGAGGTCGTGAAATAATGGCACTCTGGACTCCGGCAGAAATAGATATCGCGATTTGGCTTGATGCCGATGATGCCTCTACCATCACCCTGGCCACTGGTGTAAGCGAGTGGCGGGACAAATCCGGCAATGGCCGTCACGCTGTCCAAGCCACTGGCTCTTTACAACCAGCATTAACGGCCGGGGGATTGAATGGCAAAGACGTCATCACTTGGGATGGGACAGGAAAGTTTTTAACAGGTGCATATTCCAGGACGCTTGGCGCCCAGTCAGTTTTCGCTGTCTTCAAATACACCGGCACTGAGGTCTCCGCACGCATATTCACTCAGAGTAATACTGGGACTGACTGGCAAATAGCCGGTGGCTACATACCAATTCTTAGGAATGGCACAACTGCTGCCATTTGTTCTCATGCGGCAGGGACAATGTATTCATCTGTTGCCGCCGCCTTAGACACCCCTATGGTTTTTGGGGCAGTGCATACCGGGACCACGTCCTCAAACAGGAAGGACGGTGGAGCAGAAGCCACCAGCACATTTACCATATCTGCCGCCATCACCAGATACCTACTCGGCATTGCCACTGAGGGTTATGGGGGGGCCTTAACGGGGTTAATTGCCGAGGTCGTGGTCATTGATGCCGCCGTTGACACTGAGACGCGGCAACGGATTGAGGGCTATCTGGCCTGGAAATGGGGCCTGGTAGCATCGTTGCCGGCAGACCACCCGTATAAATCGGCGGCCCCGACCATTTCCGACGCCACGGTCGTCACCCTCTCCCTCGACCAGCCGGTGTCGCTCGCGCAACGGGTTAGACTCTCCCTCGACCAACCCATCGCCCTGCGCAAACTCCTGACCCTCTCCCTCGATCAGTCCTGCGGCCTTGAATTGTCCATGTCGCTGATCCAGCGCTGCCGGGCGATGCCGCAGGTGACGATGTCGCTCAACCAGTGGCTGCGCAGCCTGCGCCAGGTTACCCTGCGCCTCGACCAGCATGTCGGGGTCTGTCCGCGGGTGCGGCTGTCGCTCGACCAGCATGTGCGGATGCCGGGCCGGGTGACTTTGTCGCTCGATCAATCGGTGGTCATCGCCGGGCAGCTGCTGACCCTGTCGCTCGATCAGCCGGTTAACCTGGCCAACAACGGCCGGGTGACCATGAGCCTGGCGCAGCCCTGCGCGATTGCCAACGGCGAGGCGGTCCGCCAGGGGGTCTCGCTGTCGGTCACCGTCGGCGGCCGCCTGGTCGAGCCGGACTATGTCTCGCTCAAGGCCGACGACTCTGATGGTTTCATGTCCGCCGTCATCCGCTTCCCCGATCCGGCTCAGTATGCCCTCTGCCGGGTCGGCGAGGCGGTGATCATCACCGAGCTGCTCGACGATCTGCCGGCGGAGATCACCGTCCTGCAGGTCCAGACCCTGGCCAAGATCGAGGAACCCGGCGCCGCCGACCATATCCTCACCGCCGTCTCGCCGACCATCGCCCTCGATGATGAGCTGCTGACCGACGATCTCGGCCCGGGCGTGGCCGAGGACTTGATGATCGCCCTGGCTGCCGGCTACGGTATCGCCCTGGACTGGCAGGGCGTCGAGGGCTGGCCGTTCCTCGCCGGCGAGCTGATGGCCGAGGACGAGACCGCCTATGCCGTCCTGGTCCGGCTGGCGGCGGCGAGCGGAGCTTTTCTCCAGTCGCTGCCGGACGGGGAGACGATCCGCCTGCGTCCTGAGTACCAGGTGAACATCGGCGACTGGCCGACCGCCGCGACCGATCTCGAGATCAACGATCAGGATCATATCTTCTCGATCGACGAGCAGCCGGACGAGCGCGACGGCTTCAACGCCTTCATGGTCGGCGGCCAGTCGTCGGCGGCCGGCAACCATAAACTCGATGACAAGCCCCTGACCGCCACCACCAAGGACGTCCGCTTTTATCATTGGCCATGGAACGCGGCCAAGGCGATCGTCCTCGGCCACACCGGCGGCGATTGGGTATCGATCGATTACCTCGGCGTGCACGAGGAGATAGTTACCGACGAGAATGTTGTGGTCACTGCCGGCATCGGCCGGCTGCAGCTGTCGTGCTACGGCATCGCCTCCTATCGCTACAAGGAGGACGGCCTCGGCGCCGTGACTTTTGAAGAGGACGGCAGCATTGCCACCGCCGTGATCGGCGACGCCCTCCTCGATGTGACCTACCTGACCAAATACCGCAGATGGCTGCTGACCGACCCGCGGGCCGAGCATCTGCTGATCTATGTCGATTGAGGTGATCTAATGTCGTTGATCAACAAGGTGGTGATTTTCGGCGATGAGGCCGACTCCGGAGAGTCCGGCATCCAGGTAATCTGGGATGATTTTGCCAACGTCGACGCGGAGGGCAAGCCGATCAGCGCCTACTATCCCGGCGACAGCCGCTATCTGCTGGTCATCGTCCCGGCCGGGCTGCGGTTGCTCGATGTCAAGCCGACGATGGACAACACGCTCGCGGCAACGGGCCAGGTGAGCCGTGAGCAGGTCGATCGAGTGCTGTTTGATCTGCCGGATAAACTGATCGATCTGTCGCAGCAGCCGGACGGCGAGGTCTCCCCGACCTGGTACGGCCGCACAGCGGTGCTGACTGTCGAGGGCGACCAGGTCAAGGCCAGCGGCGCCCCGTGCCTCGCCGACATCGCCTACAGCTACGCCGCCCTGCAATACAAGCTGACCGCCCCGGCCTGGCTGAACATCGGCCCGGACGACGATGACGACTGGCCGATCGGCGCGGTCGTCTACGCGGAGGTGATCCCATGATCGAGATCCTGGTCAGCCGCTTCCCCGGCGACAAGCGCGGGCCGAGGATCTCCGATCCGCTGATCACCTCGGTGCCGGTGGCCCTGGCCAAGGGCTCGGCGGAGATCAACCGGCGCTGCTCAAACCGCAAGGGCCTGGGCATCTCGACTGCGCTCATGCCGTTCGTCATGCCCGGCGGCCTGGTCGGGGTGACGACGTACAAGGGCCGACGGGTCGGCAAGCTGCGATCGTTTGAAAAGATCTACCAGATCAGCGCCAGCGAGTTCCGCGCCGACTGCCGGCTGAACGTGGAGGTGATCGATGACAAATGAGATCGTCAAGAAGATTTTCCGGCCCGACTCGACCGAGCCGATCGACGGCCTGGTCATCGCCCGCAAGGCCGCCGGTCTCTGGCAGGTCCGCGACCGCCTGGGCAAGGTCATCACCGCCAGAAGCGACGCCACCTGGCGCCCGAACGTCGACTGGGTGACCGTGCAGAGCGGCCGGATCGTCGCCGCCGCCCGCAGCCGCGGCGAAATTCAGACCTATGAGGTGTGAGATGGAGAGAAAACACCACCTGCTCGCCGCCGGCATCTGCTTTGCCGTCAGCGTGGTGCTGCTCGTTTTCCTGCTCGGCTGCAGCACGGCCACCTACCTGCAGCCGGAGCAGAGCACGACGGTTGCGGCATGGGAAAAAGATATGCAGGACAACCCGCCCCGGCCGTCCGGGCTATCAGTAGGGCCAGAGAGCGGCGGAGCATGGACCACCTGGAATAAGGTTTGGTTTGGTGCGGCGCTTGGCGGCCAGGGCGCGGATGCCATCACCACACTCAACGCTATGGAATCAAGTTACTGCCGGGAGGCAAACCCTCTGCTCGGTGGCAGCCCGGGAGACATCGCAATCATCGGCTCGAAGGTGGCCCTGTTCGGCGTTGGTCTCTGGTATACGGAATATTATCTCCGCGACGATCCCCGGCAGCAGAAAGCACGGAATGCCATCTATGCCACTTTCGCCGTGATTGGGGCCGGCCTTGGGGTGTGGAATTATAACCAGGAGTGCAACTGAGGAAGATATGAAAAGGATTTTTCTGATAACGATTACTCTGTTTTTGGTTCTCTCTGGATGCCACAAAGACAACGACAATAAGCCGACCGGCCCCGGCGACGTGACCGCGAAGTATGACCCGTTCGCCAAAGATGCCGCAGACCAGGACGACGACACCGAGAATTGGGTCGAGGCCGTCGAGGTCGCATTCAATCCCGACACTGCCGCCGTCATGGTGCAAGCCACATACGGGGTCCGTAATGACCGACAGGCGTTCCGGGTAAAACCGCGCTTCGGCAGGAAGGGGCAGTCGGCCATCGTCGTCTTCTCGGATCAGCCTCGCCGGGGATACCGGGTCAAGCTCTATTACGCCAACCGGATCAACGGCGGCGAAAATCGAGGCTTTGTTTTCAAGCTGGGGAGCATGTCAGATTTCTATGTTCATGCCCCCTACGGCCGCCATCCATCGCAAGTAACTGTCTACTATTAAGGAGATCCCGCCATGAAAAAGATTGTCGCTATCCTTTTGCTCTCGTTGGCTGTCCTGTTGGTCGGCTGCGGGTCTAAGACTGCCAAAATGCTGGGCCAGCCTTCAACCAAAACCACACTTAAAGACGGGACAGTCGTTGAATCCGCCTCCCCCCTTGCCAGAATTGCATATCAGCAAGTTATTGCCGAGGAAAAATGCATGAAGGCATACGAAAAGTCAATGGAAGTGAATTGTGACGGGATGGATAGTCGAGACTGCATGGTGGTTAAACTGCAGGCGCAGACAGCGAGGCTCGTAGCGTCTGTCACTGGTAAAGATTCAAACCCCTGCCACAACCCCGACAACCTCTGGGCGTTTATGGGGACTGAGGTTAAGGAGAATGGCGCAACAGCCAGGGCGGGTATTAATCGCGGTGCTGATGTTCTGACTACAGGGATCATCACCACTGGAGTAGTGAAGGCTATTGGCGCAATAGGGGATAGCGCAGGCAATAAAACTGTCAACCAGACTGAAGGCGGCGACGCGACCACCACCAATACCAGAACCAGCACCGAGACCCACGCCACCGCCACGAATACCGGTGAGGAAGGGACGTCAACGGCCACCCCACCGGGCGGATCAACAGACCTCCCGGTCACTCCCGACCCCGTTGTCCCTGGCGGCGTGGATATCGTCAACGACCCGGTTATCGTCACCGAGGATTAATCGATGATGCGCCTGATCAACGTCCTGCTGGTGATACTGGCGATCGAGCTGGCGGCGATCTGTTACCAGATGGCCACGCCGCCGGCGTTCGTGGTGTGGTGATCGCGATGTCGAACCAATACGGGCCGCCTCCGAAGGGCCGCCAGGTCGTGGTCAAGTTTAACCTGGTCAAGGTCGCCAACCTGCTCCGCAAGTGGCTGCGCAGGAAAAGGGAGAGTCGCGGATGCGCAGGATCCGAAACGAAGAGATCGAACCGCAATGGATAGGGGGCGTTCGGTATATGAAATGGTCGCGGTGCAGTGGTGACAGCAAGGGCTGCTATATCGACGAACACGGCATAATCAGGCCGCATTGCGATTGCCTCCACTGGCACCACGACGGATTCAAATGCGCCTGGCCCCGCTCTGCATAGCCGTCGCCCTGCTGCTGGTGGCCTGTGCTCCACCCCGGACGATGACCGGGGATGACTACATCAGATTGATTATAGGAGATGAAGCATATCATGAAATGGTTCTCGCTGATCAAAAGTGTCGGGCAGTTCAAGGAAGCTCTGGAGGCGGGTCAGCAGGTATCGGACCCCAAGGGCTGGAAGAATGTCTCGGTGACGGCAAACCAGATCGCCCTCATCCTGACCGCGATCGTGCTCGCCCTGAAGATTATCGATGTCGAGCTGCCGGTGACCGATGAGGTCATCATCATCGTCTCCGGCGGCCTGGCCGCGCTGCTGCAGGCGGCAAACATCATCCTGGCCGTTGTCACCACCAGGAAGTTAAGTGGGGCGGATGCCCTGAAAATCGGAACTGTAGAGGAGAAAGCAAAATGAAATACGCATTGATGCTGTTGCAGTTGATCCCGGCCCTGATCCAGGCAGTCAAGTCTATCGAGGAGTTTTACCCGGGCGCGGGCCAGGGGAAGGAGAAGATCGCCATTATCCGCGAGCTCATGGAGTCGTCATATTCCGAGATCAAGGATGCCTGGCCGGCCATTGAAAAGGCCGTGGCGATGATCGTCAGTCTCGCCAATACCGTCGGCATTTTCAAGAAAACGGCGTAGTGATGACCTGCCCGGACTGTGGCGCTAGGATGTACGGTGGAATGTGCCCAGAATGTGGGTATTGCGATTGAGAACTGAAGCTCCGGCAGTTGGCCGGAAAGGTGCGAGACAATGGTCGAAGAGCACAAAATAGCAAAGTGCAGCTACGGGGATGATGGGATGTGTGCTTTGCATGGCGTCGAAGTCGAACGTCGAAAAAGTATGGAAGTGCTGGTTAATAATATCCCTAAAATTTTGACGTGGCAGGCCTGGATTCTAGGCTGGTCAATACTTGTAACAGTGTTTATTGCCGGGGGATACGCTTATACAAATGAGGTCAAGACAGACATAAAGGCCCAGTATGCCGTCGGAATTGGCAGCACATCTGCAGATATCAAAATCTTGACTAAACAACTCGAACAGTTATCTACAGGCCAGGCCAGAACTGAAGAAAGATATGCTGCACTGTTGCGGTCAATTACGGAGATGAACTCCAGCATTTCCACGCTGACGTATTTGCAGTTTGAGAAAAAAGAGGAGCTAAAGAAGGCCAAATGAGCACAGCCCAACGGATCCAGGAACTTCTCGACTGCGCCGTCAATGTGCCGATCCGTGACGCCGCCGGCGTCATCACCCCTGCCGGCATCGATGCTGCAGCCCGGGTCGAGGCCATTGGCGAATGCCTGAAGATCGCCAGGGAAGAGGATCCCGATGAAACAGCCTGATCGTGAGAAAATTAAAAAATGGCTCGTCAGGATCAATGGACACGAGGGCGGGTACTCCAACAGGTCACCCAGTGCCGACCCTGGCGGCGAAACCAAGTGGGGTATATCCAAGCGCTCCTATCCGCACCTGGATATCAAGAACCTGACGCTCGACCAGGCAGCAGAGATCTACCTGCGGGACTTTATCACTCCCATCTCCTCAAGGCAGCTGCCTGATGCCATAACCTACCAGCTGATAGATTTTTCCGTGCATAGTGGTATCAGGATAGCGGTCAAGGAGTTGCAGCGCTGGATGAACATCGTCATCGACGGGCAACGAGTGGAGCCGGACGGAGTGATCGGGCCATACACCCGGGCAAAAATCCTGTCGTTTTCCGACTCAGACCTGGTGATGATCATCACCGCCGCCCGACTGAAGTTTTTAAAGGACCTGAAAAACTGGAAAGACAACAGTCGCGGCTGGGCGGATAGAATGGCAAATAACCTGCTGTATGGGGCAGAAGACACTGACTAGATCTGCTCCGTCTGGGTTTTCAGATCTGCTCCGTCTGGGTTTTCAGATCTGCTCCGTCTGGGTTTTCAGATCTGCTCCGTCTGGGTTTTCAGATCTGCTCCGTCTGGGTTTCGCCACAACGGGGCGGCGCCAGCCGTGCGCAAGGCACAGCGCCGCTTCGATCTCTTTTGCCCGGCTCTTCGGCAGGCTGTCCAGTTTTTTAATCAGCCAGTCCGGCAGCGTCAGGCCGACCTGTCGTTTTTTTAGATAGGGATCTTTTTTCGGGGCGCCGGATCCTTCCCGGGCGCCGCCCCATTCCCCCTTCTCGGTTTTGCTCATAGGCTCTCCATTTTTGCCTGAGAGTATATATATATTTTTCAAAAGGCAAGCAAAAACCCGGGGGATTGCTCCGCCCGGGTTTTTGGTCCTGCTCCGTCCAGGTTTTAAGGGATCATTTTTCCGCGGCGGCTGTCAGCCGGTAGGGCCGATTGTATTGGCCGATGTTGATATCCACGTACCAGCCGATATCAAAATAGTCCGTCATGATGTCGGATCGGTCGTGGTTGCCCTTCATCATTGCCCGGTAGGCCCTTTTCAAAAATGCGAGGGCTTGGCCGCTGTAGTTTTTATTGATGTGGTATTCGTTTACTTGGATGTGGGTTGCCGGGGCAAAATCGCCATAACCGTTGTCTCTCCAGGCCGCCTCTGCCCTGGCGTTGTAGTTGGTCAAAAAATCGATTGGCCCGGCCTGGATGTTGAGTACGAGCGTGGAGTGATGCCGTACGGCCAGGCTGGCCTTAATGCCAAATTCCTTGCAGATCGCCATGACTTCCGGAGCCATTTTATTTTTCATCTCTTGCGATACGTATGCCATGATTTTTCTCTTTTTTGATGGGATCGATTTTTATCTGCAGAGTTTTTGATAATGCATTTTTATTGCCCAATCCATTTCGGCAAGTCTTGCTTCCGTGGCGGATGGATTGCCCCTCAATGCCCAACGATTTTCTTTGCACGCCTCTGAGGATATTTTTATGATAATCGATTTCAGCGTGTTCACTTTTCCACCAAACACCCTGTTTACGAAATCGTTTTTACCTTCATCGACACCCCCGTGATTTGCGTGGTAGTCGTTCTCTGCCATATAAAAATATTCCACTTCATCGTACAGTTGCTGTGGGATTTCAACGCGACCCTTTTTTATTGCCAGTGTTTCAAACTCTTGTCTGTCCATAGATTTTTCCTTGTTTTGTATGTGTTTTTAGATCAATTATAAATAACAGCAGTATTTATGGGTTCCAGCCAGGAGAGAAAATCCAGATCTGAGATTTCTGGGTTACCATCAATAATAATTTGCAGCGCCTCGACAACTCCGATCTCGTTAAAATTTTCCATGGTATTTCTCCTGTTTGGTATTTAATCTATATATGTTAATCAAGTTATAATTTCTTCTACCATGGATTTTCAGCCTGTGTCAAGATATATCTATATATAAAAATCAAGATGAAAAAAATAAAGGCCGGACCGGGAGTTGTCCCGATCCGGCCTGGCTTGTTGCTGTGGCTCGCTTCCGGTTATTTTTTTGCTAACCGTGCGACATAAGCCTCGATATCGCGCTCGTCACGATCCGAGCCGCCGCCGTACCAGAAGCCGTTGGCCCACCACTCGAGGCAGGCGATATCGTAGGCTGGCAGGGTGGCGAGCTCGGTGAGCAGTTTGGCGCCGTCGATCTGCCATTTCTCGGCCAGGCCCTCGAGGTCCATGGCGTCGCCGAGGGAGAGCGGCAGCTCGGTTCCGGCGGTGAACGAGGCCAGCGAGTGGGAGTTCATCACGTCGATCATCGCCATCAGCTCGCCGCGGCTGAAATGGTTTTTCAGGTCGTCCAGGGTGCGGGAGTAGAGCACCCGGCTGGCCTCAAGGACAAACTCGGCCCCCCAGGTTGCCGACTGGAAGGTGTCGGCCAGCCAGTCGCGGGTTTTATCGCTGATTCTCGGGGTTATGTTTTTTTTGGTTGGGGCTGCCATGGGGATCTCCTTTTTTTTGCCCGGATCCCGCCGGGCTCGGTTAGCGTTTGGTTAATTAACCGCGAAATCTTTGGTGTAATTCCATCCCTCGATGTCGTCTGACCAGTAAATCTCGCCATCATCGCTATTGTATCGATTGGCAACCTTATCAATAGACCGAAACAACCACAATTCGTTTCCCTGGCCGTCGTTGCCCAGCAATTCACCTCCAAAAGATTTGGGATCGTCAGTCTCGTTAAGTTTTTCTAATGTCGGCCTGTTCATGGTTATCTCCTATTTATCCCAGATTGAGGACCATGGGCGGGTTGCCCCGCCCGGGGTGATATTCTACGAGATGTGGCTGCCACCCATATCGATAATGTAATTGCGCTCGCTGTCCTCATTACAGACATCAAGGTGATTTCCGCCGCGTTCGCCGAAATTTCCGCCGCAAGAACACTCCTGGCTGCCACACAACTCACTCCGGAGCCTCATCGCTACTTTCCGGCTGATTCTGTAGTACCCCTTAAATCTTCCCTCTGTAATGAGCTGAGGGATAACCGTGGCGCTCGTGTCATGAAAATTGTTTGTAAGTTCAACTTTTCTGTTATTCTTACTCATGGTCAAATCCTCCGGTTTAGGGTTTGGTCTAGGCCCCGTTCCTGTTGCTGCAGGTCCGGGGCCGCTTCGTTTCTCTCTTGTATGATTATTTATAGCATCGTTAAAAATAGATTGCAAGCAAATATACAAGTATTTTTACAATAGATGTATTTTTTATTTCTCCCCGTTTGTTTTTTCTCTCCACCAGGCCGCAGGCCTGCATATCCCATCTCCTACTATGGTGATCCACCGAGCAGCTGCAGGGGCAACCCCCTGCCCCCTGGTGGCTGTGCTGTAGTCCACCAGGCCGCAGGCCTGCATATCCC
>Ga0209318_1001372_pt1 | contig 15532 bp, 30 predicted proteins | sample RifGroE1_FD_183999 | JGI IMG/M metagenome (GOLD analysis project Ga0209318, IMG submission 183999) | Groundwater microbial communities from Rifle, Colorado, USA - Groundwater E1 (SPAdes) (version 2) | ecosystem: Environmental > Aquatic > Deep subsurface > Groundwater | place: Rifle, Colorado...
CCTAATTTTTTCCGTATGCCAATGGCACCGCGTAATTTTAATGAAAGTAATCTCATCTTAGAACTCCTTTGAAATAAAAATGAACGGCAGTTTGCACATTAAGAGATTGAGCTTTAATGCGAGGGAAGTCAAACTGCCGTTGGGAAAAATTTTTATTTTGCTCAATCTCTGTCTCAAACTTAAAAAATGTTATTTTATAAAACAATACATACATTAACTTTTATGCAAATTATTTTGTAGCCATCTGCGCCTCCGCATTAACTCCGGATAAGTTTCAAGCTCAATACTCCTTCCCCCTATTTTAATCCAGTCCTTATGCCCTATTTGCCAATCCACGGTGCCGTTTCCTCTATTCTTTGCATAAACCATAGCTAAATCATTTATCTCTTTCCTAAGCGTCTTTATCTTCTCAAATACCGGTATCTCCACTTCAGTGGGCTGCTGTACTACGCTCTGTGCTATCTGCGCTGCTTTTGCTTTTGGCAAACCAAACATTGTGGAAATCTTATCCGTAAAATTTGTTTTTATCTCCATCGTGCCGGTTACTTCTGCTGAAATTACTTTGAAATCCTTTTGCTCCTTCTCTCTCGGTTCAATTTCTTTTCCGAACAAATCTTTATCATATTTCTCTTTGGCAGTATTAAGCGCATGATCTCTTTCCTGTTCAATTTCTCTGGCAAATCTTACCAGCTCGTGCCGCTTAGGAATGTACAAATATGCGTCCTGACTTTTAAGATGTGCCAATACTCTTATAAACCTTCCCGTAACCTGTCTGAAGAATAATTCGCTCTCTACATTTGTTGCATAAACCCCAACACGCAAACGAGGGATGTCAACCCCTTCCGAAACCATTTTAACGCTAATCAACCATTTATCTTTTCTTCGCTTGTACTCCTTAATATGTTTGCTCGCATTCTTATCGTCACTCACCGCTATTACCGGAGATTCGCCGATAAGTTCGAATATCATCTTCTTAATTCTCGCCGCATGCTCTTGATCGATCGCCAAGACCAATCCTCCCGCATCCGGGTGACTGCCTCTCCTTATTTCATTTAATTTTTTATCAGCGTCAAGAAAGAATTGCTTCATAAACTCACCGAACGGATCTAATGCGGTTCTTAATCTTTCACTTTCTCTTGCCTGATTGATCTGCTCTTCAAAATTATGCTTATAAGTCACTCCGTCCGTCTGCCAAGTCATTATTCCATCATAAGCTGGAAAGTATATCGCCCTGCAAACATTATCCTCAACTGCTTGCTGGTAGGAATAAACATAATCCGAAACACTAACATCATTTACATATTTCACAAAAGGGATAGGATTATTATCTCTTCTAAATGGCGTTCCACTTAATGCTAATCTAAAAAAAGCATTCTCAAAAGCCGTTCTTAGTGCATCTCCCCATGTTTTACTTTCCCCCGCATGATGGATTTCATCCAATATTACCAAGGTACTTGTGCTATCAGTAAAATGTTTATGAATATCCGCGTCCATACCAAGTTGCGCATAGGTAAGCACAACTCCGTGGTAGTCGCTTCCTTCTTTTCCAATACGGTTCTCCACCATTGGGTCAAGATCAATTCCGTAAAGATGCGCGTCTTCAGCCCATTGCTTTTTTAAGTGCTCTGTTGGAACCACCGCAACAATTCTTTTTATGTAGTGCATAAAATAGAGTTTGTGTGCAAACCGCAAAGCCGTTCGGGTTTTACCGGATGCCGGCGTTGCTACAAGCAAAGCATCCTGCTCTTTGGCTTTCACTTTTCGTATTACTATTTCGTTGGCGTCCTGCTGCCAATCACGCAGCGGATATTCCCAAGGAATTAATGATCTTGGCATTTAGTTATCTTTTTTACTTTCTGTCCGATTAAGAAAATCTTCAACATCTTCTTTTTGTTCCAATAATTTTTTTGTTAAGAAAAAATCTTCTAAAATATCTCTTGCAACTTTAGATGGATTTTGGTTTAACTCTTTAGCTAAAGATTCAAGAACGTTGTTAAGTTCAGAATCAATTCTAATTTGTAAAGTTTTACCTTTTTCTTGTAATACAGAAGTTTGTATTACGCAATCGTTTTGCCTCTTATGTTTACCGTAATAACGAGTAAATTCCAATCTTTTTCTCCTTGCGGGTTAAGTATTAGTTAGCCAGCATTTTTGCTCAGTTCTCTTTTCTTATCACAACCAAACGGTTTACCCGCAATGGTTGTAATTACTCTACAAGTTGGGCAAGGTCTTGCACTCCAATTGTGCGGGTCTTCGTACAATAAGTCTATTAAAACCTCAATCAATTTTTCATATTGTCCGCAAAAATCATGGCTAACTCGCGGCTCTTGCTGAATTGCTAACTGATTTGCATATTGTTCCATTGCCGTCAACGCATCGTTATATCGCACAGAATCTTTTAGTTCTGCATGGATTCTCCCAACAATGTCACACAATATTTGTTCTTTAGTTTTCATAATATTTCCTTTCTTAATTAGTTTCCGCAATCAGCAAAGCCGCCACTACGTTATAAATCTTTTTGGCTAACCTTTTTAAAGTGTTTCCATTTGGGGTTTTCAGTTAATAAAATTGGGTTTGCATCAATTACATCTTGCAAGTCTGGGTGTCTATTTTTACAATTTCTATACATACAAAACCAGGGGGTTGATCCGCCATAATTCCCAGCATAATACAACCCCTTCCGTTTACACGAAGGGCAAACATATCGTTCAACGCTCCACCCAGTTTCAACACCTTTCATATGCCCGCCAAAAAATTTATAACTCGCAATTCTAAAAGACAAAAACTGTCTTTTATCGTTTCGGGTTTTGCTATTGTTTTAATTTGTTCCATTTAATTTATTCCTTCTTCGTTTTTGCTTTTAAGTTGCCACTACGTTATTTTGATTTTTTGGCTAATATATATTTACTGTAGTTGGTATCACCAGTTTCGATGTTTTCAAGATTCCCAACATTATTCGTTTTCCACTTGCCTTTTTCTAAAAATACTCTGTCAAATCTGCCATGCCATTTGCCTGCTCTTTCTACTTCCGTCCCATCACTATATTTAGTGGGTAGGCAAATACAGCAAAGTTTCATCCCTTTCCTATCTTCAATTCCAGTCCAGTCATAATCGTTTGGTGTCCATTTAGCGGTCATCATTGTACACGCTGTATTCTCCACGCAACCACAATTATCACATTGTATCAAACTCATGTCTAACTCCCGCCAAAAATCAAAATAACTCACAACTCTAAAAGACTGCAAATCTGTTTTTGGCATTTTGTTATTTGATATTTTATTAATTAAGTTCATTCTCTTTTATTCTTGGCAGCTTTTAAGTTGCAACTACGTTATAAATCTTTTTTATCGGGAATTTGTTCCAGCAAGTATGGTGGCATGTGGAATATCTTATCCTCACGCCGTATCAACCTAGTTAAATTGCTACCATCATCATAAACGCACCTTGCTACACCACGACTAATCTGTAATATTTTAATCGGTTTTTTATCATTGTCCAGTACGTTGTAAAATCTTTTTTTGAATATAAATTCTAAGAAAATGTTTATGTCAACTTTTCTCATACAACCGCTAAAAAATTTATAACTGCAAAGAGGTATGGTTTAATATGTTTAAGTTTATTGTCCATTAAAGTTGTTCCTAAAGCCGCTGCAAATAAGTTTCCACACTGTTATACTTCATCTTCATCCAATTCATCAAAATCTCCGTCATTATCAAATTCATCAAATATTTCGTCTGTTATATCCAATTGCTCCATTACTGCTTTAATGTTGCGCTTTTGTAAGTGTTTACCATCAATAATCTCTAAACCGATAATATATGCACGTTTAATAGCGTCATCCAGCTCATCCATTTCAACTTCAAAATAAGGTGTCTCGTCTACCAATCCTCCCCAGTGTATTACCTTAACTTCCCATCCATTCGTGCTGTAGTTCATTTCCAGATCGAAATATTCTTGTAAAAATTTTAAATGTCTTACAAATTCTTCCATCTTATTTCTCTTCCTTTTAACTTTCTACTTTCCACTAATTCTACAACTCTTCCGGCACTTCCACCGGCGCAATATTTTGCTCAATCAACTCAATCTTTTCACGATAACTGCGTTTAAGTATTTTTTCATCGCCGTTTGTCTTAAACACTTCACCTCTTCCGGTAATTGTGCAATACTCGGTAAATTCTTCAGCTAAATTTTTTGCCTCCATTATTTTTACGCTGCGGCTTTCCCTCTGCACAGGAACAATGTCAGCCTCAAGAATGGCATCCGCCCCAAACCTTGCCTTTAACTCTTCCTTTTTTGCAGCGGTAATTTGATCTTGCAAATCTTCTTCAATCTTATACTTTATCTTTACCTCAGCATTCTCCGGCACTTCCTGGTTGATCACAAACTCGCCGTTAATAAATTCCGCCGTTACATTTACCATTGGCCGGACTGTCTTAAACTTTATTTTCTCTGATGAAACTTTTACCCCTTCATCTGTCTGATCGAATTTGCTAACGATAAAATATTTCTGTTCCGTCTCCCCAAAATTGCAATTGTAAAGAGAGGAGGTGTAAAACATATCCGGCTCAAACTCCTGCCAATTGTGAATATGACCAAATGCGTAAACATCGGCTTTGGCTTTCCGTAATGATAGAGGGGAAATTATTATATCTTGCCCGGTTAATGGTTGTCCTGTGCTTAATCTGCTTCCTCTTACGTTACCGTGGAAGGTAAAAGCTTTTGGACATTTATATCTATTGTTCGTTATTCCGAACATATCCATTAATCCGTCAAACACTTCTCCAAACTCTTTATTATTATCATCAATGCTCATGTCTCTAACGATCATTCCCTTTGTGGGATAAGGCATAAGGTTTACAATAAATTCCGGTTCTTCTTCATAACCGGTTTCTTCATCACGCAAAATATCAACACCAAGTATATTACTAACGTGATCGTACAGCGCAAGCGAAACCGGGTATTCGTAAGCAAAAATGTTCTCCCTCAATTGATGGAGAAGACTAATACTCCCGGCGTAATCGTGGTTATTGTTACCCTTATTGATGATAATTGCTTTTACATGCTTTGCCAATTCTTTTAGATATTGGAAACCGTACTCAACACCGCTGTTTTCGCCGAAGTTTTGTTTTGTTTCCCAAAAATCTCCGCCATGAACTATGTAATCAACATGATTGTTTTTTACATATTCCACCATTTGGTCAAGCGATTCACACGCTTTCCTTTTTCTTTTCGGGTCTTTATCCAAATGCCAATCAGCGGTAAATAAACCTATAAGTTGATTTTTCATTTTATTCCCTCCGCCTTTGCAATTGCTTCGAGAATTTGTTGCCGGTCATGGCTCCAAAATCCTTCTTTCACTGCATATTTATCATAAACCATTTTTAAAGTTTCAACCAGATTTGACATAAGCTCACTTTTTGATTTGCTTTGTTCCCCTCTTTTTATAACCGCGAATACTTCTTCCGCATATGGTTCGTCTTGGTTGATAGTTAAATATTGTGGGTAGAGTTCCGCCCCTCTTTTCCCCCTATTTAGTGCAACATATCCGCTAAGCTTTTTAATTGCCGATAGGGTTTGCTCATCAACATTTTTTAAATCTTTTATACTAAAGACAATAAATTTCATCTTATAGAATGGGTCTTCAATTATTCTATTTGAACTCATACAAACTCCTTCTTAAAACATTTCCAATTGCTTTTTGTTATACTTTACTTTTTTCGCTCTAACTTTTTTGCCGTTCGCTTTGCCTTCGCAAACCGGACCAATTCCCTTTTCTACGCTTTTAGGATTCTTTAACTCTCTATTGCAAACCGAACATTTCATTCCTAATTCCTAATTGACAATTCCTAATTATGGAAGTTTCCACAGCATCTCAATAAATTCGATCTGCTTCGCTACGGCGTAAGTATCGATGCTCGTTGCTTTGTTTTTCCGTTCAAACCTTTTCTTTGCAATCAAATCATTAATTACTTTCGTTCTCTCTTCTTGCGGTGAATCCTTAAACTGCTCCGCATAAAACTTCGCACGCTCATCTTTATCAACCATTCCGGGAGGGAAAAGTTTTTCGTCCGGGTCTTCAACCTTGCTTTCTGCTGCCTTCGGCTTTTCTTCTATCACTTTTGCATCCTCAATCTTTTCAGCTTTTGGCTTTTCCTCAAACATTGGAGCCGGAGTAGTTTGTCTAAATTCATTTTTCGTTTGTTCAATCTGCTGCGGATCTGCATACAGCATACCGGCAAGACCTAACTTTGCTCGAAGGTATTCATTCTCCAGATCGGGATGTTTTGCCAGAATGTCCGCAATATCCTCAATCACACAAGGCACAAGGAACGGTTTATTAAGTTCCGCTTCTGTGTAAGTACCGCGTAACTTCGGCAATGCCTTATTTATTGCTCTGTAAATGGCATTACTTTCGGCTAGCTGCCCCGCTTTTGCCCGGCGTTGGTTTATGCTATTCCAATCAATTTCACCGGCTTTGCGTTTTAATTTTCCCTTAGCATCAAATTTGTCACACTTCGCAGTGAATTTTTGAATATCCTCAGCATAATTGTATTCACCGCTTATTTCTCCTCGTTTTGTCGATCCGTCAATGTTCCGGTACGTCCACTGCACGTAATGTTTTACATTTGCAATCCTTCCGTCTCCATCATAAGTTTTTTCCGGGTTCCTTCCGCAAGAAATTTGAATACCGGCGGCTACTGCTATTTCGTTCAACTTTGTTAATTTAAGCGCGTACCCACCCTCAACCCAATATGCGTCTCTCTCTTTTATTACGCTTATCTTTTCAAAACCAAGTTTCAATTCCGGCTTTACAAAATTCAACATCTCCGGCACCAAGGGGATCATCACTTTTTCCACTTCTCGCAAGAAAACAGAAAGCTGGTTATTGTCCTGAATTACCGGTAAACTTTTATTAACGTCAGACATGTTCTACCTCTGCGGTTATCGGCATACTCAGTTCACTCATCATGTATGCCTCGTTGTTTGATTGTGGATGATTTTTCTTCGTCTCCTCCTCTATCTCTTCTAAGCGGATTCCGTAAGATTCTCGATCTTCCTCACTTATATTTTCCCCTTTTAAATAGTTTGAAACTATCTCCCTATCAGCATTAAGTCTGCGGAGCCGTTTTAGCTTTGCCAATGCCTCCGTGCGTAATTTTTGGCACTCCAAGCAAGACGTGCATTCCTTTACACCCGTTAATTTTGTGAACTCCTCACTGCCGCAAATCGGCTTATTGCTGCCATCATTTATGTGAACTTTTTCCATTTGTTTGAACTCCTTTGAATTTAAATTTCTCAGCCAATGGCTGATCCGCCCTCTGGCGGATACTTTTTACTTTCTACTTTGAACTTCCCCGCCATCGTGATCCTTTTTACTCTTTCAATCAGATCATCATTTGCTCTCTTTTGTGCTTGATAACCTTCCGTTACTTTTGTTTTGTCTAACAATCCCAAAACTTCAAAAACATTGTACATCGGCCGCTTGCTTCCCGGGTAATAACTCGGCTGAATAAGTTTAGGCACAAACTTTCGTCTGAAAATAGCGCTCTCTTTTAATCCAACGATATGTGCAGCTTCCAACTCGGAGACCGCAACACGATTTCCGCCTTCCAACACCGTTGGCTTTTTCTTCCGCTTGTCTTCTTTAACAACTTCCGGCATGGACCAATCCTTTTATATCATTTAGTAACGCTTCAATTAAAAAAGTTGATTTCATTTTATCGGTATAGGCTATCAGATCACCAATGCCCATTTTGTTCCCCGACTTATCGCAAGGATTCCACCATGCTCTTAGCGCTTGTTCGCTTACGCATAATTTGTGTGAAAGTTCTTCCCTCACTTCTTGCGCCGGTAAAAATGGATCGTTCTTTTCTACCCGTTTTTGAAAAGTTAATCCGTCAACCTCATCTTTTAGGTTCTTACAGAATCGCTGCAATACCATTTCAGATTTTTCGGTATAGCGTTCCCGTTTGTTCTCAACAAATATTCTGGTAAAACTATTTACCGGAACCCGTCCATGGGGTCTATCTTCCCTCGCTATTATAGCAAAGGAAATCCCGCGCGGGATTGTGTCGAAGATTGATATTAGATTATTCACCTTGAACTCCTTTGAGATAAATTAAAAAACCCTTGCTTTAGCGTGTGCAAATAATCGAGTTCTTTGGTAAGAAATCCATTCACGTCCAAAACAAGGGTATTTATTTTCATTTGATTAAACTCTGATTATTTGCGTATGTAATCTATAAAAGTTAATTTATAAAAGCAACTATACATTAACATTTTTATTTCCGGTCCTATTATTATCTGTATATTATCGGTAATTTACCAATGTATTTATCTAGCTCTTCCTTGGTAGAACAGTTCATAAACCCGTTGAACAGCTCATCTTTCTTTAATTTTTTATGGATGATCTCCCAGCTTCGGGCTTCGTGAAATTTGTAGCCCAACCCTTCATACCCTTGCGCGTTGGAGATTTTGTACGTTATCGCGATCGGTTCTTTCCCGGCTAAGGCATTGCTGTAAGGAATCGATTTCCCTATCTGCAATATCCCCGCATACTGCAATAGCCGCGTCATCTTGTTTGCTATCGGAGGAAGATTCCTGTTCCCTAACATTCGCATAGTTAAATATTTTTCGTCCGCGCTTCTTGCATGAATAAAGAACACCTTCTCGCTTTGCGCGTTCAAATTGTTTTTTAACTTTTCAATTTCATTCTGCTGTGAGTTTATTGTATCGGCTGTTTTTGCTTTAAACTCCTCTACATCCGCAACTGTCCGCTTCATTAATTCCCCTTGCAAACTGAATGCTAAATCCTTTAGCACGTTCATCGGCAAATTCGCTACATCTAACGCTGGCATTAATGCCATGTTATCACCGTTCATAACTCATCTTCCTCTATTTGAAATTTCTGTCTCATTGCATAACTCCAGTCACTTATAACTTGTAGGATATGCTTTACTTCGTCTTTTACTACTTTACTTGGTGATTCCGGCAAATACATTAACGTTGGTATCTGTAACATCTCATTCCCGATAAACCCCTTTGTTTTATCAATCCAACTGAAAATTTTTCCCATCTCCTTATACTCTTGCACGGCTTTGCTCTGGCGCTCTTTCAGTTTTTCAACTTCTTTGTGGAGGGATTCAAGTTCATCTTTCTTTTCTTTTACTTCCCTTAACCCTTTAAGCTCTGTCTCAGCTTTTGTTAATTCGCCCTTTAACTTCCGCAATTCCTCTTGCTTTTGTTCAAGCGCTTTTGTGGCTTCTTTGTCATCCTTTTTCTTCATCAAATTTTGGATTGTTATGTCCTTACTCGATAGCTGTTCTTCTTTTTCCGCTAAACTTTCTTGCAGCTTTTTATAAGCGCCGTTTATGCTCAGTTGGTTTTCATCAAGCGCTTTTATCAACTCCGGATCAGCGTTCTCAATCACTTTTTTTGCTTTGCGATATGTTTCTTTACCACCTAAACCAATAGCAGTTGCAACTTTGTCATTCGTTCTTCCTTCTTCGTCTTCTCGATGTACCAATGTTGGCACATCGGGAGAATTCTTCAAATTCGCATCTTTTCTTTCTCTTGCCTTTTCCCGTTCAACCGCTTCAAGCCTTCGCGCTAAATCCATTCTTTCGGTAAATGAGAAGTTCTTCCGGTTTTCGTTCTCGCTAATTTCTATCATCAGCCGGTGTTCGTAATCGCGTACTGTAAGCATCCTTACTTCCACTTGCATATATCCAAGCTGTTTCATTGCCATCATTCTTCTTTCGCCGGCAAGTAAAACCTTCTCCGGCGTAACAACCGGCGGATTGATCAAACCATTTACCAGGATATCCTCAGCTAATTCCGAAATATCCCCAAAATCTTTTCTTATTCTATCCTCGCGGATAATAACATCACCAATATTTACAAGCATGTTTCTCTCTCAGTTTTTAGTTTAGTTCTTAATCATAATCTTATTCTTAATCGTACTCTTTGCGGTTTGGTAATTGCGATGGAACGTGTAAAAATTCTCCGGTCTAACCTTCGCCTCAACCACTCTAACAGCAATTAACGGCTCACCCAATAACATTACAGCCTTTAACCTTCTTTCCCCCGCCAACAGCACGTATTGCCCTTTTCTTGATTCAATTACATGTATAGGGTTGTGTAACCCTTCACTTTTAATATTCTTTGCAAGCGCGGGAATATCTCCGTAATTTTTTCTTACCTTTTCAAGAACCACAATGTTACTTGCTACGATGTGTTGAACGATCTCCATGTGAACTCCTACTACTAATTTGTTATTTGGTTCGCCTTTGGCGAATTGTCGTTTGTTTTTTGGTTCCCCCGGCATCTATTCCTTCTTGCAAACGGCCAGTGTCTAAAACACTTATCCGCATCCGGTTTCCGTTCTATCACGTTTTGTTTGATCTTCTTTGTGCAACCCGGTTCCGTACATTGAACAGTAGAGAAAACTCTAAAATCTTGTTTGCTCATAAAACCTTCTCCCTTAAATAATTTACTCCTTGAATAATTCCAACAACAACAATGATAACGCAAAACAGCATACAGCAAGCAACTGCTATTCTTTCCGAAGTTGTACTTGGTCCTTTTCTGAATCGACAATCTTTAGCTTTGGCACAAACACGGCAGTCATAATGCATGGCAGCTTCATAACTCTCACATGCTTGCTCATCTTCAATCGGCTTATCTACTTCTAATTCGTAATTCCTAATTCCTATTTCTGTTCTCATGCTTTCACCTCATTCAAAAAGTATTCAGACTTCCCCCTCAGAATTCCTTCTTCAAAACTTTCTTTACCAATCTGTTGGTTTGCTTCTCTTAGGGCTTGATTTTCTTTGGTAAGTCTTGCACATTCTTCGCGCTCTACCGTTAAAGATTTTTTGGTTGCTTTCATGCGGTTTTCCGTAACAATAGTTATATAGGTAGCCGCAAAAAGATGAATAATAACTCCTACAACGAATGCATAATAAAGGATGGAAATTAGTTCGGCGTTCATGTTATTTTCCTTTGAATTTATTTTCTAATTCCTAATTTTTAATTCCTAATTAACTGAACCGCTCGAACGTTGCTCGAACAATACCCGAACGATAACATTAGGAATCTTTTATATATTAAGTTACGTTTCATGTAGTTCTTTGAAATTGTTTTGCGTATGAGAGAGCTTCTTCGGGAGAGATTTCGTAAGCCTCAACAAAACTTTTGATCCTTGCCATCAGTTTCATGTTCCGCCCGGCAAAAGCCATGTTGATGTTGTTCTTTGAAACAAAAAGCATATCGGCAAGATAAATCTGAACCCCGTCCTTAACGTTTTGCAATAAATTGTAGGCTCTGGCTTTTATCTCTTCCCGCTCCTGCAAAGAAAATATAGTTTGCGGTTTGCGGTAGTCTTTTTTATTTTGTGTCTGTTCTAAATTCATTTTTAACTCTGTTTAATTGTTGTCTTATAAATTCAAAGGAAACTGTATGTCTGATTTCAAACCTGGAGAAATTGTATATCTCGTTGTGGGTAGCCCGGCGATGGTAGTTAAAGAATTCGCTGATATTGACGGTGACCCAAACGAATGTATTGTGTTATGCCATTGGTTCGAGGGAATTAAATTATTCGAACAAGAATTCGGTGCCGAAGAATTAACTCGTAAAAACCCTAACATTATTCCGCCTCACACGGTTTTTGTTCAACGATAACAAGGTGTAACTGATCTTCATCAAATGGCTCCCGGTGGAATTGGTTTTGTCCATCAAACCAATCACAAGTTACCTGGTTCTCTTTGTTGTATCCTCTTACACACATTTTAGTTCCGTTTGGTGTAGATGTAACAACATCACCGGTTTTGAATTTTCGTTCTTGTGTTTTCATTTGTTCATCCGTGTTATTTTGTTCTTACTGTTAATGGCAGATTAAGTTTTGTAGCATTAAAATGATGTTTCTTAAAAAATGCTTGTAAACCTTTCCGCGGTTGTTTTTGTGTTTGGTCTGCTGTTTTCATTTTGTGCTCCTTTGCTTTGTTTTTTATTTCATTTTAAGTGCGTTGTAAAGATAAATGATTATAAAGTCATTGTCAAGTATTTTTTTATATTTATTTAACTTTTGTTTATTTGTTTGGTTTCTATGCTAAAAAGAAAAGAATTAATTAGAAAATTATTAAAGAATTCCGGTATCAAGGATGTTCAAATAGCAAAAATGCTTGATATGACCGCCGCAAATTTTAGCTATCATATGGCAAAAGAGGACATTGACCTTGATTTATTCAACCAAATATTAAAAACCCTTGAAGAAAAAAAGGGAATTAAAATAAATACCCCAACCTCCCAAAGTTATACCGTCCACGATGAAAGTTTCCATAAAAAAGCTGAGGGAGAAGGGATGCACGGAAACTTTATTGGTGAACCGAAGGAAATAAACTACAACGGTATTACCAGCGCAACTTTAGAAAGGGTAATCAAACCTTACGAGGATCTGATTGAGATGCTTAAACTACAACTCGCAGAAAAAGAAAAACGGATAAGAGAATTGGAAGAACAATTAACAAACAAAAAAAGAGGTGTACCATGAGAGTGGCAATAATTTTTATAATAATGTTTTTTAATGTTGGGTTTGCACAACTAACCGAGTACGAAAAAAATGCTCAATCTTTTGAGATTGAGAAAGTTAAACTTGGGTGTACGCTTAAAAGTTTTTTGGCAATATATCCTTCAGCACGTGAATATAAAGGTCTTAATTCTGCGGTCGGCGTAAAGTACTATTCTGTCCCGAACTTAAGATCGGGATTTGTCTTTTTTAATAAATGGGAAGATGCTTCTTTTGAATTTTATGAAAACAAATTGTATTCTATGTCGTTTACTTATTACGACGGGAAAGCCGCGGGGATAAAAAATGCTTCATGGGCGTTCGCAAATCTCCTTGCCAGGAGAATGGGTGAACCGAAACATGACCCTAGTTTAAGCCATTTACTTTGGGTCTTTGATAACATTAAAATTCGTTTCGATTTGAAAATTTATAGCAATAAAGACATGATTCTTGTAATTCAAGATGACGCAATAATGGACAAAATCGATGAAGGGAAAAAGAAGACTAAAAAAGTTAAATGAAAACTTGAAAGGAGAAATATGAAAAAGATAATTATTTTTATTACCATAATAGTAAATATTGCCGTTTATACTCAAGAGTACTATCCTCTAAAGGTTGGTAATGTTTGGGAATATAGTTTGGGGAAAACGGGAGCCATTAAAGTAAGAATGTTTATTGATAGCTACAATAAATTTACAGATGAATATACCCTCGTTCATATTTTCAAAGCAGCGTCAATTACCAAGATAACAAAAATGATTCTTGATGTCCGTAAAGATGCTATTATAAGGGTTGCTTGTTTTGATGATGCTACTTCGGAATGGGTTGAATCTGGCATAATAGAGCTAAAACTTCCTTTGGTCGTAGGGTCAAAATGGGAAACTAACACTAATATGAAAAGGACTTATGAAGTAATTAAAAAATCAACAGAGATTTTGAATGGTGTTACTTACAACGATGTTATGGTAGTAAAAAGAACTTTGTTTGAAGGCAAAGAAAAATCTTATTGGTTGGAATACTATGCCCCGAATATCGGGTTATTAAAAATAACTGATTTATCTGGGAAGGAACTTGTGCAATGGCTCTCGTTTTTTGAAACTACAGATTAAAATCAATCTGGTTTTAATATATAAAATATTTTAACAACTAACATTCAAAGGAGTTCACATGGAAAAGCGTAGATACGCCCCGCCCCCTTTCGGCTATTTTTGGGATAAAGAATCTCAGACCTATACCGTAAATAAAAATGAAAAAGATTGTCTCCTTTTCATCTTCAAATTGGTTGACAAAGGGTTTAAACAAAAAGAAATAATTAAACAACTAAATGATCAACCCGGGAAATACGTTACACGAAAAATAAAACAATGGTCACTCACCACCATTGGCTTTATGCTAAGAACTCAAAGGCTTCAGTTCTACGCCGGATTTGATGAGCATGGTAAAACCGGTACATGGAAGCCGATTATTTCTCCTGAATACTCGACAAAATTAATTGAAAAAATTGGAGCCGAAAAACCTAAATTACGCCCGCGAAAAAATATTTTCCTCATCTCTAATCTTAATATCGCTTTTTGCGGACACTGCAACCAAACCGCCAAAGCAAGTTTTGTTAAAAGATTGAAAACTAATACTGCCGACTATTATTATAATTGCGGCAATAAAGAAGTACACGGCTTATCAGCCTGTCCGGAGAGTAAACTCGTTCGTCAGCATCTTGTTAATGATCTTCTTCTCGATAATATTACTTCACACCGGGTTAATCTTACAAAAATAAGAGCGTACACAAAAACCAAAGAAGAAACAATAGTAATTAGATCAAACCAAATCATTCATAACCTTAAAATAGATGCAGATAAAACACTTGAGGCAATTTACTCCTCTACTTCGTTTAACCCAAAATATGTTGAAAGACTTAAATCGATAATAACCGAAGTAGATAATCAACTAAAGATCAAAACAGAAAAATTTGATTTCAGCAAATTCAAGTTTGGAAGATTTGAGGGAATGACTATCCTTCAACAACGCGAAATCCTTAAAAATCTTGTCCGGTCCATTCATATATTCAGAGATCACATCGTTATAAATTATTATTTTGCAATTTCTGCAACCGGTGAAACAAAAGTAAGGTTGAATTATGAGAAAAAGCAAACTTCGCTTTGATAAAAAAGGCACTCCTTTTGTCTATATCCGCTTTTTAGATGCAAATGGTAAAAGAGTTGAAAAATCTACCGAAATTCTCAAAGAAGATAGGCTTCTCGCAGAACAGTTCAAGACTATTTTTGATTACGAACAACTGCAAAACAAAACTAATCCCGAACGCATTGCCCCAAATGCCCCATTACAATCAGCGTTTAATCACTTTCTAAAAAACAATAAACAAAAGAATAAAAAAACTATTTACGAATACAATAATTTTTTTAAGAAACTCACAAAGGTTTTTCCCTCGGATTCCGATTGTTCTGAATTAACAAAACTTTCGGTAGAAAAATTTCTGAACGAAGTTAAAGAATGGGATTATGCTCACAACACAAAAGCAAATATTTGTAAGAACATGAAACATTTCTTAGATTTTCTTTTCGAGTACAACTATATCCCAAATTCTTTTAAATTGAATAAGAATGTTATCACCACTCCAAAGGTATCAAACATCGTTATTTTTTCAACTGAAGACATTGCCAAAATTCTCTCGGCGCTCGAAAAAAGAAACACCAACTTTCAAACCATGATGTATATGCTTTTCTACACCGGTCTGCGCCCTACAGACATTTACAAAATAGAGGTAAAAGAAATTGATCTGCAAAAAGGGATATTTTTATACTATTCACAAAAAGGGAAAATTGACAAAATACGTCCTATTCATTCCGTACTTCTCCCAATTTTAGCAAAAAGAATAAACGAAATAAAAGAAGGGAGAATTATAAATTATGCCGGAACCGATGAGATGGGACGGGCGTTTAGAAGATTCCT
>Ga0209318_1001382_pt1 | contig 15483 bp, 17 predicted proteins | sample RifGroE1_FD_183999 | JGI IMG/M metagenome (GOLD analysis project Ga0209318, IMG submission 183999) | Groundwater microbial communities from Rifle, Colorado, USA - Groundwater E1 (SPAdes) (version 2) | ecosystem: Environmental > Aquatic > Deep subsurface > Groundwater | place: Rifle, Colorado...
TTTAGCTCCAATTGCCCATGATCGATGTTAAGTCAAACTGTGTTGCCACATCCTTAACAAATACCTTAATTCGAGTAGTGTAGTGTCTACTATTTCCCACACAAAGCCCTTTCAGCAGATACAAACCGTCTACATCGGTTATGTGTGTCTATTCCACCACTAAAGTATACTTCTTTGTTAGGGATTCTCACCCAATTCTTTATTAAAACCAGCTTTATAAACCATCGACAAATACCACATAAGCCCATGTAAACTTCATGCTGGAAGTGCTATCCATGTGGTCATGGAATTGCAAGTTTAACTTCATGCTATCATATTTTATCTCACCACAGTGGAAACCACTAGTCCATGAGACAGTTATAAATACTGTACAATACTTCTGACCATTGTGCCAACTGGTACGCTGCATTTACTGCTCGCGTTTGGGGATCTGTTTGGAGGAAGGTATGCGACTTGAACGCATAGAACTTTCGTTCCGATAGTTTAGCAAACTAACTATATTATTAATTGTTTATCATTTATACCATTCCAAAATTCAATATATTTTTCTTGAATTTTTTCTACGGATATTAAGCCAGCATCATATTCACGATGGCATCTACAACATAAAAGTAAACATTTTTTAACTTCATTAATTATTTTGTTAAAAGATTTAGTTCCCATTGTATTTAAATTAACACAAAAAAGTTTTTTACTAGGGTCTACGTGATGAAAATCCAATATAGAACGTTTGTCTTTTCCTCCATAATTACAAATTGCACAATAATCACCAGTAATAGAATATATTTTTTCAGCTACTTTATATCGTTGCTTTTTGCTTATGCAAGTACCACAATAATGTCTTCTGGTATCTTTGAGTTTTATTCCACAACCTAAACATATGTTTGTTGCAGTTTCAAGAATTTTTCTATTTTTATTACCATAAGGAGAACATTCAAGACAGTATTTTCTATTACATAAGTTACGTATTTTCCCATCTATATTAACTAAAATAGAAAACTCTTTACCACAATTTCTGCATTTTAACATAATATACCTCATCTCATAATTCAGTATTTTTAAAACTATTTCCCTACCATTAGGCGAACCTTCCATATGGAGGAGAGCCAGAGAATCGAACTCTGTTGCCAACTCTTCGCTGACTTAGCAGTTTTCAAGACTGTGTGCTAACCATTCGCTTGCTCTCCACAATTTGATTATACTACGATAGGGGATAGATGTCAACAATTATTTATATATAGTTAGTTAAAAATATTTTAAAAGGGTCAAGTGAGGAATCTGACCTCACACAGATATTACTGTGGCATATTGTGAACCACTTGTTCATATCACCGTAAATTGTCTTTGGGAACTACACTTTGTTCTATTGACCCTTTAAAATTCAGCAAACGAAATTTCACTTTTATGTGGTTTTAATATTAATGTTGATATTGTCACTCAATAGATTTATTTATATACACTTAGTACAAGAATAATTATTATAATCCTTTACTCTAAATTCCTTGATATTATCATATTGATCTCTTGAAAACATATTCTTCAACTCATTATTAGAATACATATTACATAGACAAACATAAAAACAGCCTGTGCAATTTCTGTCACAGACTTTAAATTCTTTATCATTTATGTTGTTTTTGTCACTCAATAGGTTTATTTTATATCTATTAGATTCAGAGGTAGGTTTACTTAATTTCTTATTATACTTTACTATATTACTTCTAGTAACTTTTATTATATCATTTTCTTCTAATTTCTTTATTAATCTTATAGTAGTTCTCCTATCTAATCCAGTAACTTCTTCCATTTGAGTATATGTCATATAGAATATATTATCTTTTGTAGAATATCTCTTACTATGAATTAGCATTGAATATAATAGAAGTTTTTCATTTTTACCTTTAATGTTCATTATTTGTTCTATTTCTTTATTATGAACACTTATATCAAAATTTCTAATAGTTAACAAACAATTATTCTCATAAATCCAATCTACTATAGAATCAATATCTTTTAAGCAATCTTCCCATGAAGTAGTATATAATGATTTGTCCTGATTAGACATCCATTTAATAAGTAGACTTTTATTATCTTCAATTGAGTATCCATTATATTTTAAGTATTTTGATATCTTCAATAAGGAATTATGTCTTGAACCCTGCATTAATAAACCTGTTTGAATCAATTTTTCAATAGCATCATATGTATAATCTTCATCAATATTTTGTTTGTAAATATCCAATGGTTTGTGTTTTTCTTTAATATTCTCAAACTCATTAATTTGATTATCTGTTAAATCAATACTATCATTAAGTTTATTCAAAATGGCATAAAAATACTCACTATCCAGTTGTTCAATAGTGAGTAAATATTTATAATCTTTAATTGGCTGTAACCCATTTCCGTAATTCACATACCAGCAAGTATTTCCTGTTTTGAAGTGTGTACCTAACGGAATTTTTACTCCGTTCTTTTCAAGTGGTCTTAATTCTACATCTCCATAATCAATATTAAGTAAGTCTGCATTATTCAATACCATTAAGTAAAATTGATTTATATCTTTGTTGTTAATCAGTTTATCAAAAAATATTTCTATATGATATCCTTTACTTCCCGAATAAGATATATAAATTTTTTCTTCGGGTATACCTAATTCAGATAGGGAGTGGTATACTCTATATGTAGTGTGTTTTGCTAATTCTTTATCCTTTACATCAACATCAAAACATATAAATTTTGAAAATTGTGAACCTGCAAATACACCTATTGTTTGTTTACCATTTAGATGTCTTTTTATATAGCCATCTGACAAATTATTTTCTGTTACAGTTTTATATTCACCAGTAGGATACATTATTAAAAATTTCTTTCTATATCCGATATAAATTTCGTTAATTTTTGCCACAAGTTTATCTCGTAACTCATTTTCTATGTATGTTCCCATATGTTGTTCCTCCAGTTAATTGTTGTTCAACTAATATTTAATATTTAATTCATCTAATGAGTTCATTAGATTATCATTCATCTTAAATATAAATATAGTTTTAGTAGGACATTGTTCGTCTGGTCTTGCCATTAGCATTTTGCATTTTTTTAATAGCAATTGAGCAGCTATATTAGGACTATAAATTACAAAATCATTTATCACATTGTTCATAAAACTACCTCTTTAACTAAATTATATTTATATTATATCTTGTTACTTAAAAAATGTCAATAGGCAAAGTAGGGAAGTTAATCCCTACTTTGCAAATGAAATACCTGATTCGTATACTTTATTCACATTTAATCCCTTTTCTCTGGAATAATTCCTTAAATCTCACCAACAGGTGCGAATCATCAACCAATTGTTGATATGTTGTCTGCACAGGATGAGAACCTTTATACTGATAGATAGGTGAGTCCCCATTTCCATATTCAATAAAAAAAGGTAATGCTTCCGCACTGGATTCACCGTCTACAATACTCTTATGTCTAGTCCAAGGATATTCAGAAGTTCCATCCATAGGTATAATTTTATCAGTATCATAATAGATTTTAACCTGATACTCACCACCGACTTTCTTAACTGGTGAAACGGTTATACTATGAAGTAATTGCATCGTGCGATCATAATCTGTTGGTGTCATGCGTCCATACCAATTTACTTCAACTTCATGATAAAGGATTTCAAATGCTTCTTTACCAACAATGGCTAGAAAATCTGCAATATATTTAGATTCAATATATTCATTCATAGCTTTTATAAATTTAAACTCTGGCAACATCACACCTTCTTTATATTATCAATAATTCTTTGAACAATTTCTTCTACATTATCTGGATGAATACTAAAATCAATTTTAATATTAGTAGATATATTTGGAGAAAGAGCAGTATTCAATCCACTATTTAAATTCTGAAACTTTTGAAACTGTTTGTTTGACATATAATCTTCATTTCCACAACAATAACCTAAAGATAATAAATTCTTACTATCTACAATTCCACCTTGAGGAAATTCATTTATTCGTCTTTGTTTATCCATCTAAACACCACCATTATTAGGATTATGCTTACTATCCTCAATTTTCTTCTTCAAGTTTTCCATAGGATCATATTTATCTTCTTGTAGAACTTCACGAATCAATTCACGCAATTCAGCTTTGAATTCTTCATCAATAATGCAAGAAACTCTTATTGTTAAATCCTTACTCATGATTTATTTTTCCTTCTTCTCAAATAGATTCAAAACACCATCAACAAGTTTATCAATTGATTCTGAATTTGGAATTTCTTTACCAGTAAATTCTTTAGATTTATCATTAAGAAATTGAAGTTTCTGAGGATCGAAGTTTTTAAACTCCTTCTTGACATTTTTAATAAGATTCTTTATGGTTTTCTCATCAGGTATCTTGGAGATAGCAATTTCAAGAAATTTCTTTAACTGACTTTCCATAGAATTTTCTTTCTGATATCCAATAAAGTCATTTATTGTTGCAAACTGTAATTCATAATCCATTTCTTCATTGAGAGCATTTTTTAAAAGATTATATTCTTCGATTAATCCCAATTTGTTTTTCATATAATTCATCAACCCACTTGAATTCAATTTATCATATGTATCAAATATTGCTTCTGGTAAATCTATATTTGTATAATTCACGCAAAACGTATAATCCAACATTACTTTTTTAGCCATTGAATCATAATTGATTTTACCATTTTCATCTTTTGCCAAACAGATACTTTTTATATTATTAATTATTGCACGCTTCAAAACATAGGGAAGATACTCTTTTACTTTTACCAGTGAATAATTATTGGTTGCTTCTTCTAAATTTACAATTTTTATTTCTTCTAACATATTAAATTACTCCTTTTATACATTGTTATTTATTTTTATTTGGTTAATTTTGCTTTCTTTCTTGCTTTTTAAAATATGAGTCATTATAATATTCCCATTTTAATTTTTCTCCACTTGTTGGATGTTTACCTGCGGTAGATAGTTTTCCTGTACAACAAGAAGATATACTAGATTTATTAATATTATAGAATATTGCTGCTTCAGCATTACTATTAAACACTTCTCCAGTATTAATACAAATTACTTTTCTATAACCACTATTCAATACTTTATTGATTTGTTCTTCGGTTGTATTCAGATAATCAGAATAATACATCCATATCATTCGTTCGCCATTTATAGGATGTCTGCCAGCAGAACAATTAATTTTTGTATGACAAGATGCAGATATAGAAGAACGATGAATATTATATGTACTTCCTGCTGATATGATGCTATCAAAAACTTCTCCTGTTGTCAAACATATTACTGGTATATTAAGATATGTTTTATCTTTTAAAACTTCTCTAGCATTATAATTACACCATCCAATTATTTCTCCCTGTTTTAAATAATTTCTTACAGATGCAGGGTTAATTTTTAATTTATCCGCTATTAATTGTAAATTTTTAACTCCATTTGTCCATAACTTACATACCTCTTTTACTAAACTAGAACAAGCATATTCATGACATTTTAACCAATCAATATCAAATTCTTCAAATTGTAATAATTGAGGTAAGTTAGATTGCATTATACTATCTTTAATCCATTCAGTTGTAGAATTTTTACAATCTAAAATTATATAATTCTTTATACCATTCTGTTTTGCTAATTTTTCTTTATGTTCATCATTATCTTGTATTTCTTTTAAAGAACTCCAATGATTTTCTTTTTCTTTGTAATGTTGCATTCCATGAGTTTCAATTATACTATTTATTTTATTAATATAAAAATCATATCTATAATCATTACACCAATTAAATATTGTTCTAGATATTTGAATTTGAAAATCTGCGTTTAATTGTTCAAAAACATTAAATAGAAACTTTTCAGGATAAGAAACTCCATCTGAACATTTAGGACAACCAAATCCATTATTTAACCAATCATATATTGATTTTTCTTTAATATGTCCACAAGCAGGACATTTAATTAGAATTTTATATGTAGAACCTATAGCCCTTTTAGAGTCTTCTTTATTTACCAAATATTGAATAAGATGAGGATAATTAGTTTCAATAGAATTACATTGAATACAGTCTATGTTAGTTTGTTTCCCGTTTGTAAAAGTATTAATATTTTTTAATTCAGATTCATGTTCTATATGTTTTAAACACTTGAACCAATATAATTTATTTGATCCATGACTGATATTCTTTGGTGATATAGTATTACCTAATTTATCTACATTTAATTCATAATCCCATCGACTTAATAATACATCAGCATCTTCTTTTAAAAGATTAATATAGCACCACTCATAAAAAGAAATAAATTTTTGAAAATGATTCTTTGCACATTGACTACAAAAATAACTACCATCTTCCTTAACGCATTTTTTATAATCTCCTATTTTTGGATTTAATTCTTTTCCGCAAGCAGAACATTTTATGTTTACACGACCTTTATTTTGAACCAAATTTGCCATCTAATTACCTCCTATAGATAACTCCTAAAAATAAAAATCAGAGGAAACAGTTTAGGATTACTGCTTTCAAGTTGCAATCTCTATCCTCTGATGTTTACAAACATTAATTATAAATTGTTACTTAATAGTCAATAAAAATTTCTGTTCTAGGTCTTTCTTTGTCATAACCACATTTAAGAGTTATGCTTTCAACATGTAAAGAATCATCATCTATGATAAATCCACTTTCAGCCAATCCATCTAGGATGAACTTAGGTACAGTGTTATCACAATCCTTACGAATTTTGGTTTTGAAGTAACTAACAAATGTCATTGAACATTTATCTATTTTTTTATTTGTTAATTTATTGTCTTCGACAAACCATATAATAAAATCTTTCCATGCTTGTTTTAATGCATTCATGATTGGACGCTTCATTATCATCCATTTATTTATTGATGGGTGAGTAGGGTGTTCTATTGGTTCTTTTCTTCTTTTGGGATATAATTTAAAATAATATTTATTATATTTTTCTAATGTAGAATTATCTATAATTAATTTTATTTGAGATATTAGAATCACTTTCTTTCTTTTAAATTTTAGAATTTACACAATGAAATGCAAATTTTATTTCTTTAATTTAGACATAATAAAAGTGGGGAAGAGGTCAACTGAATTTAACCATCTTCACCCACTTTTTATATTAACGGTTCTTCGCCGTTATAGTAGTATGTGTAATTCTATGAAACTTATTTTAGAAACTAATACATTTATAATTTCGTCAATTTGAGATAGCTTTTTTAATATTATATGCTTTCCCTAAAATCATAAATCCAATTGCAAATCTTAATCTTATCATTATAAGAAAGACTTTTTTAGGAAAACTATTTTCATATTTTAAAGCAACTTTAACAGCTTCACAGATCCTTTCATGTTTAAGCATTTTTAGAATATTTTTATACTTCTGAAATATCTTATTAGGACAATCTTTCTTATATTCATTTATAACACACAACCAAAATGCTACAAAACATTTCCTTTTAGAGAGTTTTATTTGCATATTTTTATCATTTATGCCCAGATTATTCGCCAATTCTGGAAGTTTGCTTTGCATATAACCTTCAAAAAGTTTTGGTCTATATTTTTTCATAAGACTTTGAGGATTAACTTGAACATAATGATATAAACATTCATCAATATATACAGCCGTATTACATTTCTGAAAAGCTTCAATATTAAAAGCCCAATCCTCACCCAAGCTTGTATTAACATCAAACTTAAATTTATTATTAATAACAAAATTCCTTTTATATAGTTTAAAAACATTTCCAAAACGTCCAGAATCAAAGAAATCTATTAGTATATAAGATTTAACGTATTCTTTATTCATTGGTTCATTTTTAAGTATAGAATATTTTGATTCTATACTCTTATTATTATATAAATAATCAACACTTAGCCCACAAAAAGTTATTTCAGAATTAAATCTTTCAGCTATATCATATAATTTTTCTAGTAATGTAGGCTCGATCCAATCATCAGAATCAACAAAAAACATATATTTGCCTGTAGATTCTTGCATACCATTATTTCTTGCTATGCTCACTCCACCGTTAGATTGATCTAAAACTTTTATCCTATTATCTTTTGTCTTATATTCATTTAATATATCTAAACTTTTATCTTTTGAACCGTCATTAATGAATATGAATTCTATATTCCTCATTGTTTGTTTTTGTAAACTTTCAATGCATTGGGGTAAACTTTTTTCCGAATTATACACAGCAATAATAATACTAATACAAGGTTTCATTGTAAACACTTCCTTTCATTAAGTATGATACCATAATTGGGAAGTGTTTACAATAACATAATTTCAAATTAAATAAAATTGTCTATCAAACATTTTAATGTAATAACTTACTCATAATACACTTCAACAGTAGATCCATTTGCCATACTTGCGTCAGTAGCATTAAAACCAAATATAATTGACGTTATATCTTGATTATAATAGCTATTGTGAATAAAATATTTGTCAATTAAGGCCTGTGAATTCGCAGCTATTGTATTTGTCTTAACAGCAATTCCTTCAACATGAATACTAGCATATTTTGTATTATCTAAAGTTGCCCATAGGTCACAAAATACATTTTCGTAACTTATTACTGGATATGTAAATGTACCTGATGCGTTTGTCATCCACGTACCAACATACCCTATAACATTAGTAATAAGGTATTGAGAAGCACCGCCTTTTAGCCCCCTTCCAACAAAATGTACTTTATATTTTTTTCTGGGGGTTAAATCACTTATTGTAACAAGTAATGACGAATATGCTTCTAAATGAAATCTTGTTAAATCCAAATTTACGTTAGCTGTCATATCAACTGACGCTCCACCAGACGTAGCAGATAATTTAAATACATTTTCTGTTAAACCGTCAGCGATAACATAATAACCCGTAGATGCAGTAAACCCACCAGGTATTATGTTTGGCAAATAAACGTTATTAGCATCAATATTAATAATAAACAAAAGCCTATCATTTACTGCAAGCCCATGCCCAACACAAGTAAAAGTATTATCTGTTTCATTATTTGCGGTATGTGTGTATGATGTTTCAAGTGTGAGACCGCCACCATCCATAGTATTTAATCTAGCATTGAGGGATTCTGCTCCATTCCTCGCTGTAATTATTTCATTTGCAATTTCTCCTTGTGTCGAAGTAAGTGTTTCTATATCATTAAAAATTTTTGGTTTACTCATTTTTCCTCCTTATTACATTTTCTATTCTAATACGGAATACCTGCTATACAATGATATTTACTTGATCATCGTCACTTGCATATTTTGTATAAGTACAGCCGATAAATTTATTACCATATACTTTGCTTGCAACAGTGGCATCAGCAGTTCTAATACCGGCAGATGAAGTACCGGTTTTTATGAAAACATTATCAATAATCCTAATCGCACCTGAACTTCCCCAGAAGTTTATTCCATTATTGCTTGCAGCAGTTAATTCAATTATGTTGTTCATAAAATCAAATATTCCAATTGCTGATATCGCTATTGCTATATAATTGGCTGCCACAAGTCTACACCCGTTCACATATAGTTTAGAGGATGTATCTGCACAGAATAATGCGTACTTATATGGTATAAATGTACATCCCCCAACAAACTCAACGTCTGAATCGCTACCAATACTTAAATCCACACCATTATTGCCTTCTGTCACTCCATCATAATCAAAATTACACCCTTTAAATGATAATTTTCCTCTTGCAGTACCTACATTTTTGTAACCTTTGAAAGTGACATTATTAAATACAACCTTCGCTGTTGAATCTGAAGTCATACTAGCTGTGCTAAAAGTACCAATAATTTTATCACCATTAAAAGAACCTATACACGCCCCATTCAAACCAATACCATAAGACATAGTGTGGTCTTCATCAATTATGATATTATTACTACATAAAAAGTCTATTGCATTACTCATATAAATTTGCCCGTTTAAAATTATATTGTTACATATTTTTGTCCTTGTAGTAATACCTAAAACTATACTACCAGAACTAATATAATTTCCTTCAATTATATTATCTTTCACGTTTGCAGAAGAATTAGTAGTTATACCATCACCAATTATTTTATTTCTTGTAAATTTCGATTGAGAGCCAAAACCAAGACAAAAATTATTTGTACCTTCATTATCGTCTACTGTAATATTATTTCCACTGAAATTTATTACGTCACCAGCATAGTTATTATAAAATTTGTTGTTATGAATAATTACATTCTCTACAGAAGCATTGCCATCTGGCTCAATATCTATTCCATACATAGGAGCAGTTCCTATTTCAAAAGTTGACCCTCCAATATCGTGAATCTCATTAAAAGCAATTTCACCACCTATTTGACCGCAAGGGGATATTCCTTGTCTACGACAATGGTGAATGTTGCAACGTAATACGTTTATATTTGTACCATTTGTAACTATACTTTCGATAGTCATTGCACCTGTAAATATTCCGTCACCAGTACACTTAGATACTTCTACACCTTCTATGGTAATATCATTTGCTGCTCTACAATCTATTCCATATCCAAATTCATGAGAATAAAAAGTACCGTCTCTTACATCCACAGAACAATTTGTATAGTCTGCTTGTGCAATAACAAGTTTAAATTTAACGGCAGTTGCAGGTATAGAAATTGTATCTGTTGTGAAAACTTTCGCTGTTTGCTTGCTAATAAAAACATCATCTGAAGTATAAAAGTCTATCTCATATGTACTTGGTGTGATACTATTATTTTTAAAAACCTTTAATGTATTAAAAATAAAAAATGAAGGATATGTAGATGAATCAATAAAATCTGTTGACCTTATCCTTGTAGCGTCTACTGATGCAGCACCAGAGGCGTCCAACGCTCCAGATTCAAACGTGCTGGTTAATGAAAATACATGGGTATCAAGGTCACCAGTTATCTTTCCACCCTTGATTTTAACATTAGATATATTATTACAAGCAATGATGGAATATGCAGGGTAGTAGGTAGTTTCAAGTTTTAATTCTACGTCACTACCTAGTACAAATTCTATATTATCGAGCATCTGAATACCATTTGTACATGGGTAATTCTGATTAGAATTATTCCCAGTAATTAAATATGTGCCCGATGTTAAAAGATATACTTTTTCGTATCCTGCCTGTTTTGCCGCTACTAGTGCTTGATTAATACCAGCCGTTGTTTCACTAGCATGAGTTCCATCGTTATATATATCATAACTTAATATGTCAATTGTATAACCTTGATTCAATACATTTGTTAAGGATAAATCAGAAGCGTCTAAACGAGAATCTAAACTTGCATATGTACCCCTAGATGCAATAACTTCTTCATTGACAGTTTGTTTTGCTATTGTATATTTATTAAATACAAATTTATATCCAGCCTTTGCTGTAAAATCAACTAGTAATATATTTACTCCACTTATTGTATATTCATCAGTTAACCTTAATTCTAAACCTTCATATAGAACTTCAAGTTTATCCGTAGCAGAATCGAAATTTGCAATCCCAATAGGAATGATAGTTTCACCACCTACGGAAGTAAAAGTTGATGTTTCACATATAGAATATATTTGTGCAATTGACGTATTAGCTTGCTGTGCTAAACCTCTTGCTATATTATCAATACTAGCCATTTGAACACCCCATTTCAAGAGGTGATATATATTTAAATACTATATTAGTCGTAATCATAATTATTATCCTCCTTATATTATATCTATAGCTATTATTTATATAGCTTTCTAATTAACCACCGTTATAACTGAACTAACTGCACCAGCTCCTATAGCTGATAAACGTGTTCTGATTTTAATATGTGCTTCCATTCCAATCTGATATTTACCATTGGCCGTAATATTAGGACTAAGTGCTAAAGTAGAAAGGTTTGCAACGCTTATACTTGACCATTCATCTGCATCATTATCTTTAGCTTCTACTACCAGCGTGAAATTAGCTGCATTTCCAGTAACTGCAATATTACCAATAACGTGATTAGCCCCGACATTTAGTTCAGCACCATCACTTATTGCAATGGATGCAGTATGAAATGGAAAGGTTATTGTTCTTGAATTGTTACCCATTTAAATTCCTCCTTATAAATTTGAATTTTGAAATATATAATAAAAGTGCCGAAGCACGAATATTCGAAATTAAATTTTATTGATTTTTATGTAGATTTTTTGAAAATAGCCAAAAATGAAATCCGCTTATATCAATGGTTTCAAGGTTTGATTCGGGATATAAAATTGAAATTTTATTTGGTTTTGTTTTGATTTGTTAATTAGAATTGCACATTTTTCATTAGTAATGTGTTGAATGAATTACATTTTGATTTTTATGTGGGGAAAAGTGTGATTTGACACACTTAGTCGTAGATAAAAGTGTGAATAGGGGAGGGGAGTAGGTGGAGTGCGAGTTATGCACTATGCCTATGTTTGTTGTTTTGGAACAGGGTAGATTTGAACTACCTATGATTGGTTGAGAACTGTTCCATGTGTTTTGAGATGTAGAGTCTCAAATATTTGTTAAGCAAATTTAGCTTCTAAGATTTCTTTAAATTCGCCTAGTCTATATCGAATTTTATATTCTTCAAATTGTTCTAGAGTATTATTTTTTAAACCGTAAATATTATGAAAACTACCATGCATTTTTGGACTATGACACTTAAAACATAAAGTTACACCATTATTTATATCAAATCTTAAATCTAAATTACTTGAAAAATTCTCTAGATGATGCGCCTGTAATTTTCCACCTTTATCACCACAATTTAAACAAGCATAATTATCTCGTTTAAATACATTGATTCTCCATTCTTTATACTCATTTGAGTCTCTTATTAATTTTTCTTCAGATGTAATGCCACCCTTCCAATTCCAATGAGTTTCTTTTACTCCTCTTTCAAAATCACTACTTTCTAAAAAAGATGTTTTACCATATTTTTCAAAACATGAATTTTTAAATTTTTCTCTAACTTCAGGTCTTTTCTGTGAATTACTTACTCCATATAATAATAAATTTGCTTCAGCACTTTTTAAGTGAGAACATTTTCCACAAGCATCTTTATGTATATTCCCATTAATATTATATTTATAATAATCTTGATACCTTGAAGAATATTTTGTGCCACAATAATCACATTGTAATTCAATATAAACATTACTTTGTGGTTGTAAATCTTCAATTTTAACTAATAACTTTGTACCATTTTTAATTTTTATTCGATAACTTTTATCTTTATATCTAGGTATTTTATACCCTAAACTTTCAAAATATTTTATAGTTGTACCATTTAAGACTACTTCCACTTCTTTTATAATTAACATTTTCTATTTCTCCTTTTCTGATTAAAGGTAAAATGGAAAAGAGACTGTATATCAGAAATACAGTCTCTTATATTAATCTATCTAAGCTTGCAATCTTAGATAGAAACCATTCATAATTATTTAGTTTTAAATATTTTTGATTCTTTTACTTCATCTGTAAAATCTACTTCATTCCATTGAATATCGTTATTCGGACTAAGAAAATGAGTTATACAGAATTCATCAAATTCAATATCTGCATTACCATCTGTAACGTATAACTTTCCATTTTTCCTCAATATAGAGTATATTCTATCTAAGTACATATTTTCAGATGGAGCAGCAGGGGAAGTCCAAGTTGCTTTAATTTCCGAATATTTAACCACAGGAAATCCTCCTTAAATTATACTTCTACATAATTCATCATGTAGCCACTAGCGTTTGCGAGAATATCCCACTCAATCGACAATTTTGCCACGTTATCAACGTCCATAGAAAGAGATACATTAGATTTTGGTTTTACATTAAGCAGTTGATACTGAACATACTTATCAACCTGATCCGTCCCCCTGAGATATGCGTCTGCATATATGGTATATCCACTTGGAAAAGAAGAAACGTCAACTGTAAAATTAGTTTTACTTGAATTTACCAAATAGTAGCATACAACAAATCCAGATGCGCTGAATGTCGTAGCATTAAATGTAAGTACTTGAGAACCATCTATCGAGTAAGTATTGACGGTTGTGCTAGGATTTCCACTTACCTGCTCTGTTCCAAGAATTGTATCTCCTAACGAATCACATTTAAATATAACTAATGAACCAGCTTTTGGAGCAGCAGCGAGGGTTGCACCAGCACCTCCAAGATTAACTGCAAGTACTTCACGTTTTGCTACATCAATTGAACTAGCAGCAAGACTTGTTCCAAATAACATTGCAATCCACTTTGTTTCAAATACCTCAAATTCAGTTTTGAATGAACCTTCTCTTGCTTTATCGAACCTCACGGCTTTTGTTGTCTTATTATATGCATATACGCTATCCGCAGTAAAATCAATCGAACTTGTTTTTGCATAGTTGGCATATAATACTGGCTTTGAAGTTGTTTGTGAAATAACCTGTAAATTTGCCGCATCTTTTATTGCATAAAGCATGTTTAATTCCTCCTTATAATTAATTTATATTTATTTACTATATAAAAATAAAAAGCCTTTGGGCTTGTTACTCTTTTGGTTTATAGTCAATTTTTATTAAGTCACTCCAATGTTTATCTTCAATTAATGATTTTTCACCACTAACCAGATAAATACTAAAACTGTCTTTATAATTTGTCATACCCATCTTTGATTTATAGCAATTTATTATCTCCCATAAAGTAAAATTATTAATTTCACTTTTAGAGATATGATAATCACCACCATATTCACACACATTAAGAACATCTTCCAATTTTAATTCGTTCTTCCTTGCATCACGTTTTCTTCCTTCATTAAGTTTAGTCCAAATATCTCTTTGTCTTTCATTTGCAAATGTAGGCATAACTTCCTTCTTAGGTCTTTCTCTGGCACATATCTTCAAAATAATTTCAGCAAATTCATCCCAGTTATTTTGATTCAATCTACCTTCAAATCCTTCAAAAAAAATACCATTTTCATCAAATGACAGGTTTGACTTTGTAAAATATTTTAATGACTTTAAAAGTAAATGCGTGATATCACGATAATAAAGAACTAAATCATAATTGGTAATTTGACTCTTAACTTCATCTGAAATTTCATCAGATAAAATGTCAGTGGTTATGCTATAAGGAATAAGTAATTGATTGAAATTATCTTCTCCCATTTTTTCATCAAAGATTTTATCTATTGTGGGTTGATATATAAAACAAACATCATAAAATGGAATAGGTTTTTGTAGTTTTAAATATAAATTCAAATTATCCAATACAATCACCTTACCCCAATTTGAAAATCAGTAATTTTATACATTACACAAATACCCATATAATTACTTGATTCACCCAAACTAAAATCACCAGCATCAATCAATTCAATTCCACCAATACCTATACCATGCAAATCATTAAAAATTCCATCAATCTCAGATAAAATATAATCTGTTCTAAGACCTTTATTC
>Ga0209318_1001384_pt1 | contig 15464 bp, 26 predicted proteins | sample RifGroE1_FD_183999 | JGI IMG/M metagenome (GOLD analysis project Ga0209318, IMG submission 183999) | Groundwater microbial communities from Rifle, Colorado, USA - Groundwater E1 (SPAdes) (version 2) | ecosystem: Environmental > Aquatic > Deep subsurface > Groundwater | place: Rifle, Colorado...
GCCTTTTCATTAAAACCAATTGTTGAAAAAGGATTATATTTTATCAAAGATATGAAAGCTCAACCTGCAAAGCATTTAGACACATTTAATCATCATGTTTTAGAGTTCATATCTTATGCTACTAATATGCAATCAGGGGCAGTAGGAATCCCAGACTACTTAATTTATGCTTATTATTATTGGAAAAAAGATGTAGAATCTCATTATGTAAATGATGCTGTTGTATACAAGAAACAAAAATGGCAAGAAATATTATTTAATTTAAATCAACCTTATTTAAAAGGAGGAGAACAATCAGCATACACAAATTTTAGTATTCTTGATAGAGATCATATTATTGGATTGTTAGGAGAAGAGTATTATCCAGATGGAAGTTTGGTTATTGATCATTTAGAAAATATTATTCAATATCAAAAAGATTTTCTTGACTACGAAAGAGAATTAAGACATGAAAAATTCTTCACATTTCCGGTAATATCTGCAAGTTTATTATTCAAAGATGGTAAATATGTAGATGAAGATGTTGCTAGATTTGTAAGTAAACATAATATGGAATGGCAAGATGTTAATGTCTACAATGCAAAAGAAATAGATGGAATGTCTAGCTGTTGTTTTGATGGCAGTCAAATAACACTTACAAAATCATTAGAAGGTGTTAATTATATGACATTTAAAGAATTATTCGATTCACCATACAAAGACACAAGAAGAAATTTCACTATATTCCATAATGGAAGTTGGGTAAAAGGAAAGTTGATAAAACTTCCACAAAGAAATATTTATAAAATTATTACCGCAAACAAAAAAGAAATTTTGGTTACAGATAATCACATTAATCCTACTTTTAATGGAGATAAACCTACTAAATTCTTAACTAATGAAGATTATCTATTATTCAATAATATACCATTAGATACTTTCCCAGAAAGAGACAAAGGGTTAACTTACGAGCAAGGAGTTCTAATAGGAATGTATTTAGGAGATGGGAGTATTGATAAAAAATCATATAGCGAATATAATTGTACTCCTGCTGTTCATTTATCTCTTAATGAAACGAAATATAAAGAATCGTTAAATTTTATAAATAATGCTATCTATTCAATTACTGATGATAATTCTATTAAACTTGTGTTGAATACACAGTATAATAACGTTTATCCTACGGTTGTTAGAAATACAAAAGTTGCTGAATTTATTAGAGAATATGTATTAGGAGATTATAGTTATGAAAAAGAATTAGATTTAAACTGTTTGTTACAATCTAGAGGATTTAGGAAGGGAATATTAGATGGATATTACCTAACAGATGGAGGTAATAGCAATAGAATATATACAACGTCTGAAAAATTAACCAAACAAATTGAATGCCTAATCACATCTTTAGGTCTTAATTCTGTCATAGATGTTACTGATAGAACAGACGAAAAAGTTATTATCAGAGGAGAAGAATTTAATAGAAATTATCCCTTATATTGTATTAGATGGTATGAACCAAAAAATAAAAGAAGTATGGACAATTTATTTAAAATAAAAAATAATAATACATATTTCAAGATAGAATCTATAGAAAAAATAGAATCATCAGATGAATTTGTATATTGTTTTGAAATGGTAAACACCGACGAACCATATTTTACACTTCCTAATGGTATAATTACTCACAATTGTCGCCTAACGAGTTCATTAAAAGATATTCAGGAAGATGGAGTAGAAGAATTACAAGGACATTTTAATTCTATTGGTGGCTCTTCAATTTCTATAGGTAGTGCAAAAGTTAACACACTAAATCTAGTGAGAATTGCATTAGAATCAAAAGGAAACTTCAATGAGTATAAAAAGATATTGAAAGATAGAGTAGATTTATCACATAAATATCTATATGTACAAAGGGAAGTATTAAAGAAAAATATTATCAAAGGGTTATTGCCTTTATATTCTTATGAATTGTTAGATATGAAGAGACAATTTAGCACAATTGGTATCACAGGTGTATTTGAAGCAATCAAAATATTGAAAGGTGTTAGTGAGAACTCAACTGGTGTTTATTATAATGATGATGGTATTAAAATGGCAGGTGAAATCCTAGATATTATTCAAGAAATGAATAAGACAACTACAAAATTGTATGGTTATAATGCTAATACAGAACAAATTCCTTCTGAATCATGCTCAATCAAAATTTGTAAAAAAGATAAATTAATGTTTGGGCAAAGTTGCGTTGATACATATATTTATGGAAATCAATGGATACCACTTAATCAACATTGTGATGTAATGGAGAGAGTTAGAGCATCTTCTATATTAGATGATAAATGTGGCGGGGGCGTTATGCTCCATATTAATCTAGCAGAAAATTTCAAAAATGAAGAGCAAGCATGGCAATTAATGAATAAACTTGCGAGAGAAGGAGTTGTCTATTTTAGTTTTATTCAAAAGATTAATGTATGTAAAAATGATCATTCATTCCATGATAAAAAATGTCCAATTTGTAATGGAAATGTAGTGGATTCATATATTAAAATTGTAGGATATTTAGTAAAAGCATCTTCATATAAAAAAGAAAGAGCTACAGAAATGAAAGAGAGAGTTTTTTACAATGTTTAATTAATAAATAAAAGAAAGGAATTGATACTCAATAGAAAAATTTTGTGAAGTTTGTAATGTTTCTAATAAAGAGAAAAGCGTCAAAAACTTTTCTCTTCTAGGAATGAAATTATGCAGTAAGCATATTAATCAATATAAAACTTATGGAAAATTCATGGATAATAATAAAAGAGGAGTATTTGATCCAAATGAAATAATTTTCTACAAAGGATATGCTGTAATTAATTTGTATGATAAATTTGGAAATGTTATTGCTAAATGCATTATAGATATTGAAGATGTTCAGAAAGCAAGATTACATAAATGGAGAGTTACTAAGAAAAGAAATAAATTATATATGGTTACTGGCAATCAAGATTCAGAAATTTTGTATTATGCAAGATATATACTTGGTTATACTGACGAAAAGGAGGTTGATCATATTGATGGTAACTCTTTAAATAATAGAAAATATAATTTAAGAATAACTGATAGAGCGTCAAATTGCTTAAATCTGCAACTCAAGATTAATAATGTAACAGGTATTAGAGGTGTATCATACGATAAAAAATATGATAAATTTACAATTGATTTTACCAGAAAGAAGCAAAGAATATATTTTAAACCTATGAAAATATTTGAGGAAGCAGTATATTTAAGATATCTATGCGAAATCCATCTTTTTAAAGAATTTAGAAATACATCAAATGACGAGAAATACAATGAACATATAAATAAATTAACAGATCATCAGAAGCATAGTATCTATGATTATTTTATACATATAATAAATAAATTAGATATTAAAATAGGTTAAATAAAAATAAAGCGAGGTAATAATATATGAAAATTAGAGGATTTGAAAGAATTTCAGAAAAACAATACGTTGAAGATTTTAAAGATATTGTTAAAGTACGTACTTTAGAAGAATATTGGAATTATAATGAAATTCAAACTCCAAAAAGATCAACCGCTAAATCAGCAGGTAATGATGTATTTTGTTCTGTGGATCTTTGGTTACTTCCAAATGAAGAATTTAAAATTCCTACAGGAATTAAAGCTTATATGTTGGATGATGAGGTATTAAAGGCTTATCCTAGAAGTAGTTTGGGTTTTAAATATTATCTTAGATTTGCCAATACTATCCCAATAATTGATGCAGATTATTATAATAATAAAAATAATGAAGGTCACATTTGGATTAAAGTACGTAATGAGGGAGATAAGACTTTACATGTAGAAAAAGGAGAAGCAATTTGCCAATTTATTTTTGAAAAATATCTTTTAGCAGATGGAGATTCATATGAAGGAGAAGAACGTATAGGAGGCATTGGTTCTACAAACAAATAGGGTTGGGTTAAATGCCCTTCCCTCTACTTTACAGAAAGGACTATAAACCAAATGCAAATAATAAATTGGGATGACTATTTCATGTCAGTAGCATATATATCATCATTGCGTAGTAAAGATCCAAGAACACAGGTTGGTGCTTGTATAGTTGACACTAACCATCGAATCATATCAACTGGCTACAATGGAATGCCGAACAATTGCAATGATTCAGAAATGCCTTGGGAATCAAAAGAAGGATTAGAAGGAAAATATCTATATGTAGTACACAGTGAGCTTAATGCAATACTTTATGCTAAAAATGATTTAAATGGATGTATTCTTTACTCCACATTATTTCCTTGTAATGAATGCGCAAAAAGCATAATTCAAAGTGGAATATCTGAAGTAGTATATTTGAGTGATAAATATAAAGACAAAGAATTTTCTATTGCGTCTAGATTTATTCTTAATATGGCAGGAGTTAAGTGCAGACAATTGATTAGTGATACTAATATAGAAATAAAATTAAATATGGAAGGAGAATAAACTAATGCTAAAAAATAAATATTCTCTCGATAATATTTCCATCGAACCAAATTATACTGATAAATGGAGTTATGATTCTCTTAGCAATGGTGATTTTATTATGTTAAATGAAGAAAATGGAGGTAATTGTCTTAGTTTTGATTTACAACAAGCAAAATTTATTAAAGATTCATTAGATGAAATTATTACATATTATGAAAGTATGCCAGTAGTAGGTAATTTTGTTGAAGTAATTAATGGTTTATTCGCAGGTTATTTTGGTACAATATTTGATATTGATAATTGTGATTCAAAAAGACCATTAGTTGTGAAACTAGACGATAATCATGATTTCAATAATTGTACTTGTTTTGTTAATTTTGATGATGTTAAGAAAGCCAATAAATAATTATCCAATGAAAATTCAAAAGGAAGTGCTTAAAATAAAAGATCATTATTAAATAGAATACAGTAAAATAATACACACTATTGAATTAAATGAAAATGATCTAGATGCTATTAAAAAATTATATGAAAGACGAAATTCTGAATATAACAATGGAGTTATTGATTTTTATGATTTAGATAAAAATATCTTAGATGACTTGAAATGGGCTGATTTAATTGAAATAAGAAATAGCATAATTTTTCTTTCTTGTGATATGATTGATCTCATAAAAAGAAAGGAGTGACCACCATGCAAACATCATATTTTGCAAAATACAAAGGCGAAAATGCTGTATCTATCTCATTAAGTAAACACATAATACTTATAATAATATGAATTATTTTATCAATAATCTCGGAGAATATGATACAGTTGGTAGGATGCAAACAGAACAAGAATCTTTGATTATTAGTGGTCATATTTTAGACATTCTTAAAGACGGTGAATTTCCTCACACTGTATTAAATAAAACCAATCTTGTAGTAGATTTCATTATAGGTGATATTTATAAAGAACTTGCTAAAATGAAAGGATGTTGAAAATGACAGTTAGTGATTCAGTGATGAATATTGCATCAAGAGTAGAAAGAATGCAAGTTCAACCAGTAGAAATTCCAATCAAAGTAAAATATAAGAACTGGCAAGGAGAAGTAGGAATCAGAACAATTATTCCTGCAAAAGTATACTATGGAAATACAGATTATCACAAAGAAAATCAATGGTTATTAGAAGTTTGGGATGTAGAAAAAGATGCCCCAAGAACTTATGCTATGATGGACATTATTGAGTTTATAAAAGAATGAATGTTTTACACAAAACCAAGTGACATTACATATAATATAAAAATAAAATGTGATGTCACTTCCTAAATCACCAATAAATCAGCATAATATTCATAAACGGAAAGGAGGTGATAATCAAAAGAGAGGAGGCATCCTATATTGGAAGAATTAAAGAATTGGCTTATATATCAAATTAATGAACCAACAGAACTACACAATGAAAGCACTCTTTTATGGAGCAAGGGATTCAGAAAAGCTTGTATAATTGTTTTAGAAATAATAGAAAGAATCGAAAATCAAAATGAGGGAAAATAGATGGAAGATAAATTATTAGAGCTTAAAGAACAATTTTGTAAATGGTATTGTAATTTTAAAATTAATGGTAATTATACAGATCATGTTCATTGTTGCGAATGTAATAAAGATATTTATTACGAAATGCAAGAAATGTGTGAAATATGTAAAGTTAGTAATTACATAAAATTCATCAGAGATGAGCTAGGAGGAAAATAATAATGCCAATAAGAACTGAATACATAGACATAGACTTCAATCTAAAACTTCAAAAAGATTTACAAGAACATGAAATTATCTGTTCTCATTGTGGAGGTACAGGACTTCAAGTAGATGACAATCCATTTGGTATTAAAGGCGAAAATAGTAAAGTTCACTTCCCATATAAACAACAAACTATTGTAGGATGTAGACATTGCTATAATGGAGTTCAAAGTAAATGTTTGCATTGTGGTAAAATATTAATTAGAGGAACTTCTAGATGTGATTGTGAAGAAGCAAAGAAAGAACGTATTCAAGAGCAATGCGATAAAGATTTAGAGATATGGAATAAAGCAAAGAAAATTTCATTCGAAGAAGCAAGTGAGAAATATGAGATGTTTTATATCCATGAATATGACAAATACATTAATGTTGAGGATTTTGAAGATTGGTTATATGACAGTGGTTATGAAGAAGACGAAGTGAAATCATTAAAGGTATATGGTACACAAGCGATTGATTTATCTATGGATGCTTCTAATATTATTGAAGATGCTTGTAGTAATTTGCATGAAGATTCTATGGATAATATTTCTGATAAAGATCAAAAAGAACTTCAAAAATTATTAGATAACTGGTGTGAAAATAATAAAGCAGGAACAACAACTTATTATGCTGATTTTACTGTTGGAATTAATTTATAAGAAAGCAGGTGATTAAAATAAAATTGTGGGAATATGTTCTTGCGAATGGTGAAGAAGCAGATTTTATAAAATGGAGAAGTGGAGAAAATGATTTCGGAGACAAATTATTAATTTATGATTATTGTCCTATGTATTTTGACTGTTTAATTGGCACAGGATTTGAAATAGCCTTCAAATTAAAGAATAAAAAAGGTGAATGTAAATATCAAGAAGCAAATCATGAAACTATTAAATTAGAAGATTATGATAGCAAAGAACAATTTGAAAAAGAATTTCTTAAAGAATATAGAATCTGTAGCGAATGTTGGAATAGGGAGATAAAGAGTGAAGTTGATAAAGAATATGAGATATATTTAAAACTTAAAGAAAAATTTGAAAATTAAATAAATCAAAAAAGGAGAAAATTAATATTGAAATTATATAAAATTACCACACAAGAAGAGTTAGATGCCATTAATGCCGATTATTTTAATCATCACCCACAAGAAAAGAACTATAAATGGTCTGGATGTAATTATTACATCAATCAAGGTAATATAGAACATGAACCACTAGGTACTGCTCAGTCTATGCATGATTGTGAGTGGTGTGAAAGATATGATTATTGTGAAGCTAAATTTAATACTCCTATTTGGTTTTGGAATGAAGAAATTGAGCAAAGATTAAAGGATATTATTAATGGATATATAAGAAAAGACACTATGTAATCAAATTCAAAAATATGGTTGAAAGGTATGAAGAAATGACTTGCAATTATTGTAAAAATAATAATATGTCATGGTGTTTATCAGGTTGTTATAATGATACTTTTAAGTGTCCAAACTGCGGAACTACTGTAGAAATTAGACAAAATAAATATTTATTAACTAAATTTTTAATGGTTTGGAGTAGTACTAATGAGATTAAACTAAGGAGTTGATTACAATATTCAATCCTATATCTAAATTTTACAACAAAATATTACAAAAAGGAATTGATCTAGGTTATACAAAAGGAATTGAAGATGGTAAAAAAGAGGCAGACGATAGAATAGATAAATATTCTAACTTATTTGAAAAGGTTTTTGATAATAAGGAGTTAGAAATAAAAGAGTTGAAAGCAAAACTAGAAGAAAAACCAAAAGAATCTGCAACAACACATACACCTTGGACTAATGATGAAACTATGCTTTGGCTTAATTCAATGGCAGAGATTATAGGGACAAAATATTTCAACACAACATTATGGAGTAATTCAAAAGCAAATGGGATAAAGGAAGTAATTGAATATATTGACTACTTAGAACATACATTTGAGATCAAAACAACATATCCTCAAACATATTCTCTTCTTCCAGAATTAAAGAGTGCTATAAGTAAAGTTTATGATAATAAATTAGCAGTCGAAGAAGCAGAGAAATTGTTTTAAGAAAGGATAGATTAAATTGATTACTGTCAGTGGCACAAAGAAAGAGATTTATGATTTTATTGAAGATTATATAAATTGTCCTTTCCCATACGAATGCCCTTCTTATGAGGGATTAAATTGTACAGAATGCACTATAAAATATAATAGCAAATTCAAATTTGTAATAGAATAAAGAACCTATTCTAAGTTAAGAAAGGATGACAGATTAATGAAAAAAGAAAATTTTGAGGAAACAAAAGAACTTGAAACATTAATTATTGTTACACAAAGAGCAATTGAAGGATTAGAAAAAATAACTATTTATAAAAGACCAGAAAATAAATATCATGGTGATGGATTACGTAATTTATATATTACTGAAACTGCATATTGTAATGATAATAAGGCCGAATTGAATAGATTTTATGGGAACGAAAGATTGTTAAATGTAATCTTAGCAGAATTAAAACTTCAACTTAGTGAATTTGAAGATAAATTTGAAAAACTTTAAAAGATAAAATTGATCGGGAAGGAGAGGTTTAATATGAAATATTCTTCAGAGTTAATACATACATTAATTCTTACAGATAACGAATATTTAGCATTACACAATGCTATTAAATTTTATCTTAGTGATGAAATACAAAAAGTAGGAAATACTTGGATTGTTGAAGGATTACAAAATATATTAAAAGAGACAGAAAGTAATTAATAAAACAAAGGAGGAATAATCATAGACATTCTACTCTACAACGACAAAGACGAGGTAGTTACAGCATATACCTCAAACAATCCTAATTATAAAAATGGCGAAGAAATAATTATTAAAGGTAGTAATAAAAACTACAAGGTTGTTGATATCAATAAATATCGAGTAATGGGTAGAGAACAACATATTGCTTTAGAATTAAAAACTACAAAATAAAAAGGAGTGAAAAACAATTATGGAAAGCGATGATCTTGTTTATTGTTCAGATTGTGTAAATTGGGATTTTTCAAAGAAATACTTAGAATACTTTGGTTGTTGTACTGATTGCTTCAAATGTCCCTGCGGATCTTGTTCTTGTATTAATCCTGAAAAGGGAAAGAAGTTTGAAGATAGACCAAATTTTGTTAGAAAAGAAAAATGCACAATTATAAAATAATTGGAAGAAGGGGAAATACATAATGTCAAGTCTTTTATTAAATATGAATATCAAAGTTACAGAAGTTGATGAAATTATGAATATTGCTAAATGCTCAATTATGCTTAGTGATCAAATTGAATTAAGTGATTTCACAGATGAATCTGGACATAAATTAAAAATGAATGACGCTTATGTAAAATTAAGAGAATCAATTCATGTATTCAATAATTTGTTAGCAAAATGTAATAATTATGAATTTGTGGATATGAGTAAGTAAATTATTATTAGGAGGAATATATATGGATTTAGAATATTTTATAAACAAAACGTTAAATAAGGTAATTAAAATAGAATCTGTTCACTCATCCGGTGAATTAGGAATTATCACCAAATTATGTGTTACAGACGCAGAAATAGAGGTGCATAAATATTGGGATGGATTTAAATTAAAAATAAACGATGGTAATATTGCACTTTGTTTTAATTGGTGCAAACAAAGTAAAGAGGATAATTGTAAACATATTTTAGAATTATATCGTAGTGGGAAAGCAATTATTGCAATTAGTTTACCAGAAGGAGAAAACTGGGAGTAGATTAAATTTAAATATAAAAGAGGGGATATTAATATGAGAAATAATGTAAATATTACAAATAAGGAAATTCTAACAACTGAGGAATTAGAGGTAAAACACTATAATCGAATGAAAAATTTCTTGGCTTCTAATTTTGAGGGGAAGGATTTTGAAGAATGTGATATTATATTAAGGCAAATTATTAAAGTTGCTTATGAATTGCTGAATGAGAAAGATGATCATGATCATGTTGTTGGGTTTGCTCAGTATTAGGTTTGATATTGATTTATTCACTAAAGTAAGATATAATTAATTTAATAAATACATATACAAAAATTGCAAAGGATGTGAAAATTATAGCGAAAGCAAAAGGGATAAACCTAACCCCTAGAACAAAACCTAAAAAAGAAGATAAATATAAAGAAACAAGTGAATCAGAATATAAATTCTCATTAGCAGGTACAGCAATATATAATGGTTTTTCTAATGATTATAAAGAATACAGAGGATTAGAATGTACAATATTAAAAAGAAATAGGAGAAAAAATACAGACTATTATCTCATTAAATTTGAAGATGATAAAGAATTAAAAGATATTGCTGTTGGTTTTCTTAAAACTAAAGATGAATATAATCAATGGTTACTAGATCAAGACGAAGGAAACGATGAGATGTCAGATGTTGAGAGAGCTATTATTGACGCAGGATTGATCCCTCATAAAAATCGCAAGTCATGCTTAAACCCACCTTATGGAGATAAAGAAATGTGTCATAAGTGTTGCCATGAAAATAGATGTATATATATAAATAAATATAATTATGCAAAGATGAAACTTTAAAAATCTTAAAATAGAGAGGAAGATACTATGCAAGTAACATTATTAAATCATGAACAAGTAAAAAATATCTTTAAAGAATGGGGTAACTTCGCTGCAACATGTTATAATACTCCATCAGAATTTGCAGAAAAAGTAGGTAATTCATGTTATCAAGATGAACATTATAGTGGCAGTAGAACTGAATATATAAAGTTTAAAATTGAAGGAATTGATAGAGGAATTTCTGAACAAATTATGCGCCACGAGATAGGCGTTAGACAATATCCAATTGATGAAAATACATATGATGAAAACCCAACAAATATTGTTAAAAATCTCAAATCATTTAGATATGTTGACATGGAAAACTTTGAGTATACTATTCCTAAAACTATTGAAAATAATGCAGAAGCTAAATTAGAATATGAAACAATAATGAAACGCATTAATATTTCAAGAACCAAAATAAAAAAATACTTAACTGACAAAGGAACAAATGAAAAACAAGCTACAGAAGATGCTAATTATGTTCTACCAAGGGCCACAAATACATCACTTTGCATTGCATTTACTTTAGAGGCATTTATTCATTATTTACATAAAAGATTATGTACTAGAACTCAAGATTTTCATAGACAAGTTGCAAATCTTATGAAAAAAGAAGTGCTGAATGTAATACCACAAATAGAAGATAGATTAGTTCCACAATGCGAGTATCTTTTATGGTGTCCAGAAGGGAACAGATGTTGTGGAATGATGCCAACAAAAGAAATGTTATTGAAAGGGATGATTAAATAATGCTAATCATAATTCCAATTTCAGGAAAAGCAGAATCAGGCAAAGACTTAACCGCCACTCTACTTAAAATAGAGTTACAAAAGCAAGGTAAAAGAGTATTAATTATAAACTATGCAAATTATCTCAAATTCATCTGTCAGAAGTATTTTGGATGGAATGGAGAAAAAGATATCCAAGGTAGAGAATTATTGCAAAAAACAGGTACAGAGAAAGTTAGAGCAAAAAATAATAACTTTTGGGTAGATGCGGTTATAGAATTTGTAAAAGTATTTGAAGGTGATTTTGATTACATATTAATTCCAGATACACGCTTTATTCAAGAAATTGATCGTTGGTTTGAAGAAGGATTTGAAGTTATTACATTACGTATAGAAAGATTAAATCATGAGAATAAACTTACTCCTGAACAAAGATTACACACATCTGAAACTGCATTAGATAATTATAATTTTGATTATTACATAAAATGTGAAACTAAAGAAGAAAAAGAACAAGAAGTAATTAAGTTTATAGAATATTTAAATGAAAGAGTGGGTGGTTAAATGTACATTTATGAAGCAGGGTGTTTAACTCACTATCATCGTAATAACGAAATACATAAAGCGATTAAATGGAGAGAAAAATTAGACGATTGGGCAAATAATAATGATAATCAAACATTCAATCCTGCTAAAACTTTTCTAAAAGAAATAAATCATACATACGACCCAAGAGCATGTGTTGATCAGAATGAATATTATTTAAGCAAATGTGATATTATGGTTGTCAATCTTGATGATATAGATTTCTCGCCAGGGAGCATATATGAACTAGTTCGATTCAAAGACATGAGAAAGCCTGTCATTGCCTTTGGAACTAAACATTGGAGTCCACATATCAATAGCTGTGTTTCAAATCATTGTGAGGATGGAATTGAGGGAGTTATAGAACTATTAATTAATATGTTTGATCAGGGAAACTTATATATAGTATAAAATAAAAAAATACACAAAAAGAAAGGAATAAAACACATGAGAAATAGAAAATTATACATCCCAGATTCGTGCCGGAAGTGTGATAGGGAAAGTTCATGTACCTACCCCTGTGAAGACGCTTATAATGAATTTAAAACACAAAATCCTCAAAATCAAGAAAATACACTTTGTAACGAAACGTACAATCAGCCTGTAGCAAGGGTTTCAGAGGATGATACTTACAATAAAACAACACATTCATGCGGTTGTGAAAAAGATGAAAATAATATAGAATATTTCTTAGAATTTAGCGTTGAAAATGTTGAGTGGTTGAGAGTTTGTAATAACCAAATTCAATATACGGAATTGTTAGATAAAAATGCTTTACTGGAATATTTTAAATTTGAAAATGATAAATATTGTGAAGAACAAGGTATATGCAATGTTTGCAGAAACCCTTTGGAGAAGTTTGATTCTTATGAAGAGGTTAGTGGAAGTCAGAGATTAGTGGAAACTGATTTTAGGTGTAGATATGGGTGTAATTAATATGAAATTAAAATGTCCAATAGACTATAATATAAATAATTGCTCGTCAAAAGAATATGAATTAACATGTAAAACTTGTTTTCATATTCAAGATCAAGATACTGAAACAGAAGGTAAATATTGTACTCCTTTAGAATCTTTAGAACAATCATTAAAAGAGATGAAATTAATGAGAGAAGGCAAAATTCCTAAGAAGACTTGGAATGAATTAAAAGAAGAAATCACTTCGTAACTTCAGTAACTTTAATCTCAACTAAGAATTCCTGATCATCCTCTGATAAAAATAGGGTTAACCTTTCCAAGAAAGACGCCAAATTCCTAGTATTAAATTTTCTCTTAACGTTAATTAAATAATTATTCTCAATTACTATTTCTTTTTGTTGAGTTTGCTGAATAGAAATTGAATCTACATTCTGAGTGGGAGCAATATTTTCACTCAGAATTTCTTTAGAATTATCTACTAAAACATGTCTATTATATGGTCGTTTAATTTTCTCCTGATTATTATCTTCACCAATCTTAGGTAATCCTCTTGCAACCCTTCCTTTATTTAAAAAATCAATAGCAGACTTTCCAGTCAATATTTCTCCACCCTTAATTTTTGCAACTTGCATTTCTGCGAAGAAACTACTAAGAGATGTAGACGAACATTTCCAACTCTTCATAATTTCATGATTAGTATGTAATCTTCTTAACTCAGCTAAAGATTTTTGGCAACTATCAAAATCTAATGCTTCAAATTCTGATTTAAGTGGAATTTCTCCATAATTAATTTTTTCTAAAAGTTCATTCATTTTCATTTCTCCAATCGTTGTTGAATAAATCACAGATGGTGCATAAATTTTTAATCGTTCCAATCCTTGAAGTGACTGTGAAGGCGTTCTAACAGATTCATGTTTTCTCAATCTTAATGCACGACTATGTATTCCATTTCCTGTTCGCTTTTGCTCTCTGATTTCTTCTTTAAGCATTCTTTCGATTTCTGATTCTTGTTGCTCAAACATATGATGCACAAACTTTCTTTCCTGTGGATAACTTTTAACTAATTGGTAATAATAGTAAGATATATACACCTTGTTATAGTTTCTTTTGTGGGTCTAAAATTTAGACTGGTCGGGTCTAAAATTTAGACTGGTCTAGATTTTAGACAGGTATTTTCTGTGGATAAGTACTATCAAACCAGTATAGAATTTAGACAGGTTGACTTTCTAATTATCTCTTTCTTCCATCATTTTTTCATATAGTTTATCTGCACTAATTATCCCTTCTTTAAATGATTGCTCGATAATTTCCGTATCTTCACTACATAGGAAAATCATCTTTTTGATATTGCCGTTTACGCCAGCAGATGCAGTCCACACATAACCATTTTCTTCTAACCAATTTAATCCATTTATACAACTTTGGCGAGACAAACCAGTAAGTTTAATCAATTGAGAAATACTTATCCAATCACCTGTCTTTGCAAACCCCCATGTTTTACGAATCATTAAGAGATAAACCTTTAAAGCTGAAAAATTACTAATTCTAGGTATTAATTCATCAAAAACAACATTTGGAACCTCCATAAAGTTTTTCTGTGGTTTAGGCAATCTGAACATTATTATCATCCTCTTTCAAGCAATTAAAAATAGCAATGCTAGAGGACTATACAAAATTTCTTAAAAATGTTACAATAAGATTACAAGAAATTCATTTAGTCTTCTGGGTCTCCCAGTTAGTGATGTGTCGCCACAACTCAAGCACTAACTGGGAGATTTTTCATTTGCTTATTTAATTTAAATTTACACATAATAAAAAAGTTAGTAGCATGTATTCCTACAAACTACTAACTTTTGACAATACTTACTAAATTATTATCCAAATATAGACTTGATTTTCTTTCTACATTCAGGTAAAATCTTATCAGAAGCGTCAAAGCAATTGTTTGATGGAACATTGCTTGGATCAAAAGCCTGTCAAGTCCTTGCAAGACTGATGGGCTTTGCTTATTTTATTAGGTTGTTTAGGGTTAATTAGAGATATTCGACACCTTGATACAAATCTCCTTCTGATTATACATGAAATTTGTCCACATGAATATAGTTTCCCAAAATTTTATCCACATGTTAATAACTTAACTAGGCCGGAAGATTTAATCGAAAAAAATAAGCCCATCCAATCATACAATTAGTATGTTTCTGGATGGGCCTTTGTATTTTCATAAAATATCATTCGTTTTCCTTGAATTGAATATCTTCTATGAACCGCGAAATCATAAAACGAACAAAAGCAGACTCGTTTTCAAATTTTTTACTCATTTCTTGAACAAAAATCTTCTGCGATGGGGTAACATTAGCCACTAAACGCTTTGAAAATGGCTCAGACTTACTTGGTATCTGGTAAGTTAACTTATT
>Ga0209318_1001389_pt1 | contig 15374 bp, 14 predicted proteins | sample RifGroE1_FD_183999 | JGI IMG/M metagenome (GOLD analysis project Ga0209318, IMG submission 183999) | Groundwater microbial communities from Rifle, Colorado, USA - Groundwater E1 (SPAdes) (version 2) | ecosystem: Environmental > Aquatic > Deep subsurface > Groundwater | place: Rifle, Colorado...
AGAATTAATTTAAACATTGAAACAAATCAGTCAAAAAGAAAAAGAATGGTTAATCTCTAAAAAAATATTAAAAATGGAAAGGGGAAAGTACCCTGACTTGTCTACCATTTGTGGCAAGAAAAAATCACGTAGGAAAAAACCAATGGTTCCAGATTACATGGCAGATATAGTTAAAAGAGATATGTATAAGAAGAATGATACTTAATAAGTAATGTAATAAGTATTAATAACAAGTAAGCAACAAAAATTTTCCGTAAAGGAATTGATTTTATGAAAGATGATAGTGAACGTGAAAGTAAACAATTAAATATTGAAGCAATTCAAAATAATAAAACAATAAAAATATTCTTAGATACAAACGTCCTAATGTCACACTCCTCTCAACTTTTCAATAAATATAAAGAAAACCCAAACACAAAATTTATTATTTGTGGATTTGTCTTAAATGAACTAGATAATCATAAAATGTCATTTGATGAAAGTAAAAAATATAAAGCAAGACAAGCAAGTAGAGATATAGAAGCAAATCAAGATAAAATTGAATATGTGGTTAGAGAAAATAACTTTGAATATACTTTACCTTTAAGTTTTGATAAATTGTCAATGGATAATAAGATTATTGGTGTTTTAAATAATTTATATTTTAGTAATGAAGAATTTGGAAAAGAAAATGGAATTGAAATTTATGGTTTAAGTAACGACTTACTATTCAGACAAAAATGTAGATTGTTAGGTATTAGATGTGATAAATTTGATGGTGATGATAAGAGTGATGAAATTTATAATGGAATTAGAAAATTAATATTAACTGAACAAGAATATGTTGATTTACTTGAAAATCCTAATGATTTTTCATATAATTTTCAACCTAATGAATATATAATTATACATAATACAACATCTAATGATGAATATTTATTCACTTGGAATAAGTATTTTGAAGAAGTTAAAATTAAACCATTGTCAAATAAATATGTAAATAAGATTACACCATTAGATATTTATCAAAAAGCATTTATACATATGTTACAAAATGATAATATAAAAGTTAAAATTACTGACTCACGATATGGATCAGGAAAATCGTACCTTATGATTCATTGGGCATTACATATGTTAGATAAAGAAAAAGTTGATAAATTATATTTTGTAAAAAGTGATTCGCCTCCAAAAAATAGAAGAGAATTTCCTGCGATTCCAGGTGGAATTAGTGAGAAAACTGAGCCTTTAATGGGAGTTTTATGTGACTCAACTGGTGAAACAAGTTTAACTGATATTTTACTTAGGAATAATAAATTAGAAATTTTACCTATTCAATTTGCTAAAGGTAGAAGTTTAAGAAATTCTATTTTATATATCAATGAAGCACAAGATTTTACACCTTCAGAAATGGAAAGATTACTTTCAAGAATTGGTGAAGGAACATTTGCATTATTAGATGGTTCTACTTCTCAGATTGACAATAGATATTGTTTAAATAGGAATGGTTTAACTGTTGTTAGTGATAATTTTAAGGATAAATATATTGCTGGACAAGTAAATATGATTGAAGATCATAGAAGTGAAATTAGCAAAATGATTAGTGGTATGGATTGGAAGGATTAATTAATCATTATGAACAAAAACGGTGTTGTTTTTGTAAAGAGAGTACCTGTACTATCTTTGCTTTTTGGGATGAGACTACAATAGTGGGATTGTACGTCAGTGATTTAAATTTTAAATTGAAATGAGGAATCGTGTTTGGAACACCTCAAGAAATTATCAAAAGAATCATTTATGGATTATGCTGAAAGATTATTAACAAATAGGAATTTATATGATTTGGATAAATCGGAAACATATGAATTATTATTCAATAAACAAGCATCATCGGATCATGCACGTAAAGCATTGACTGTATTACAAATGACTGTTGATGAATATAAGAAAGATAATATTGATAAGAAAATTAATAATATTTATAGTGATAGTACTTTAGAAAATACTAATTCTAATTTAGAAACAGCATTAACTAAAAATTATAAAGAAACTGTAGAAATTAATAAAGATGGAACTCAAAGTAGTGATAAACTTATAATTATGAATCAAGAAGAAGCAAAAGATGTTAATTTTCTTCTTGAAAAACACGGATTTTCAATATTAGCATGGGAATTAGTATCTGCAAGAAATAATATATGGAATGTTGCAAACAAACAAGATGGAATATTAACTTTGTATTCGAGTAAGATTGTGGTTAAACCTAGAGAAACTAAATTTGATACATCATGGGTAAAAGAAGTATTAGAAAATCTTGATCTAGATAGTCCAATTGTAGAAACTAAACCATATAATATTTCTGGTAAAACATTAGAAATTAATATTGCAGATGTTCATATTGATAAACTTTGTATGATTGATGAAACTAGAAATGAATATTCTACAGAAATTGGAATACAAAGATTATGGCAAGTAGTTAATGATATTATAGAAAAAACAAAATTTTATAATATCAAGAAAATAATTTTACCATTTGGTCAAGACATAGCAAATATTGATAATATTTTTGGCACAACTACAAAAGGAACGATTCAAGATACAGATGTAAAATATGATGTATTATATAAAATATTATTAAAAAATATTATCAAGATTGTACATAAACTTTTAGAAATTGCTCCAGTCGAGATTATTTATGTAGGTGGAAATCACGATAAACTAACTTCGTTTACTATGACAGAAGCAATGTATTGGCATTTTTTAAATAATGATAATATTGAAGTTGATTCTATTTTTAATAATAGAAAATATAGACTTATTGGTAAAAATTTATTAGGTTTTGCTCATGGTGCAGATGAACGTAAAAATATAATTTATTGTATGCAAAATGATGTACCTGAATTATGGGGAAAATCAAAATATAGAGAATTTCATTTGTCACATTTCCATAAAGAGAAGATTGTAGATGAACAAAATGGAATTATAATGCGTTGGATTAGTTCTATTTCTGGGAATGATGCTTGGACTTATAATAGTGGATATGTTGGAAGTCAGAAAAAAGCACAAGCATTTATTTGGGATGATGAGAAAGGATTAGAATGTATTATTAATAGTTATATTTAAATATTAAACTAAACTAAACTAAACTAAACTAAACTAAACTAAAATAATAGGAGGTATGTTTTTATGGAAGATTTATATACTCAAATAGCATTAGCACTAGCAACTATAATTTCAGCATTTGTAACTTTTGCAGGTAAAGCGATAATTAGTTTTATCAATAGTAAGAAAGATTTAATTAATATTCAAACTTCTACAGAACAGAATAAATTAAAAGAAACTATTATTGAAAATGTAATAAAAGCAATTAATCAAGAATTCTCTGATATGTCAAATAACATGAAAAAGGAAAGTGCTGTTAGTACTATTGTAGAAATTCTAAAAAATAAGAAACTTCCTATTGATGAAACTATGATAAGAAGTTATGTTGAAGCAAAAGTATCTGATGTAAAAGGTAAAGTAGTTAAGGAAATAGAAAATATTATTACTGAAAAAGCAAAAGAATTTTTAGTTAAGTAATCAATTAAGTAATTAATATAATTGTGAGGTAAAATATTATGAGTGCTTATTTTGCAATTAATGGTCTTGCTAATTCTTATCATCCTATGTCAGATTTGAATTTAATTCAAAAACATTTAGGTGATGTTAGTATTGTTGATGTTACTGATGAAGGTATTCCTATCATTAATATTGATACAAAGAAATTTGATAGGAATGATAAGGTTATTTTTAAAGTAGAAAGTAGATTTGGTGATGTTAATGTTGGTGGTATTAATGAGATTAATGGTATTGATGTGATTAATAGTGAATTGATTAAATTTACTGAAGAGCATAATTGTAAAATTATAAATGCAGATGATATAGAAAAGTTTAGTGAATTGTGGAATTGTTGGTGTAAGGTTGGAGATGGGAATGAAAATGGATTACCAATTTTAATTGTTGGTAAGAAGAAGTAAAAATTAATAGTAATACATTTTAAATTAAATTGAAAGGTTGATAGTGTGATTACTATGACTGAACAAATGAAAGAAGTTATGAATTATAGTTTAGAAGATAAATTTCAAATTGAAGATTTAAAACAAAGAAAATTATACATTAACTTTGAAATTGATGAAAATTTATTAAATGATATTACCTATCATATTCTTAGATTTAATACTGAAGATAAAGGTTTAGAAATATCAGAACGCAAACCTATTTTATTATATTGTACTAGTAATGGTGGTTCTGTTGTAGATGGATTTAGTCTTATTGATGTTATTTTAGCAAGTAAAACTCCTGTTTATACTATTAATATTGGGTATCAATATTCAATGGGGCTACTCATCGGAATTTCAGGTTCAAAGAGATTTTCAACTAAAAATGCTACATACCTTCTACATGATGGACAAAATTTCATGTATAATTCTAGTGCAAAATTAAAGGATGCAATGAAATTTGAAGATCAACGTGAACAAAGAATAAAAGAACACGTATTATCTAAAAGTAAATTAACTTCAAAAGAATATGATAAAAATTACAGAGTAGAATTTTACATGTACTCTAAAGAGGCTAAAGAAAAGGGATTTGTAGATTATATAATTGGCGAAGATTGTACAATAGATGATATTATTTAGATTGTAAATAAAACACAAACAAATAATATTTATTTTAAATTAAAAGGAGAAATTTCAAACATGGAATTAAAAACTAAACATTATTATGACGATGAGACTATGGAATTTATTGCTTCTAAATTTTATATTGATGGAGAAGAATATGATTTTGAAGATTATCAAGATTTTTGTGCGGAATTAGAAAAAGTTAATGGTGATTGTGAATGCAATTGTGATGGTTGTGATAGTGATGTATGTTGTGAAGAGTGCAAGGAAGTAGATTGTTGTGGTGAATGTGATGAATGTAATGAAGATGAAATTTACATAGATGATGATATGGATTGTGGAAATTGCATTTATAATCAAGAAGATATTTCTGATGAGTTATTAGAAACTGTTAAATTAATTGAAAATTATGCATTTAGGATTGAAAATGCAGAATGCGACTGCAATGGATGTTTGAGGAATGTTTTATATGAGTTATTTTGTGTTGGGAAGAATATTGGATTTGGTGATGCAAAAGATGCTATGGGTAAGTTTTTAGGATTTAATTAGAATTTTAAATTAACAATATAGATAAAATCTACTCTTACATATTTTATTATTAATAGAATAGGTATCTGAGTAGATTTACTTGTGTATTGTTAAAACAATATGCAAATATTTGGGTGATGACCTGACCATCGTGGAGGTATAAATATGAATATAGATAATTTTAGAGGAAGAGATTTAAAAAATGTAATAAAAATAGTATGTGATCAAAAATTCTTTGAAGAATTGGTAGATTTACCAAATATGATTTTGAAAAATCATACGTATTATTATAAAGGTATTCCAATATATCTTGATGAAAATTTAAAATATAAGACTTGTGAGTTACTATATAAAAACGATAATAATTTCTATGATGATATTATTAAAAATCTTAAAAAAGAAGCAAATCATTTGAATGACAGACTTACAAGGTTTAGAAATAATAATGAGATGAATAATTATATTGTAACATTAAAATCTCTTAGAGAAACATTAGATTTAATTAAGAAGTATGACTGGCAATTAATATATAGTGAGTATGGTATTGAAAATGATAAAATTAAAAATATTGATGATAGTATTAATATAATGTTAGCAAATGGTATTACAATAAATAATGAAGGTAAAGATATTCATGATTTAAAAAATGATAAAAATAATTTACCTAAGTTAGTTACTGAGATTGCAGTATGGGAATGTAATCATGAAGGTAATATTAGGAATCATAAAGTATGGAAAACTAATATTCCATATGAGAGAAGTAAATTAAATAGTAGTAATGAAATTAAATGTGAGATTAATATTAGTAAAGATATAGATGTTAATGAATTAAGTAAAAATGTATCAGAAGTTATTTGTAATAATATGAAACGTAGTAAATATTAAGATTAATATTAAGATATATTGAATCTACTCTATTTTTGGAGTAGATTTTCTTATGTTTTAAAATAGTGAGTAAGTGTTGATAAGTATATGTAAAAGTATATATAAAAGTTAGATTTTGTTTTGATATTAAATTATTGAATAAAAGGAGAATTATTATGGTAGATGATAATGAACAATATAATATTTTAAAAGAATTAGCAAAATATGAAATTATACATGGTACATTTTATAAGTATTTATTTAAATGTATAGAGAATGAAAAGATTAATGTGATATTTTATTATAGTAATAAAAATAAGATTGAACAATTTAGGAATATGATTAATGAAGAACAGTTTAAGATTTTAATTAAGAAACATATTAAAAGAATAAATTTGTCTAAGGATTATTTTGAGATTAGATTTAATAATGATAGTTCAATTAGATTTGTTTATGGAAGCGATAGTGCAAGAGGTTATAGATATCATTTTGCTGTAGTGGATAAAAATATTAAAAGAGAAATGTTTAATAATGCTATTGCTGGGAAATGTGTTTTATTTGACATGGCAAAAGAAGATGGTTTATTAAGTGATGATGATTATTGTGTTGAATTTATAGATATGTAGGATTTATAGATGTAGATTTGAATTATTAATTTTATATGTAATTGATTGACTATAAATATAAAGTTTTGTAGATTATATGACACTTGAGAAATCAGGTGTTATTTGTGTTTACTAAAATTATAATATATATTTGTTTATTTTGAATTGGTGTAGATGATTGAGGGTAGCTCCCTCTTCCTTTCTGCGTATGCACCAATTCTTTTTATTTTTATAGATAGAAATTAGATAGAAAAAGCAGAAAGGATTATAAAATAGAAGGGATTGGTGAATTAAATGGCTAAGAAAGATCGTGAAGTAATTAAAAAAGAAATTGAACAAAGAGGATATAAAATTATTAGTGGTTTAGAAGAATATGAAAATAATAGAAGTTATTTGCTTTTAGAATGTTCTAAAGGGCATCCTTGGAGAGTAAGTTATAGTAATTTTTCTCAAGGTAGAAATTGTAGAACATGTTCATATGAATTGCGTAATGAACAAAAAAGAAAAAATATAGATGAAGTATATAAATTATTTGAATCAAATAATTATAAACCATTATTCAATAAAAGTGATTATAAAAATAATGAAACATTGTTGCCATATATTTGTTCAAATCATATTTGTAAAGGTGTTCAACATATTTCTTTTGCTAATTTGAGTAATAAAAAAGGATGTTATTATTGTGGTTTAGAAAAAAGTGCAAAATCAAGACGTTTAGAACAAAAATATGTTTTTGATTTTTTATTAAAAAATAATCTTAGTCCTATAGATAATGAAGTTTATGTTAATTCTGGAACATTAATAAAATGCATTTGTTTTAAACATCCTTTTGAAATTCAAGATATAAGTTATAATGCTGTACAACAAGGTCATATAGCTTGTAAATATTGTTATACAGAAGCATATGGTGGAGAAAATCATCACACTTGGAAAGGTGGTATTACTCCAATTCACAATCATTTAAGAAGTGTTTTAATTGATTGGAAAAAAGAATCCATGAAAAATTGTTTATATAAATGTGTTTTAACAAATTTGAGGTTTGACGACATTCATCATTTATATGGATTTGATTTAATTTTATCAGAAACATTACAAGAGATAAAATTTAATTTAAGAGAAACTATACATGATTATAATGATTATGAATTAAAAATATTGGAAAATAAATTAATTGAAGTACATAAAAGATATCCATTAGGAGTATGTTTAGTAAAACCATTGCATGATTTATATCATAAATATTATTTTTACGGTAAAAATACACCAAAACAATTTGAAGAGTTTATTAAAAGGTATTATAGTTTTGAATTTGATAATCTATTAGAAGATAAATATAAATACTATAATATATTAAATAATGTTATCTAAATATATTATAAAAGGAGTGGAATAATTGCCTCCATTAAAAAAAAATAATTCATCTCTGAAATCACAAAAAAAAGTATCTCAAATAAATTGTGCTGCGTGTACTGAACCTAAAAAACCTACAGATTATTATGTTAGCTATAATCCTGTTCATCAAAGTGGGCGTATCCCATACTGTAAAATTTGTTTGAAAAAGATGATTGCAGATGAAAAAGGGAATGTTAGTTTAGATAAAATAAAAGAAACATTGAGACTTATTGATCGTCCCTTTTTATATAACATATATAAATCTTCTTTAGATGATAATAATGATCATTTTGGTGTCTATATGAAAAATATTGCAATGACACAATATAGAAAATTAGGATGGTCTGATTCTAAATTTTTACCAGAGATTGAAAATGAGTTAAATTATGATAATTTAACTAGTGAAAATATATCTCAATTAGATTATAAATCTAATTTTATAGTTACAAATGAAATAATAGATAAATGGGGAAAGGGTTATAAACAAGAAGAATTTGAAGCGTTTGAAAGAAAATACGTTTTATTAAAAAATAATTATAAAGAAATAACAAATTTACATACTGAAGCATTATTAAATTATATTAGATATAGAGTAAAAGAAGAAATTGCAACAGCAAAAGGGGATGTAAAAGAAGCAAAAGAATGGGGAGAACTTGCAAATAAGGCAGCAACATCAGCAAAAATTAATCCAAGTCAATTAAGTAAAGCAGATTTATCAGATGGACTTTCTACTTTTTCAGAATTATCTCAAGCAGTTGAAAAAGAAGTTGATATTATACCTATTCTTCCTAGATTTAAATATAGGCCAAATGATGCTTTAGATTTTAATATTTGGTGCTATGTAAATTATATTAGAGATTTAGGTGGTTTACCACCGTGTAATTATGAAGATGTATACTCTTTCTATGATAGAAGAAAAGAAGATTATATCAAACAATATGGTGATCCTTATGGAATATTTACTGATGATACTACAGAAAAAAATAGAGATAAAATAAAAGTTTTTATTAAAGAAGACGGTGTTTAAATGTCATCTTATGGCAATTTTCAAAGTGAAAATGCAAAACATACAACAAAAGAAAGTAGAAATAATTATAATCCAGAATTTAATAGTACAGTAAATCCAAAAGGAGAAGAAGAAAATAATCAATTTAGAAGTAATTTAGATAAATATGTAGATTTTATTTCTTGGGCAAGATTTTATCCTGATTTATGGTTAGATTTAATTAAACCAAAAAAAGGTGGTATAAAATTACATTCTGATCAACGCACCTTTATGAGAATAGCAATGCGATTTTTAAGTATGTATGGTGTGTACCCCAGAGGTTGGGGTAAAACATTCAATGAAGAAATTGTAATGTTTATAGCATGTGTATTTTTCCCAGGTATAGAATTTGCACTTACTGCACAAACAAAGGAAAATGCAGCAGAATTATTAAAAGATAAATATAATGATATATTAAAAAAATATCCTTGGTTTAAAAATGAAATTTATGATGCTAAATTTTCTAAAAGTGATGCAGAAATTAAATTCGTAAATAATTCTCGGATAGATGTATTAGCAAATTCTTCAACTTCAAAAGGTCAGAGAAGACACGTAATTATGATTGAAGAATCTGCTTTAATAGATGATTTTACATTTCAAGATTCATTATTTCCAATTGTTGAACATGGTAGATTAACTGTTGGTGATTTAGGAATCTTAAATCCTGAAGAATTAAGTCAAAAAGTAAATTTTTATACAACTGCTGGCTTCAGAGGCAGTGACGAATTTACTAGAAGTATTCGTATGAAAGAAGACATGATAAATTTAGAAGGTAAAATAGTTATAGGTTCAGATTGGCATTTAGGATGTTGGTATGGAAGAGGTTCAACTAAACAACAAATTTTAGACAAAAAGAAAAATATGTCTCCTATTGCATTTGCTCAAAATTATGAGTCGAAATGGTGTGGAAGCTCAGATGGCGCGTTAGTTGATATTACTAAACTTTTAAAATTAAGAACATTAACATCTCCTGAATTAATATATGATGGTAAATCTGATTATTATGTTAGTATGGATGTGGCACGTTCTCAAAAATCTAGCAACAATCAATCTTCTATTGCTATTATTAAAGTTAAAAGAAATAAAGAAGATAGAATTATAAATATGCAATTAGTAAACTTAATTAATTTAAAACAAGGATTAAATTTTACAGCACAAGCAGTTGAATTTAAAAGAATAAGAAATTTATATAATGCTAAAAAAGCTATTTGTGATGAAAATGGATTAGGAAAAGGAATTATTGATGAATTATTAAAAGAACAAATAGATCCAATTACCAAAGAAGTATTAAAATGTTGGGATACTATCAATACAGACAATGAACCAGATGTTCCTAATTCAGAAAAATGCTTATATGCACTTCACTCACAAGGTATTAACTCTGATATAATTGTAAATTTTATTGATGTTGTTGAAGGGAAAAAACTTCAAATATTAGATAAACATCAAGATAATAGTTATTCATTAAGCAATGAAGATTATATAAATAATGTAGTTTTACCAAAAGTACAAACAGATTTATTTGTAGAAGAAGTTGCTAATTTAAAAATTAAACATTTACAAGGTGGTAAATTATCTGTAGAACAAGTTACCAAATCAGTTGATAGAGATAGATTTTTTGCGGTTGCTTATGGATTATGGTATATTAAAAATTTTGAAGATAAAGTTAAAAGAGCAATAATAAACATCTCACCATCATCATATTTCGCAATAGCAAATAAATCATCAAGAGCAAGAAGATAAAAATAATATACAACAATAAATTATTACATTAATAATAACCAGAAAGGAGGTTTTAAATGTCAGATCAAAACAATAAAAACCTCTCTCCTACCCTATTCTCATTAAAAAAATCATGGGAATCAGCTAAAAATTTTTCCTTATCAAGAATAGGTGGTCTTTTTACAAATAAACGAAGAAATTTAAAAAATGTAACAATTGACAAAATAAAACTATGGTTAGGTAATCCACAAAAATTTCAAAATGAGATACTTGACTTATCTGATAATTTATATGCACCTGAAGGCATGTATAAAGTTCTAGTTAATTTAACTACTAATATGGCAACATTAGATAATTATCTTCAACCAGATTTTTATACAATGCAAAAATTAAAAGAAGAAATCAATAATCAAACTTTAAAAGAAATGCCTGAAGAAGAATCACAAGATATATTAAATAAACTTTTAAAAAATTTTAATAATGAATTTTCTACTGTTAGAAGATATATTGACAATATAGATATAAAAAAAACAGGACGTAGAATTTTAGAAAGTTTAGTTAGATACGGTGGTTATTGTGGATTTGAAAAGAACGATGGTAATTTCCCTTATTTATGGGATTTGCCTATAAAATATGTTAGATTGCGTTCTATAAAAAATGGACAATTTGCAGTTGAATTTAACTTCAAATATTTTGAAGAATTAGCAAGAGATAATGAATTATCTGAATTTGCATGGGAAGAAATATATCCTGATGAATTTAAAATATTATATAATAAATATAAAAATAATTCAGATAGATTAAGGTATCCAGAATGGCAACCTCTACCTAGTGATAAAGTTTGTTGTATTAAATTAGGTGGAGATAATGATACTTTTTTCTTGCCTTTATATAGTCAATTATTTACTGAATTATATTTATTAAATGATTTAATTGATGAAGAGATTGAGAGTTCTAGAGATGATTCAATTAAACTCATAAATATTGAATTTCCACACGATAAAGAAACTGGAATCCCACTTGTAGAACCTGATGTTGTATCTCAATGGGTGAATGTTGTAGCTTCGGGGGTCTCTGATAAAGTTACTATAACTGGATCTCCATATCCTTTGCGTGAAATTCCATTTAGAAGTATACAAAATGAAAAAACTAACTTAGCTGAATTTGCTAAATCAATGGCATATATGCAAGCAGGAGCAAATCCATTATTGCTTGGAGGTTCAAGTACAAATTCATCTGTAGGTATTACACAAAATTTAATTTACATACAATCTTTAGTTTTTAGTATGTTAGATAAGATTCAGAGTTGGTTTAATTATCGTATTTCAAATGTTAATTTAAGAAAGAAATATACATTTAAACTTAATATTTGGAAAACCACTTGGTATAATCAGCAAGAAGTAATTGATAATGAATATAAGCTAACTACAATTGGTGGATCATTGAATGCATTATCTACAAAGGTAGGACATTCAAGTGATTGTTATAATGCAACATTAGAATATGAGAATATAATTAAATCAAAATCAAATTGGGTTGTTCCTGCTAATATGAATCAATCTTCTGGTAGTCAAGATGATAAAGGTGGTCGTCCAAATACTGATGATCCTGCTGATAATACGATAATCTCGCAGGATAAAGAAAATAATAATAGATAAATTTGGAGGTATGGCATGTCGTGATGATATCCCCTCTACCTCCTTATTTTTAAACATAAAAATAAGGAGGTATAAAATGACACATGGTATAAAAATAAGCTATGAAAAAGTAAAGGAATTCATTGAAATTGAAAGTAATAGTGGATGTAAATTAATTACTTTAAAAGATGAATATATTAATGCTAGTCAAAAAATAATAATTTTATGTAAATGCGAAGAAAAATTTAAAACAGATTATAATAATTTTGTTTATCAAAATAAAAGACAATGTAATAAATGTTCAAAAAGGACAAAATGGACTTATAATATGGTTAAGAATTTTATAGAAGTAGAAAGTGATAGCGGATGTAAATTAATTACTAAAGATAGTGAATATAAAAATACTTCTCAAAAATTAATAATTTTATGTGGTTGTGGTAAATATGAGTTTATGACATCTTTTGAAAACTTTATAAGCAAAGTAAAACACAAGCAATATTGTTATAAATGTGGAAGAGTAAAATGGACTTACGATAAAGCAAAAATATTTGTAAATGATACAGGATGTGAATTACTCACACAAGAAGAGGATTATGAAAATGGCAGTAGTTGGGTTAATATAAAATGTAAATGTGGGAATACATTTTTAATAAGATTTTATAATTTTATAACAGGAACTAAACAATGCTCAGAATGCATAATATCTAAAGGGGAAAAAGAAATTAATAATATATTAACATATTATAATATTTCACATGATAAGCAATATACCTTTAATGATCTCAAAGGAGTTAAAGGTGGTTTATTAAAATTCGACGTTCCTGTATTTTGGGATGATGAAATGACTCAATTAAGAATGTTGATTGAATATGATGGAATATTTCATTATATAAAACAATATAAAGATGACGGATTTGAAACTTTACAAATCCATGACAAATTAAAAAATGAATACTGTCAAAATAACAATATAAAATTAATCCGTATTCCCTATTGGGATTTTGACAACATAGAACAAATTCTTACTAAAGAATTAAATATTATATTAAATCAATTAGAAAATAAATTACAAACCGCATCATAATAGTATTATAAAGGAGGCATTAACTATTTGAAATTCATTCATTGTTTTTCTGAAGAACTAAAAAATAAATTGCTCCAAGAAGGATTTAAACTATTGTCTAATAACAATGGTTTTTTTATTTTTGAAAACTCCCCTACCCTATTATTTAATTTTAAACAAATAGATAAAAAACAATTTACTTTTAGCAATAAAATGATTTTTTAGAAAGGTGGTGAAAATATTGAACATAGCAAAAGAATTACAACATTTATCTCTTGGTACTACTTATGAAATAGATAATAGTTTTGATTCTGATAAATTCATCAAAATGAGGCTTAGAGTTTGCCATGACCAGATAAATCCAAATCGAAGCGAATTTAATGTAGAAAATATGGAGAAGACAAAAGATTCAATTAAAAATATTCCGATTCTTGCTAATGTAATTTTTGATGAAAACGATCAACCTCAATTTGGTGGTCACGATATGGCAATAGAAGAAAGTAAGATAAATGAAGGGGAATATAAATTAATTTATAAAGAAACACCAATAGGATTAGTACCTGAGAATTGCAATCATACAATTGAAAAATTTAATGATAAAAATTATGTATTTGTAGATTGTTATATTTGGAAAGAATATTCAAATTATGCTCAAGATATTATTGAAAGAGATAATGAAATAAAATTATCAATGGAAATATTAATAGATTCATACTCTTATAATGCTAAAGACAAAGTTTATAATATTACTGATTATAGGTATCAGGGAATTACTTTTCTTAATAAGGATTTTGGTACAGGTATGGAGAATGCGTTAGCAACCACTAGTACATTTTCAAAAGGTAATTTTAAAGAAAAGTTTATTATAATGATGCAAGAGCTAAAAGACACTCTTACTCAATATAGTAATATAAATAATGCCATAGAAGAAGGAGGTAATGTTTTGGACGAAAATATCAAAGAATTACTAGAAAAGTTTAATTTTACATTTGATAATTTACCATTTGATATTGAAGGAATAAGTTTAGAAGATTTAGAAATTAAATTAAATGAATTCACTACTGAAAATATTGAAGAAGTAATTGAAGAAACAAATGAAGTACCTAAACAAGAAGTATTTGAAGAAAATGTTGTAGAAGTTACAGAATTAAAATTAGAAACAGAAAAATTTATTAAATCATTTGAACTTTCTCATTCTGAAATTAGATACGCATTATATAAATTATTGTCTCCTGTAGAAACAGAAGATAATGAATGGTATTTTATTGACCAAGTATATGATGATAAATTTGAGTATGAAAATTGGGAAGGAACAAAAATATATCGTCAAAGATATAAAAAAGATGGTGATAATGTATCTTTTGAAAGTGAAAGAATTGAATTATTTCAAGAAAGACTTACTCAAGAAGAAAAAGCAGAATTAGATAAAATGAGAAGTAATTATACTAAACTTCAATCAGAGTTTAATACTCTAAAATCAGAAAATGAAAATCTTATTAATTCTAATGAAACTCTTAAAAATGATAATACTTCCCTGTTAGAATTTAAATCTGAAATTATAAAACAGCAACAAGAAGCATTTGAAGCACAACAATTACAACTTAAAGCAGAATTAATTGAAAATTTCTCTAAAGTATTATCTATCGAGGAAATTAAATCAGTAGAAGAGAAAAATTTATCTATAGAAGATATGGATAAAGAATTTAAACTTATGTATGCTTCAAAAGAATTATCTGCAAAATTTGCAAAGAAACCTAAGAAAACTGATACAGAGATTCCAATTTTTAATTTTTCACTTAAGAAAAAAGAAGATTGGACTTCATTAATACCTAAGAAATAATAAAATAATAAAATTTAAGGAGGAATTGATTTATGGCTAAT
>Ga0209318_1001390_pt1 | contig 15368 bp, 23 predicted proteins | sample RifGroE1_FD_183999 | JGI IMG/M metagenome (GOLD analysis project Ga0209318, IMG submission 183999) | Groundwater microbial communities from Rifle, Colorado, USA - Groundwater E1 (SPAdes) (version 2) | ecosystem: Environmental > Aquatic > Deep subsurface > Groundwater | place: Rifle, Colorado...
TGATGGCGACTGGTCCAGCACGTTGCCGCCCGCGGCCCCGGGTGGCCAGGCGCCGACCCCGGGCGCCCGGCGGCAGCGCCGTCACACGATGGGGCGCACGTAGCGTCGATTGGTGCCAGCGTAGATGACACCGGCCAACATCGGTGACCAGGTGGCCCCGCAGCTCCTGCAGGTCGCCGAACGAAACGTGGTCAGCACCTCAGCCGTCGGGCCGCAGCTCTCGCAGCGAGTCCTCGGCACGGCCATGGTAAGGCGCTCCCCGTAGAGGACCACATCCCAGCCCGACCTCACCAGCGCGTCAGCCGCCAGCTCCAGATGACACGGGTGTCGGCGCAGGACGGATCCGATCCTGGGGCAGGCGCAGAGTGCGGTGTCCCCATCGAGCACGCAGCGCTCGCCGGTCGGATCGCGCATCTGCGAGCCACGGTGCCACCAGGTACTGTCCACCACCCGCAGCGCTCCTGGGTCCAGCGCGCCATCATTCTGCAGCTCTCCGAGGCCAGCGAGGTAGGTCAGAAGGTACTGCCGCATCGAGATCTCGCGCCGATGGAGGCGCTGCAGCAGCTCGGCCTGCGGCGTCAGCGCTGGAATGGTCCCCGCTCCGAACTCCCACGGCCTCGGCCGAGCCATCGCGCACAGGCGTCTGCCCGGGCCGTGGTGGTCTGGCGTCTGCCAGCTACCCCAGTTCGAGAGCCAGATCGTAGGTCTACCCATCGGTGACCCCCTTGAATTGCGCACGCTCACGAGTCTTCGGCTGCAGGCTCATCACGTAGTCCCAGCGCTCGCGCAGCTCGGGCGGGACCTGGGCGGTGAGCTCGGAGATCGTCGGCCACTTGCCGGTTGTGTGCTCTGCCTCAGCGCGCTCCTCGAGCTCCGCCCGTAGGAACCTGGCCCGCGGTAGGCGGTCCTGGTCAGGCACAGAGGGCCTCGCGCTGTCCGGCCAGCACAGCAAGCTCCACATCCTGTGGAAGCCTCCAAAAACGCTGGTGTCCGCGCTCGACTGGCACTGGGCGCGGCAGCGTGATGACGTCGGCCAAGCGCCAGTGCCAGGCACCATCCTCATCCCACTGCGAGAACACGCGCCGGTCCCAGTCCATCACCCTGGCCGTGCAGACGATGGACCGCTCATGGAGCGGCAGCGATTTCTCGCCGTACACGAGCTGCCACCCATCGAACGCGGCATCCTCGGAGATCTGGTAGAGGACGTTGAGCTTCGGCCAGGCGACCTGTACAGGTCCATAGACCAGCGCGTCATAGAGGTTCTTCCGGCCAGTCGGCCCAGAATGGCGCGGAAAGGGGAGCGCACCGGCATGGATTGCGATGCGCTCGCCGCGCAAGAACTGCGTGTTTGGTCTCCAAGACCTGTTCTCGCAGCGCTTCGCGACAGCGTCCGGAAGATAGGCAATCGGAGGCACCCACCATGGGTACAGCGTCAGCGCGAGCATGGTGCCTCCACCACTCCGAGCAGCTCGCCGAGCCGGCGGTGTCCTCGCCAGTCGGAGCGCAACACCACCATCGCGAGTGGTGGGCGGTCAGGAAAATTCGCTGCCAGGATCGCGGCGATGGCTTGTTCCGCTGCCTGCTGGGTGGCGTCTTCATCCCGCATCTCGATCTCCACCTCGACGATCAGCTTGACGCCCATCACCGCCTACAGCGCCACACGCGGCGCGCGACGTCGGCGATGATGGCCCCGCAGGCCAGGCAGATGAAGACGCCCAGGGCGTCGATGCAGGCGGATGGTGGGATGAGATCAGTCAGCATGGGATCCTCCAATCAGTAGGCGGTCATGGAGCCGGTGGGCGAGGTCGAGCCAGTGCACCTTGGGCTGTCCACCCATCAGCTCGATCAGGGCGCCACCATGGCGGCTGCGGAGTCCGAGCCAGGCGCCCACTTCTGCGCGATCGAGCATGATGTTTCCGTGCTGCAGCGGGTTCTCGCAGATGATCCCGTACAGCCTGGCTGGGAGGAGCACGTCCCGTCGGTCGTGGAGGCGGTACTGGACGCTCGACAAGATGTGCGGCCTGACAGTTTTCATCGTGGCCCGCGTGAGGCGGGCGAGCCCAGCCATGGAGATCATGGGACGATCCAGGCGCGTGCCCGGGGACACGCGCCTGGACAACACACCGACCCGTCCCCGGCCAAGATCCGGGCGGCACAGGATGCACTTCGGCGCACCATCAACCAGGTGCACCGAGTAGGCGTCCCCCTCGCGCCCGCAGTCGATGCAGCAGTGGGCGATGTCGACGTCGCACGGCTCGGTGCGCACCACGGCCCCGGCCTCCACCAGGTCCAGGTCACCATCATCGTCGGCGGTGGCCTCGCAGTAGAACTCGTGATCGTCGCCGACGGTGCAGAGTGCGCAGCCGAGGCAGGTGGCGCTGGGCCAGTTGTCATGGGCTGCCGCCCTCAGGCAGTCGTTGTACAGCCAGCAGGAGAAGTCCCGAACCGGCATTGTCACGCTGCCTGGCGGATGTTCGTAGCGCGAGGGCCCGATCATGCCGCCTCCCTCGATCCGGTGGTGAGTCGGCGGACGAGCTCCGCCAGTTCCCTGGGACGGAAGGCCCACTGGCCGTGGACCCTGTGCCCAGGGATCAGACCGGCGCCCGCGAGAGCATGGATCGTACGCGGATGGAGGCGCCAGGCGCTGGCGAGATCTCCGACACCGATCGCGGCTGGCCATGACTGTACCGGAGGAGGGGCATCCTGTACGATGCAGCGTGCTTCGACCCGGATCAGGCGGGGGCCGAGCCACAGGGATGGAAGCAGCCCGGAGTAGACGCGCCGCCTGACGGTCTGGCGCGCGACCCCGAGCATGTCGGCGGTTTCGGCGATGGTGAGGTAGCTCCGATTCATGCTTCGACGCCTGCGGCCACCTCGGCCTCTGTGAGCTTCGCCAGCTTGTGGGTGGTGAGCACGGTGGAGATGTCACCGGCGGCCTGCGCAGCCTGAAACTGCCGGCAGAGATCGGCCAGGAAACCGCGCTGCCAGTCGTTCAGCTCCGGAGCCTGTGCGATGGCCTTCGCGCGGGCCCAGGCGTCCATGGGCACGACGGCCCTCAGGACCATGCCCTTGAGCGCCTCGAAGATCTGGTCGTACTCGCGGTGGGTCTGAGGCCACGGCCGCTTGCACTGGCGGCTGCTGAACGCCATCTGCTTCTGCTGGCTGTCCAGGCCGGCCTGGACGAAGAGGGCCTGCAGCACCTGCACCTGGCGCTCGGTGATGCCGACCTTCTCCCGTGGCCCGGGGCCGCGCGGGCCCCAGGGTTGGCGCTCCTCGCGCTGCGCGACCTCGGCCTGCTGGCCGTGGATCTCGCGCTCGAGGAGCGTGATGACCTGCTGGGCCTGGTCGCGCGAAAGCCTGGAGGTGTGCTCCTGCCCTGAGACCGCGCGGGCCTGGCGCCGGAGCGCGAGTTCGGCCTCCTCGCGAGTGCTGCCTGTGGCGACGGCGAGCTCGCCGACCAGGCCCCACAGGCGTCGGTTCTGGCTTGGGGTGCGGGCTGGTGCGGTGCCAGGCATGGAGTACTCCTCTCAGGTCCCGGGCTCGGCCGGGCTGTTGGGCGACCAGGAGGTCTCAAACCAGGTGCCCTCGTCATGCACGGAGATGGAGTTGATCCCAATCCGGCGCATGGCGGCGACGATGACGTCGATGAGTTCTCCAGCGGTGCCGATGATGGGACCACTCATCTGCAAGGCCTCGACGGCCAGGCCAAAGTCAACGAGTTCGTTGGACTGCCTGAGGATCTCAGCCTCACAATCCGAGATCTCGCCATGCAGCCTCGTGACCTCGTCCTCTGCCTTGCGGCGGACGAGGTCGCTTTCGCCGAGTCGCTCCTGCAGCGCATCGTGCTGTTGCGCCTTCACCTGCAGCGCCGCGATCTCGCTGTCCTTCTCTGCGAGGAGGTCCCACGTCTTGTCGACATTGGCGGAGATGGTTGCGTCCCTGCGCAGGATCTCCGCCGAGAGCCGCTGCACTTCGGCGCGTAGCTCGGCCACCAGGTCTGGCTCGGCCGAGGGGGCCAACACCGGAGCCTCCATCTGCACGTCCGGAGCGTCGCCCGCGGACGCTACGGCCATAGGGCCTCTGGCGCCCTGGAACGGCGTACCGGCCGTGGCTGGGAGCAGCCCGACCTCGTCGATGTTCCCGGCCGCGACGGCCTGCTTGTGGTGGGTGGCGCAAAGGCCACGTCGGTACACGGCGCGCCCGCAGCCTGCGACGATGCAGGTCTCGGAGTCCCGAAGCCCAACCAGCCGTCGGACGGACACCTCATGCTCTGCGCAGACATGCCGTCGCTGGGACGCGCCGTTGCGCCCCGTGAAATCCACCCAGCGGGTCGCCCGCAGGTTGCAGTTCTTGACCTCGCAGATCTCAGGCATCCTCCACCTCAGGCTCTGCATCGGACACGGCCGGGTAGGAGATCGCTGGGCTCTTCGCGAGCTTGTGGAAAAAGGTCTCGCCCTGCTCCAGTTCGACACCACACAGGCGCTGCTCGACCCCGGGGAGCTTGAGCGCGGCCGGCTTGATGATCTCGATGGTGGTGCGGAGGCAGTCCTCGTGCCCGCGGCTGCGCAGGCGATCGATGGTGTGCTCCTCGCCGAGGGGAAGCAGCACCTTGACCTGCCCCTTGCGAAAACCCACGGTGCCGTGCACCAGCTTGATGCTCTGGCCCTCGAGGTCGGCGCGGTGGGACCTGACGAACTCTTCGAGGCGCGTCAGCATCCTCTCACGACGATCGGTGATGGGCTGCAGCGCGCGCTGCTTGCGCTCCTGGGCATCCTGGATGATCGCGTCGTACTGGGCCGAGATCGAGCCGGCCCCGACATCCGCGATGCGCAGGGCGAGCAGGACGCGGTCGCAGTCGGCCCACTGGTTCAGGGAACGGACCTCGCGGGCGGTGTTGGGGGTGATCTCGATGGGCTGGATCTCAGGCATGGTTCTTGTCCTCCTCGGACGTGGTGGGGGCCTCCGCGCTCATGGAGCGCTGCCTGCGCTCCAGCTCGCGGATGGTCTCGTCGATGCAGGTAGAAGCGCGCTTCGCCCTGGTGTGGGCGTCGAGCATGTTGGACAGGCCGCCCACGATGAGATCGAGGGCGATGCGGTCTCCCTGCCGGTCGAGTTCGACGGCCAGGATGACCATCTCTCGCAGGGAGTCGAATCGATCGGATGCGACTCCCATCACGCCCTCGCCACGCTGGCGGCGGTGACCAGCTTGTCGCCGATCCCGTGGGCGTGGCGCATGGCGCTCACAGCGCGGTTGTTGATCCAGAGGGGGTACTCGCCCAGCTCGGCGAGGGCCCTGTACGCCCCCCGATCGAAGACCTGGTCAGCGTCACAGCCGACCCGAGCGAAGCGCCAGCGCAGGTAGTCGGCGGCGTCCTTCTCCTTCAGGGGCTTGAGGGTGACGATCCGGGTGCGGCCGGTGACCTCGCGGATGGTGGGATCAGTGCGCAGGCGGGACTCCAGCAGGGGCTGGCCGACCAGCACCATGGCGATGCGGCGAAAGAGGGTGTGGCTGTCCCAGATCTGCTTGAGGGCGATGAGGGCCTCGGGCTTCAGCAGGTGCGCCTCGTCGATGAGCAGCACGGGGCGCTGCCCAGCTCGATCCTGGTCCTCGAGCACCTCACGCAGCAGGTTGGAGCGTGGCTCCATGGCCATGGAGCTTGTCTCCCGTCCGGTGAGGTCGCGGATGACGGCCACGGCGAGCGCGGCCGAGGTGATGCGTCGGCGGTCCAGGCTCGCGGGGGCCACCAGGCGGATGTTCTTGGCGCGGCCGGCGGCGCCATAGAAGCGGCGCACCAGGGTGGACTTGCCAGCCCCGGCCGGACCGGTCACGGCCAGGATCGTGAGGCGGCGGGCCGCCATCTCGATGGCGACCTCCACTTGGCGCAGCTCCTTTGGCATCCAGACGTCCTCGGGATCCTCCGCTTCGTCGAAGGGGTCGGCGGCCAGGCAGAAGTGCTCCAGGTCCTCGGGCTCGAGGTACTCGCGGGGTGTGCTCATGGGCTGCTCCTCGTTGGTGGGCGTGTCGTCGTTGGTCAGGCCGCGCGCACGGCGCACGGCATCGAGATCGGTGATGTCGGCCAAGGGATCGCTCCCGGGGGTGAAGAGGAGCGCAGGATCGAGTCCCAGCTCCAGGAGGGCGTCGGAGGCGGCCAGCGCTGCCAGCGGGGACGGGCGCCCCCCACGCTGCCAGTTGATGATGGTGCTGCGGTGCAGGCCGAGGATCCCGGCCAGCCAAGTGACGGAGTACCCACGGCGCCCCAACCCGATGGCGAGCGCGCTGCGGGTCAGGCCGGCGGCCGGCAACTGCACGTTGCCTGCTGTCCCGGCCGCGGCGTGTGCGTGTCCCATGCTGCCTCCTCGCCGGCTCATCAGCGCTCGCCGCCGGCGGCGGTGGCGTTGATGGAGGTGTTGAAGTCGGTCCAGGCCTGCTCAAGGTTGGTGCGGGTGATCCCGTCGCCGATGCGCTCGCACCACCAAGCGCCATCACGCCCGATGGGGCGGCCCAGGCGCTGCGCGATCTCCTCGCGGGCCTGCACGGAGCCGATGAGCGCCTCGGCCGCGACTGGGCCCTCGTCCGGACGCTCCCACTCCGTGCCGCGCCGGGAGAGGTAGGCGCGCCGGGCGGCGAGCTGGCTCAGGCGCTCGTCCAGATCGTCGAACATGGTGGGCACCAGCGCCTCGGCCGGGGCCTTCCCGCTCTGGCCGTCGACCTCCTCGACCAGGGCCTGCCCCGGCGTGACCGGGGCGGTGCTGCCCTTGGCGCTCTCCTCGCCCCAGACGTGCCGGTGGGCGGCCTCGTTGGGGAAGCCGTAGGCGTCGAAGGTGATCTCGTCGGCGGCCAGCTCCCGCTCCCACTCGTCCCAGACGCGGATGCCAGAGTCGGAGAAAGGGAACAGCCGGAAGGAGATCTTCTGCCCGGGGTGGATGTTTTCCCCCCGGATCTGCCAGGTCCGGTTGCGGGCCCGCAACCAGAGGCGGTTGTCCAGGGTCGCGATCTTCGGGTGCGTGGAAGCCAGGTCGAGGAAGACGTCGCGCTCGGGGCACTCGCGCAGCTGGGCGGAGGGCAGGTCGAGCCAGGCCTCGATGGGGGCCCGCCCGTGCCGGCTGTGCGGCCGCTCGGCGTTGGCCAGGGCGCAGAAGCCCTCGCACCAGGTGTTCAGCTCCTCCAGGTCGCGGGCGAAGCGTTGCGCGAGCCGACCCTCGAAGGTCTCCTGCCAGTGGTGGTGGCGGGTCTCGACGGCGCCCGACGCCTTGGCGTTGCCGGCTTTGTGCAGCTCGAACTTGACTTCGAGCGCTTGCAGCAGGTTGACGATCAGGGCGCTCTTGTTCGCTGGGCCCTGGTCCATGACGAGGATCTCGGGAAGGCCGCGGAACGGGTTGACCTCGGGACGCTCCTTGGCTGACATCGCGCGGCAGAAAAAGTCGGCCACGTCCTCCGGCCGCTCGCCAGCGGTGTAGTAGTAGCGGACGTAGTAGGCTCCGCTGGCGTGGTCCACCACGATAAAGCGGTGGATGATCCGCTTGATCTTCCGGAAGTTGTCTGGCTTGCCGCTGTAGTAGCGAGCGCCGGCGTCCGGGTGCAGGTCGATGCGCTTGCCGGCCTCGTCGCGGAAGTACCACTGGATCGCGACGCTGATGTCGAAGAACCAGGCTTGGTTGGGGCGCCGAGACACACGGCTGATCCCGGGCGCCGGCGCGGACATCTGCCGCCGGCCCATGCCCTCGCGGGCCATCAGCCGGGTGACCTGCTTGTAGGAGACCTCGGCAGCGGAGGTCCCCTGCTCGACAGCGACCCGGTGGGCTTCGCGCATCGGCATGTTCACCTGGCCGCGCTTGCCGCGGGCCCGGGCCGACATCCTGGCCACCTGGATGAGGTCCTCGCGGGAGACGGCGCTCGTGCCCTTGTCCGCCCTGACCTCGCGGTCTGGCCGCCAGCCGAAGGATCGCAGGTTGCGCCAGCAGGAGCGCTCGGTGATGCCGAGGGTGGAGGCCAACCGGCGCACGATCTCACCGCGCTCGGCCCGCGCGGCGGCCGTGAGGTCCGCGACCGCATGCAGGTAGGCCTGGCGCTCCAACTCGGACATGGACGCCTACTCCCCGTCGCGCAGCTGCGGCATGAGCTCGGTGGGCAGCGGGTAGACCTTCGTGGGGCCGCCCTCGGCCAGGACCTCGTCCGGCCACTCGGCGCCGGCGACGAACTCCCCGCGGGCCGCCCGCGCCCGGCAGTCCAGCAGCTGGATCATGTCCCGGGCGTAGGAGAGCAGTGCGCTGCAGCGTGCCTTGCTGCGGTCGTTGAGGGTGTCCCAGCGCGCGGCCGCGCCGTCCAGGATCAGGGAGACATCGAAGAGGTCCAGGTCCAGCTTGTCCTGGACCTTGTCGAGCCGATCCTGCAGCTCCTGGTCACTCTCCGTGGCGACGGCACCGATCTTCGCCTGCAGCTCCTGGAGCCTCTGCTCGGCCTTCTCCGCCCGGAGGCGGTTGTGGTCCGCGGCGTCCTCGGCCACCGCGCGGGCCTTCTTCTCCGCCTTGAGGTGGGTCCGCATCTCGGGGTAGGGCATCTCGGCCAGCTCGTCGAGCGTCTTGCCGTTGACGGTGCCCTCGTCGGCCAGCTCCTGCTCCAGTTCGGGCGGGATGCGGGTCAGCTCCACCAGCTTCTTGATGCCGAGCTTGGCGGCTGGCTTGAGCAGCTTCTGGTGGGGCCGCAGCCAGGCGGCCACCTGCATGTAGTTGGTGATCTGGCGCTGGTTCCATGGCAGGTTCTGCTCGCGCCAGGCGCCCCACTTGGTGTGACCGATGACCTTCTTGGCCCAGATCAGACGCCGCCCCAGCTCGTAGGTGTCGAGGATGAGGCGCTCGCCGAACTGCAAGATCTCGCGGATGACGAGGGCCTCGTCCCAGTCCCGGCCGTCGCTCCAGGGCACCAGGTTGGCATCCAGCTCGATGGCCCGCTGCAGCGCGGCCTCCTTCTCGGCGCCGGCGGCCAGCAGGGTGTCGCCCGCGGGCTCGGCCTCAACGGGCTCGGCTGGAACATCGTCGGCGGTCGGGACGGGCATGTACCACAAGTAGACGCCGTTCTTGGTGGCCTTGCGCCCCGCCGCAAAGGTGATGGCGTCTGGGCTCACCAGCGCGCCGCGCTCGCGGCATGTCCTGGTGAACACGGCGACGTTCACGGCGTTGAGGCCGCCCTTGACCTGCCCGCGCAGCTCCGCCAGCAGCGCCCTCGAGGCGTCGTCCCAGTCGGCCGTGCCATCGTTGGCGACGGTGTCGGTGTCGGTGTCGGCGTTGGAGCCTTCCCACCCATCCTCTACCGTGACGGGGTCGCGCCAGTACACCCGGCCGTTGACGCATTCCACCATGCCCGCCGCGTCCGCGATGATCAGCGGGGCGCGCTCGGCCATGTGCTCCTTGCAGAGCGCATCGAGCGCCTCCATGTTCATGGACAGCATCCCGCCAGCCGCCCGATCGAGCAGCTCGAGCACCACCTCCTGGCTGCCGAGATCGAACTCGTCCGCGGCGGCCGGCAGCTCGGGGGCGTCCTTGGGGATGTTCGTGCTGGGGCGGTTGGGGGTGAAACGCTTGGCGGGCATGGTGGTCCTCGGGTCAAAAGGGAAGGTTGGGGCAGCCGTCGGGGCACTCGCCGGACCCGACGCGCTGGTGGCAGTCGCGACACTCGGACACGCCGTCCACGTCGTCCAGGTGCGCGTTCTGGGCCTCGATGGTGATGATGGCCCGGTGCCCGAGGACGGGATCGAAGTGCACGCGCTCGACGACGATCACGCACGGGCCGGGGATGGTCAGCCGGTGACCGCGGCGCAACTTCGCGCTGAAGCTCATGGCCGCACCGCTGCCTGGGCCAGCTCGACCCCGCGGGAGATCTCGGCGGCCTCGGCAGCCAGCGCCCGGGCACGCAGCACCAGGCGCGCCTGGTAGGCCACAGCCAGCTCAGGCAGCGCGGTGCCCAGGCGCCAGCGGTCCTGGCCGGCGCTGTCGTCGTGCAGCACCCAGGCCCAGGTGGCCAGCTCGGCGAGGATCTTGCGGGCGGTGTCGCGGTGGATGTCGCAGGCGTCCCCGATCTCGGTTGTGGTGGACCACCCATCGCGCTCGGCCAGCGCCGAGAGAAGCTGCACGACGTTGCCTGTGGCGGCGTGAATCCCGGGCATCAGCGGCCGCTCCCGACAACTTCACCCGCGCGGTCAGGTGAACATTCGGTTACGGTGTGAACCGAACGCCCCCCAGGAGGATGACGATCGATGCCAGGATCGGACTCTCCCCACAGCAGCACGTACTGGGACCGGCAGGCCTGGGCGATGGCGCGGCGGATGTACGGGGTGGCCCGCCGTCCGTTGAGAACCGCGCTCACCTGCTCAATCTTGCAGCCGATGCGGCGCGCAATGGAGGCGTTGGTGATCCCAGCCAGGGCCATGGCGGACTTGATGCGGCGGGTGTCTTCTCGGTTCATCGGTGCTCCTTGGAATCAACCAGACGGTATCTCAGGTCTGGTTGGCAGTCAACCATACTGGAAGACAGATGGCTGAAAAAAAACAGGTGTCCTTCAGGGACGCCTTCAAAAGCTCGGGTCTCACGCAGGTTCAGCTTGCAAAAATGGCCGGACTGTCGAAGGCGTACGTGAGCGAGGTGGCGCGAGGAAAGTCACCGGCAAGTGATCGTCTGGTTGACGCTCTCGCGGTTCACCTCGGGATCGACCCCTCCGAGATCTCACCCCGCACCGAGCCGCCCGCGCCCCAGGAGGTGACGCCGCCCGCTCCGGTCCAGGCGACGCCGGCCCCGGGCGGGCACGGCGACCTGTCCATGGCGCTGGAGTTGATGGGGGAGCTGCGCCGCCGACGCGCGGAGGAGTTGGGGCTCACCCCGCTCGATCTGCAGTTCGTGGAGGTGTCCGTGGCCTCCCTGCTGGCCAGGTTGCCGCAGGCGACCATGGGTGAGCGTGTCAGATGGCTGGTGGCGAGGCTCCCGGGCCTGGCCGACGAAGCGGCGGAGGTACAGGCCGCCCGATCCGCGTGAGGTGCGAGGGTGGCCGCGGCTGGTCTGGAGCGCCGACTGAGGTCATGGGGTGGCCGGGGGCGCCGCGGCGGTTTCGTGGCGCTCGTGGAGTAACGCGGAACGGTAGAACGTCGGGTTTCGACGGAAACGGCACCGGTTTCGTATTTGAGCGAAAACTGACGTTCTACCGTAGCGGTGTTGGTTGAAAGCCAGGTTTCAAACGGTGTCAACCTGTGGTTGAAGACAGGAGGGTGCCATGATCGAACGTGACGAATGGAAGGTGCTGGCTTTCCCTGGAGTGCTGATCGCATTGTTCGTGCTGGGCATTTTCGGGCTGTTGGCCTACCGGCAGTGGGGTGAGCGCGTCGTCGACCGTGAAAACGGCCTGGGAGGCCGGCTCGGCGCCCTGGACCTGGAGGCGGACGACAAGAACAAGGCCGAGTACGCAGCAGAGGTAGACGCAGCCATGGACCTCTGGCGCGCTGGGAAAAGCCAGACCGTGATCGACCTCTGCAAGGTGAAGGACACGCACGAGGAGCGCATGGCCTGCTTCCGGAGGCTTAGGTAGGCCGCGCGTTGCGGGCAGCGCTGCGTCGGAGGTCGGTGTTCAAGCTCATCGAGAACCAGAACGGCGTCGCCTATGTACGCCAGCTCAACCAGGTGTTCTTCCAGATGGGGAATCCGACACAGGGGTGAAGTTTCGCAACACCCGTCCCTCACATCCACGCTACCCTCCAGGCAGCCACATCCCACAGGCCACCCTGGAGTTCCCATGCGCCTCCCCTCGCTTCTGCTGATCCGCATGATCCTGCTGCTGTCCCTCGCCTGCCCGGAGGCCGCCCTGGCGGCCGAGCCCGATCCTGTGTCCATCACGGTCTCCTGGTGGGCGCCGATCGCCCTGGCGGTCGGCCTCAACGCGATCACCTCCGTGTTGGTGTTCTGGTTCCGTGAAGCGAACCGTCGCAACGAGGAGGCGATCACCGTGCGCATCAGCGCGCTGGAGGCTGGCGCGAAGGAGACCTTGCAGTTGCTCGCGCAGACCCGCGAGCAGTACGCCACCAAGTCCGAGCTGGAGCGCCTGGTCGGCCGCATGGATGGGCTTGAGCAGCGCCTGGGGTCCAGGCTCGGTGAACTGGAGAAAGGCAGCGCCCGCCTCGAGGAGAGCCTGAAGCGCCTGGTCGATCTCGTCGCGGGCCCAGCAGGTCGCTGATCCTGTACTGAGGGTGCAGTTTCGCAACACCTGGTTGCCGCGCTTTGGGCAGGATGCGCCTGACACCCCTCGTCGGGCCCTCCACCATGGCTTGCTCATTCTCCACAGAATCGCCGACGACCCCCCCCCGGAACCGCCCGGCGAGGGGTGATTTTCATACCACCAAGAACGGCGCGGGCGTCCGGGACCGCGGACTGCTCGGATCCTCGGCGCTTCGGGCGAGCACGCCGTCGCCCATCACCATCGGAGGGCCGGTCGCCGGCCGGCCGGCCCTCCACCGGGGAGGTCCCCGTGTCTGACCCCATCGCCCGCGTCCGGCGCGGGATGCTGCTGGCCGCGCTCAACGCGCAGTACCCCCACCCGCTCACGGAGCTGGCCCTGGAGCTGCAGACGCGGGCGTTCTATGCGGGCGACCCGCGCGCCATGGTCCGCGATCTCGCCTACCTGGTGGAGTCCGGCTACCTCACCCGTGCGGCCGAGAAGCTGGGCGGCCGCGAGTTCGCCACCTACAAGATCACCCCCACGGGCATCGACATCTGCGAGGGTTCCACCACGGACCCCGGGATCGAGATCGGGGGTTGACCATGACGAGGCGGGAGTCCTGGGAAGAGGCACGACGGCTGGTGGTGCAGGAGAAGCTCTCCTATGCCGCGGCTGCCGAGGCTACCGGACTCTCGGTCTCGACGCTGCAGAAGAGGGCCGCCGCCGAGGCCTGGCAGGCCCAGCGGGAGACGGCGAGCACCTACGGCGACCAGGTCCGGCGGCTCAAGGTGGAGGCGCTGCGCGCCGCGTTGGCCGATGCCGGCGACCCCCAGAAGCTCTACGCCTGGCAGCAACTGGAGAAGGCATGGCCGGAGCATCGATACAGCACGGCGAAGGATGATCCCAAGGTTCGCCTTGAGGTGTTGCTTGGTGTCATTGAGGGCCTGGTGGCCTACCTCGGGGAGCACGATCGCAATGCGCTGACGGCACTGCAGCCCCACATCAGGGCCTACGCAGCCTGGCAGGAGGCCACGTGGGCCAGCGCCTGACCAAGGCCGAGTTTTGGAAGCGGATCGAGGCGCAGGAGCGCCTGGCTGAGATCAAGGGCGCACGTTTCCCGGACGACACGCCGGCGAAGCAACTCCGACGTCGAGCCGAGGCGATCGTGCTGCCCTGGTGCTTCAACAAGCACTACCTGCCGCACTACTTCCGTTGTGAGCCGGCCCCCTTTCACCTCGAGCTATACGAGGCGCTGGAGGCCGCCAAGCGCATCGTGGTGCGCGCTCCCCGCGGGCACGCCAAGTCCACGGTGGTGACCTTCGCCTACGTGCTGCACCAGCTGGTGGCCGCGCGGAGGCTCAAGGCCTGGCAGGACGGCACCCTGGCCGCGGCGGAGCCTGAGCTGCACACCGAGATCCTGGCCGTGATGGACGAGGAGATCCGGCGCCGCCGGGGCCTGGTGCTCGCTGACGGGGACCTCTCCGCCGCGGACCGCGTCGCGGCGCTGGACGCCCTGGACGCCATGGGCGGCCTCATCCCGCTGCACTGGGATCCCTACGTCCAGGTGGTTGCGGCGACCGTGGACCTCGCCGCTGAGTTCTGCGAGTCCATCGTGCTGGAGCTACAGGAGAACCCCCTGCTGCTCTCCGACTGGGGCGAAACCTGGGACCGCGCCGAGCGGGCCATCCAGGACTTCGTCACGGCCACCGGGGTGAGGGTCAAGGCCTTCGGCATGGAGGGCAGCATCCGCGGCGGCAAGCACCGCCAGTGGCGGCCGACCCTGGCGATCGTCGACGATCCGGACAGTGAGCGCACGGTCACCACTCGGAAGATGCGGGATCACCAGGAGCGCAAGCTCACTGCCGCGGTCAACTACGGGCTGGAGCCCGGCAGCGCGCGCATCTTCGTCGTGGGCACTGCGGTGCATGCCGACTGCCTGGTGTGTCGCTTGACAGCTCCCAGGCGCTTCGATCGCTGGCTTAAGCTGCGCTACCGGGCCATCACCGAGGCCGGCCTGCCGCTGTGGCCCGCCCGTTGGACGTTGGAAGCGCTGGCCGAGGAGGAGGCCGAGGACCCCGAGGCCTTCGCCATGGAGATGATGGACCGGCCTCCATCCCAGGGCAATCACCCGTTCCAGGCCCTGCAGTACTACTCCAGGGATACCTACCGCGATCAGGACCTGCCCAAGGTCCTGATCTTCGATCCCAGCCTTGGGCGCACCGAAAAGAGCGACTACCAGGCCCTGGTCGAGCTCATGGGTCCCACGGCCGAGGGCAAGGTGCTGGTCGACCGGGTGGAGCTGCTCCGGATCGCGAACCCCGGCCAGCTCGTGTCCACGGTGCTGGCGATCGTGGCGGAGGATCGCCCGGTGGCCAAGATCATCGAGGCCATCGGCTTTCAGGCCCTGTTGGAACACATGCTCGTCGAGGCGGCCTCACAGGCGGGCCTGGTCGATGGTGGGTGGATCCCGCTCTACACCCAGGAGCAGAGCAAGGACCTGCGCATCCGCGGCCTGGCCGTGCCGGTGGCCCGTGGCGACCTGCTCTTCCCTGACGACCGTTCCTGCCGGCCGCTGGAGGATCAGTTCCTGGACTACCCCGACGGCAAGCGCGATGGCGTGGACGCCGTCGAGATGGGGTGGCGGTTCATCAAGCAGGGCCAGGATTTCGGCTGGACCTGATGGAGGCTTCGTAGATGTCCACTTCCCTGCTTGCCGATAACCCCCAAGGTCACGTCGAGGCCATCACCCTCGGCCTGGCCAACATCGCCACTGAGGTGATCCTCCCGGAGCTCTGGGAGCGGGTCACCGTCCGCTTCGAGACCAACGCGGGCAAGGTGGCTTTTGCCGGCATTGACGGGGCCGCGATCTCCGCGGACTACGGGCTGGCCGATCCCAACACCTGGACGTTGGTGCTGGACCGCAAGACGGTGGGCCACTCCGCGCGTTCCATCTTCCTGGCCTCGGCCACAGGTGGCACCGTGGTGCGCGTCGCCCTCGGCTCCCTGGAGGGCAGTGCGGATGGAGCTGCGGTTGCAGCGCTGGGGACACTCCACGCCGACCTCACTACCATCGACGGGCACGTGGACGGCCTGGAGGCCGCGGTGGACGACGTCGAGGGCAAGCTCGACACGCTGCACACCGACCTCGGCACCACTCTGCACGGCGACGTGGACG
>Ga0209318_1001394_pt1 | contig 15351 bp, 21 predicted proteins | sample RifGroE1_FD_183999 | JGI IMG/M metagenome (GOLD analysis project Ga0209318, IMG submission 183999) | Groundwater microbial communities from Rifle, Colorado, USA - Groundwater E1 (SPAdes) (version 2) | ecosystem: Environmental > Aquatic > Deep subsurface > Groundwater | place: Rifle, Colorado...
TTATATCATACTTTACAGAAATATCATACTTCTTTTGAATCGGTTCGCTTTTTAGCGTTACTTTGTATTTATCCCTAAAATAATTTACCACTTTTGAGATAAATATATCCTTTTTAACCTCTCTGGTTTTATCCATCTCATTGATTAAAGACTCGCTGTTATAGAATGTATTTGATAAGGAATTTTCATTTAGATAATTTATGTAGTCATTGGAGAATTTTATAAATTCATTGTAGTTTCTTTCTTGATCCTCACAGAATGTTTGGTCATCTAAAGAAATGCGTGAACTGTTTTTAACCTCTATGTCATCAAATTTGCTGAGTATATCATCAAAATTATCCATTGTTTTAATTTCCTCCTCTTGCTCAATCTCTTCAACTTCTAGCAATGGTTCTGAGACTTCTGTTATAAAGTCCTCACCATTTATAAATGCCTGAAGTTCCTCGGCAATGTCTATGCCCTTGATAGACTTGGCAATCAATTCACCTGCTTTGTTTTTGCTAATTACTAAATCAGTGGTTTTAATCTTAGTTCCAATATATAAGGCGTATAATTGACGCTTAGAGGCTTGAATAAATTCAGTTGAAGATTCATCATCAATTAATATTGAATCGCTTATATTAGCATTCAAGACTTCCTCTTGACATTTTTCATGGTCTGGTGTTATTGGATTTTCAGTCTTTTCTTCTTCAATTTTGGTTTCCTTTTGTATTGGTTTCGTGGTCTTATCCCTTGTAATTTTTACACATTTTTGTATTTGATAAGGTGTTTTTACTTCCCCAAGTTCGACCATGGAAATAAATTTTTTACCTATCCAAGTATTAAGCTTTTCAAGTTCACAGTCAAAATTATTGCTTGCCGTTGCTCTACCTGTCAGAACTTTATTAAGCTTACGGTTCATTCTCGATGCTGTAATATACCACTTATTGTTATATTGATTCTCGCGAATTGTGGTAATTACATAAATATCTCCTGAATTACAGTGTGTAAAGCTTGCCTTTAATTTGAAATGCGTTCCAACAATTAAAGTTTCTGGTGTTTCAATCTCATTAGCCTGAATTTCGCTTTTGTACTCCGTTACCGTGATAGTTTCATATCCTGCATTCTTTTCGGCTTCTAACCCTTCTTGCTCAGTTTCGTCTGTTCCATCTCCCATATTAGCTACACCAGATGCAACATTATTTATTTTTGCAACGAATGATAAGAATTTGTTAATAGCTTTTTGCTCTTTCTCATCCGGTGTCCATTCTCTACTTCTCCATGTTTTTTGCAAGCCTGTTGAACAGTCATAGTCATAAGGAAGATCGGAAAATTGGAAAGCTCCTTTTCCTTTAGCTAAAATTACACCATCTTTTTCGACATGCCAATTACATGAAGGAGGATTTACTTGGAATATGGGATAAGTATATTTCAAAATTCTCGTTGCTTCACGGTCTTGATCTTTAACATCTTGATTGTTATGAAGTTTTTCAATGAATTTTAATGCAGTATCTTTTTCTTCTGGACTCGATGCCGAATCATTAGCAAGTGCTTGGAGTTTTTGAATTTTAGAGTGGTCTGCAACGTTTACATAATCTTTTGTATACGCATAGACTTCTTTTCCTGAATTTTTAGCATGATATTCTTTAATATCTACACAGAGAACAAAGCCGTTTTTGGTGGCAATACCTTCCCATGATGCAGGATGATAATAATCAGACTGGGAATCGGATTGATCCGCACTATAACCGAAAATCTCCCATCCCTTTCCTTCTAATGCATAGGATATATTAACCATTGATTCTCTTTGATCTCCATAATACATATGTAACACGCTCCTTTAGATTTTTAAAGAGTTTTAAATACTCTCCATGCCGTAATATTTTATATTCACATTATATCACGACATAGAGAACATTTAAACCTTTATGAAACAGTTAATCAATATATTCTTCACAAATAGGACAAAGTTTTCCGCTTTCAAAATTTTCTGATCCTTTCTCATACTCTGTGACTTCTGGTGTTATAGATTTTTTACAATTTGGGCAGTATGCTTTACTTAATTCTAATTGTGTATAAGCATCTTTCCAAGAATCAAAATATTTGTAATCGAGAAAATCTGTAACATGATATTCGTTTGGGTTCCCTCGAATAATTCCAACGACACGTTTTTTAGTTTTCATGTCACAACCTTGAAGAATATATTGTGGATTGCTTTTTAATAAATCCGAATATTTATTTTCTTCTTTGATGCGCTCTTTTAGTTCATTAGTCATGTTGATAACCTCTTTCATAAATTTAGCATAGCCACGACTTGAAACGTGTGCCAGTGCATTAATAAAGGGTAATTGTTATAGATATATTACCCTTTACACTCTGCAAAATGCTATTCTATTTCGTCTATAACTTCTGAAATTGCAATTTCTCCCCATCTAATACAATGATTTACGGTGTAATGTTCACCGTGAAGATCATATATTATTTGTTGTACTTCTGGAGATAACTCACTGTGTAATGTCACTAGCTCACTAAATTTCCTGTGAATTTCATTTAGAATGTTTTGGTCATTGTCATTTGCTTTCATAATACACTCTCCTTAAATTTTGATAGTCTCGAATCAAGGCGAAGTCCTGTTATAATTGTTATATCACTTCGCCTTATTTCCATACAATCAAAATTAGATGGTCTGTGAAAATTCATAGCATGGAATTCAACAAGATCAATAAAACGAGTAAATATTTTTTCTGTCGTTTGACTATCTCCAAACAATTTTAATGTATTAATAGTTTCAACTAATACATTTTGGAGAACTTCATAATTTGCAATATGATTACCTTGATTTTTATTGCAGTCGATAAGATTCTCCAAAGACATAGTAAAATTATAACGCGAATAATTAGAAAGGTCTACTTTTAACATTCGGCAAAACTCCTTCACTTTTTGACTCGAATCGTGGCACTCTGTTATAAATGCCACAAGATTCCAACCAAAACATGATTTTAATTGCCTATCTTCACTACCACGTAAGCTTCTAATATTTCTTTTATTGCCTGTCCAATCCTTTCTTCGCAATCTCCGAGTTTATCATAATAATATTGACCAAATTCAATTGCGTTTAGAATATGATTTATTAATATTTCTTTGTCATTCATTCTCTTCACTCCTTTGAATTTTTCCGACTAGACAAAGGACTTTTTAATTTCCTTTGCCTAATAATAAAACTCTTCAGGAGATTATGCAACGTTGTCAATAATGTTGAGGATTGTCTGAGCGTCTTCTTTGTCTGTGCCTGACTCTTCTTCTGATAAATCAGTTTGTTCTGGCTGAATTTCTTCGCTGAAGTCTTCCTGGTCTGCTGTTATAATGGTTTCGGGGTTTTGAACTTCTGGCTGAATTTCAGCAACCTTTTCAACAATTTTGAACTCATCAACCAGTGCTTTATCCATTTCCTCTACTCTAATTTTTACGCTCCCCGAACTGGCACTGTCAGACTCTGCAAATCTTTTATATCGTGATGGGACATTTTCGAAGAATTTAGAAACAAACTTGGCGAAATTATTTGCACTCACATTGTTCTGAATGGCTTTTAAGGCCGTGTTATAGATAATTGGAACATGAACCTTCTTTAAGTATTCGATAGCTTTGAGGTACTTTTTAAGCTCTTTAGGTTCAAGTTTTGCGGTAGCTTCTGATTCTTCAAGTCCTTGAAGTTCTGAAGGCAAAGAGGATTTTTTGATAAGTTTTACGACATCATTTAGATATTCTGTAACTGATTCAACTTGATCCATAATATCATCAGTGATCATTTTTGAATCCTCAGAAAACGCTTGCAATGATTTACCAGACAAATCAAAGACATTACCCATAACCATTAGAACTTGTTGCATTGTCTCAAATTTGACCTCGCGATTTGCTGAAACATTGATAAATTTAGTCCATAAATCTGTTGCAAGCTGTTTATAAATAAATTCTCTGACCGTGCCGCCAATTCTGACTTTATTTACTTCTGCGTTACTGAGTTTTTTACCTCCCTGGAGTTTGATAAATTGAAGTTCGCGCTCATGTTGTGTCATATCCTTGAAATAAACCATTTGAATTTTACAGTTTTTGAAAACTTGTTTTGCTCTTTCTGGAATTTCACTCCACTTTTTACCTGCTACTATGTAAGTTTCGACAGTGTCATCTTCATTTTCGATCACGACTGGCCGAATGTTATAGCCTAATTTTATTTCGTCATTTAGGAATTTTTCTAAAGTTGTGGAACGCTGCTTTCCGTCAAGAAGGTCGATAACCTTTTCTTGTTTACCTTTGATTTCAACTTCTACCTCAGTTTCCGCGCCAATTAGCGGAGGAATATAAGTTGTAAGCACTTGGAATACACTGTCAATTAGTTCGGTTTGCTCTTTTTGTCCCCACACATAGGAACGTTGCATTTCAGCGTCACGATTGATTTGACCAGATTTTAGTTGAGATACTAAGCCGACAATTCCAAAAGTTTTGGTCAACATTTCTTTTGCCATTTAACTTCACTCCTTAAATTTAGTTTACGTTTAAAGCACTAATTTGTTATTCTTAGTGCCTTAATCTGTACTAAATTTCCGATGAATTGTCTTTTTTATGCTTATTAGTTATTTCTAATATTAACAGATATACTCGCCATAGAGCCAGTAATAAAATTCGCAAATTCTTCAGCATTCATTTTAATTTCTAAGTCAATATTTTCTTCCCTATTTTGAATACTGATAGCATAATACATGTCTTCTTTTGTTGAAATTGTTTTACCCATTGATATTTTACACTTGCAAATTTTACTCATTTTTAACCCCTTACTATTGCATTTTTAATTCTTTCAATTCATCATTAGAAAAAGAAACATTTCCACCATTTAAACCCTTAAACATGTGAACATTCTTTACAGATTTAATATAAATTAAGATTGTTTTTACCCCATGTTTATTAATTAAGGTATACTGTTTATTTTTAATCATTTTCTTCACTCCTTTTATTTTTAGGATTTATGATACATTGACTAGTAATTATTCAATGCAGAATAATATTTTTACTTGCTTATGTATAGTCTTTGATCAAGTTCTATTAAGTTTATCCAACTAGTAAGAACTTGTAAAGGGTTCAATATACAAGCTATTCAATGTACGCTAAATCTTAAAATACGTTAAAAGAGAGTTTTTATTGCAGTCAGGTTATTGAGCATAAGCTCATGTCCAAAAAATTCCAGTCCCTTTGGTTGCACTCTATATGTATGATAGAGCATAAGCATACTTTGCTAGAGATTATCCAGAAAAGGTTAAAACCTTCATCCTGTCGATTCAGTTTTCAAAGAACGTCCCTTCGCACTAGGTTGTTTTCCTAGTCACGCCACTGGCCTTGACTTCGTGGTTAATATCCTCCTTATGTATATTATTTTTAGATTCAAGTGAATAATTGACTTTTCTAGGTGCTAAGAGGTTTTTGTTTGTTTCCCTCTTATGTTCCCTATTTTAAACTATCCTGATAGCAATTGCAATACCCTTTTGAGTCAATTTTGAAAAAATTTTATATCTGAATTTATGGAGCAATTATATAGGATCTATAGCCGTAATATCAATATTTTGATTCTGAGACGTTTAAATCGATGCTATGTAAGATTATAAATGGCAATACAATCTGAGGGCAGGAAGGGCCGTTTCTGTGCCAGTGTTTTTGGTTTGGGAGAGATTAAAAAGGGAAAATGAGTTGATCCGGCTGAATGAGCATAGAAAAAGACTAGAATTTTATTTCTAGTCTTTAGATATTTCGGTTAAGATTTTTAAAAATTTCTTTTCGTTCTGGCAAGATGAGCGATTTTAAATATTCTATTCTTTTATTTTCCGAAGGATTATCTTCTACAAATAACTCTGCTTGTTCAATCATAATCGATATACGCCTTTTTAATTCTTTCCATTTTTTATCCAATTGCTTTTCTGTTTTCATGTACGCCAACTCCTTTATTTTTTATTTATTATATGTTGTTGATTGGATAATTTGCTAGTATAAAAAAGAAAAAGACTAGATAAAAATATCTAGTCTTTTAGGGTTTTTGAATTATTTTGTAATCACTTTTTTAACGCATTCGCTCCCGAAAAAGTATTGACTTCCTTCTGCATCTAAAAAGTAATGACCTTTCTTTAAATCCTTGCTGCAATGGTCACACTGATAACCTGTTGCATCTATGATGCCATCGAATGTCACTGGAAAAGATCCCTGTACTCTTTGGCCTTTGTCTTCGCCACATTCGGCGATGGTATCATAATTATAGGTGTATGTTTGGCCTTTCACTAGTTTCAATTTGTACCAACTCCTTAATTTTATATGTAATTACTTAGTATTACAGTCATATCTATTTTACTAAACTATCCTGCCTTACTTTTATATTATTAATTCGGCCTAAACAGGGATAAAATTCGTCTGGAAAAAGAGAACTATTTCTAGTTCTCAAATTCTATTTGTATTCTTTCTTTTTTACATACTATTTTATTATCCTCTATACTAAAATCATTTTGATCTTTTTTGTGGGATATTCTAAGTATATTGTCATACATCCTTTAGGCATATCAATTGCAATTTCTGTATTAGTTCTCTCAGCTACTTTTCTATTCTTGAATGTTTTTGTTTCTATGCCTTTTCCGCTTATGGTCACAGTCGCAAGGGTTAAGGGTTTAATGTCCTTTTTAGTTAACATTGTATTCACTCCTTAGAATTCAGTTTCTACTTATAATTATAATCAATTTCAGACTAAATACAATAGATTATAAATAATTATTTTCCTCTGATTTCTTCTCCATAAAATGAGCAATTTAGGGAAAGAAAAAAGAGGTTTATTCAACCTCTATAATGTTTCGGCATATGCTTTCGCATCCTTCATTTTGTCAAAGGCTTTTATTAAATTATTGTTGTTGCCATATAGTTCATAAGCATTTTTTCGAGTAATAACTGAATTGTTTTTAATTCTAAATTTTCTGTTGTCGCTGAAATAATCATTTCCAAATGGCGAACCAGATTTTTCTCTACTCCATTTCATATGTAATCAACTCCTTAAAAATAATTATACTCTATTTTAGCATTTTATTTTTTATATGTCTAGTATTAATTTATTATTTTAAACTTTATTCAAGGCCAATAAAACAAGGGATTTAAGGTCTTAGAGTGCTTTTGTATCTATTTAAGATTCTGAAGCAACATAGACCATTGTGGCGAGTCTAAAGGGATTTTATGAGCATATAAAGAAAAGAGAACTATATTTCAAGTTCTCTAAACTAAATTGCATCTTTTGCAATAGTCTTTTTGTTCATTCTTTGCCTTACTTCTTACATAACATTCAGTTTTGCAAAATATTTTATTTTTCTTTCTGCAATCTATAACCCATTGCCAGGAATTTGTAGTTGGTATTAAGTGCTCATCATGGCATTTATCAATACAACCTTCAATTATTTTACCTTCATTATTTATATACCTATATGGACTATAAGCATCTTTTCCGCATGTTGTGCAAGTTCCATTTTCTCTTAGCATATGTAAAACAACCTCCAATAAATTATTTTGATCTACTAAGTAAGATTATAAGGGATAGATAGTGCAATGTCAAAGTATTTTATTTTCAGTTTTAAGGCCTGGGAATGAAGGTTTAAGCGGTCAGAAATAGGATAGAGGGAATTTGTAGCAGGGAAAGAAAAAGAAGCTTTTAAGCTCCTTAAGATACCCATTGTGTATATTCTGTTAGCTCACTCATTTCAAACTTTTCAGCCATGCATACGCCTATGCAGTCATTTGTGTTGTTGTAAATAAATACCATTGAGTGAACTTCATTAGTTTTAAGTACAACTCCTTTTTTAATATCTTGATTTAACATACAAATGTATTCATCCTTAATTTTCATTAATCCTTTTTTAGTTTTGAATACTTTGTATAATGTTTTTACAGCATCTTTCCATTGTCCTGCTTGACTAAATTGTATTCCAGTATCGACTAAACATTGAGTATGCTCATAGTTTTTACCTTTTAACTTTTCCAGTTTGTTTTTGAGTTCAGTATCAATAATTGCTAAATTCTCGTTGAATATGTATTCATCATCGACATAATTAATAGATTTTAGATAGTTGAATAACTTGAGTTGGTCACATTGTTTTAACTCGATTATGACTTGCTGTGAGTAATGGAAATTACATTGGTTAACCCTTCAGAATAAAATGCTGGACGTAAAGAGTTAGTTTTTATCATGCGCTTAAGTTCAGTTAATTTGATCATATGTAGGTTACCTTCTTTCTAATAATTTTATTTGAATTGATTACAATAAAAAAACCTATGATTTATTTTATCATAGGTTAAATGTATTTGCAATTGAATAATTTTATTTTAGTGTTTAATCCTGAAGTAATCCTAAATCAATTATTTTATCATCTTGGATTATATCCGGTGTATTGTTGCTATCAACAGAGCATTCAAACCATTGATTTGCAACATTGTCGATTGTAAGGACTATAAAGGCATCGCCATTTTCATTTGCTAGAGTTGTGTGATAGACGGAATCTGATGGATTATAGGTAGATTGTGTGGCTAGTGCTATCATTGTGTAGGATGTATCAGAGCCAGAAAGGATTGAGGGTGAGGCTGAAGTTGTTAGGATTGAGGATGTTAGGAGAGTAAGGGAAAGGGTTAGGATTGATATTAGTTTTTTCATTTTGTGGCCTTCTTTCTTTTATGTATTTAGAATAGATCAATGGAATTTTCTGCATTAATCTCGACAATTGATAAATCAAAAACACAAACTTCGGTATAATCCATACTTGAATTTACATACTGATATTGAATACATATAGCTTTTAAATTTTGCTTTTGTGCCATTTGTTCAACTTCTAATCTGTCCTCTGCTGCACTATCTTTTTCCCAATTTATAAAGGTTATAAATTCATCATCTACAAATGTTTCAATTAAATAATCTCCATAATCACGGGCCAATTCTTTACTTTTTGCAAGATATAAACAAGTTCCATATTCCCCATAATTAGCAGTAAATCCTTCCTTTAATATTTTAATTTTGTTCTCTTCAGAAGTTCCGTGGTATAGAATCATAAGGGATAACCTCCTTTAATGATTTGGATGGATATTGATATGTATTTGATTTACTTCTATAGTATAGCAAAATAAATGGATTGTGGCAATATATTATATTTTGTTTCTGTTGTTTCACGTAGAAAATTTTTATATATTCTTATTCATGATTCCAAATTTTAAAAAGAAAGATTATTAGAAGTATAAATTCAGTCATTGAGCACGCTTGTGAAATGCTGACATACGGTCTCGGATCACTGTATTATTTGGAGGATTAGAAAAAGTTGTCACTTTAGAATTCTAATAACACTATTCTATATTACAAATCTAAAGTGACATAATTTGAATTATCTACAATCTTAACAGATATTCTGCTAATTCAAATTGAATATCTACATATTCTGATTTTAGTCTAAATCCTGAAAAAGCAGTCTTATTATATTCACCTATTGCTGGAGCATCATTATATAAAAAATCATCTAATTCCCTATCATACTTCTCTATATTTTTATCATAAGTTTGTCGAGCGTGTAAATTAATAACATCAATTGTTTTATCATTTAATTCTTGTCTATGCATTTTAGATTCTAATAAAGATAATTCATGCAATATATTCTTTTTAGTAAATAACAATTCAATTTGTTTATAAGAATAGTATATATCATATTCTTTTTGTAATATTTCATTAACCTTTCTATAAAATTCTTCAGTTCTAAATTTAAATATAACTTGAGTGATTGAATTTAATTCCATATCTAACAAAACATTATATTTTACATTCAATAGTATTTTTATTTCTTCGTCCGTGGCCTCCTTATGTTCTTCTATACCATTTTTATCTTTTCTAACAATTATATCTAATTCCTTATGGTTGATAAGAAATTGATTTTTTAAACTATTCAAAGAACTAAATAATATTTTTGTCATTCTATCATTTGCCCTTAAATAGAAATTATTAAAATCAAATGTACTGATTCTAGTATCTTTATTAACTAATTCTTGTTTAGCATTTACTTTTTTTAAATATAATGGATTGACCATTCCCAAAAAATTAAATAAGTTATTTTTAGTGAATGTACACTTATATCCTTCACAAGTTGAAAGTTTTTTAAGTAAAAGATACTTTACATGTTCAACATACTTAGAATAATTCCCTTCTCTTCTGTGATCAATTTTCTCTAGTGGTTCCACGAATATTTCAGTAACAATAAACTTTTGTTTGTCTTTTATGTATGTAAAATAACGAGCTAAATCATCTAATTGTAATTGTTTGCTTTTACCTGTTTTAACAGATTCATCTAGGATAGTGACAAGGGCTTTATAATTTTTAATTTCGTTAGATATTAGGATATATTCCCTCAGATTAAATATATTTGGTGTCTTCATTTTTGTTTTGCTCCTTCTTTATTTTATATTTTAATTATTATCGAGGCGCGAATAATTAAATTACGTATAGCCGGATCTATAGATAGTAATAATGAAATTAATAATTATTAGTATGGTTCGCTCAACTCCTTTCTTTATTAGTGTGTCAAGATATTTTTATTATATCTCGACTTCTAAGTATACCATGGTGTAATATAATGTGTCAAATATTTATTTTAGGGTTTGTTTTGTGTGATTGTTAGTGAGTGAGTGCAACAGGAATAAGATTGATAGATATGTGTTGTGATATGCGCTCAGTGGCTCCAGGATTGATTGTGAGAGGGTTAATGGTGTGAGTTGTGAAATTATAAGTAAAAAGAAAAAGAACCCTTTTATGAGTTCTCAGTGATTTATTATTGAACTTCTATCTTTCCAGGATATTCATTCAATACTATTGTAAAACCATAATTAAACTTTAAATCAAGTAATACTATCCTTAGACCATTTTAATACAGATAGTATATTTATGATTTATTATGTAATTGTATTAGTACAGCAAATTGTATGCCAATGTAAAATAGATTATATTTGATGTTTAAATGTAAAAATAAAATTATGCGATTAGACGTGCTATAAGGGGTCTGTGAGCGGTTTAATGATTTGAGGTATACGTAAGTATAGTAAATTTTATTTTAGGGTTATTACGATATGTGTAATTTTATACCCTACCAAGGTATAGTAGTTTTTATACCCTTATGGGGGTATAACTGTAAGATGTGTATTATAATAGGTTATTATTTGTGATATGTGTATTAGTTGGTGGATATTGTAGGTGTTCGGGATGCACAGATTAGATCATGGTAGTTTTGTGTCAAGTAATTTTACTTTACAGGTTACACATATGAATGATGACTCATGTATTGTATATTGATAGGATTAATGATGATATAGGTTTATGCTATATGATTATCATGATCATGTAATGTGGTTGTATGGATTTGATTATATGATTATCATGAGTTGGTATCTTTTGTATACTAAGTATATTATTTATACTTAGTTGTTTTTGTGATAGTTAGTAAATAATTGATTATACAATGTTAGTAGATGCTAACATTTATTGATTACATTTGTAGTTGTGTTTACAGTTGTAATACTTCACAAGTAGCCAACATGTTATAACGTCCGATTTGTAATACGTATTATACGTATAGCAATTAATTGGCATTCAGGCCCAATATTCTACTCATTTATTCCCATTTTCATTCATCACAATCAATTCGACAATTATTAACCGACTGCAGCCGGATCAATGCCAGGACATTATCCATTATCAATTCTCTTCTATCCATCCTCTATCCTTATATCATTCCGGCCACAAAAACGACCTTCTAAGTCTTCAAATCATCTAACCCATACCACAACTACCCTCAAATCTAATCCAATGTTACTCGTTCCCATTCAGTAACATTCAGATAATTTCAAGATTCAAGCTATAGGCGGTTTGTAGCGTTTATGTGTTCAGCCGGATTGATTTGTTTCAGTTTGTCATAAGCAAAACTAATAGTAAAAACCTGCTTCAGTATTAACATTCAATTCTTATGCCAACATGGGGCGTATGATTACAAATTATCAACTTTTTATTTCGACAGGATTCGACAGAGTACATGGAGTTCTAGACAAAAGTTACCATCGAACACGATCACATTTTAACAAATTTGTCAATAGTAAATATAAAAATATTTTTAATAAATTTCACTCACTACAAATCTCATCTCAATTTCCCCTTCGTTCTCACATCGCAAAAACACAATCATCACAACAATTTCAACTCGCACTAATCCATAAAACTTCTCAAAAGTCAAATAAATTTACAAATTAATTTAATAAAATAATATAAAATTCTCATATAATCTCAATAAATCTTTCCAACACAAAACACTAATAAATCCTACTCTCACAATAATTATCTGGTGTAACTAACTACTTAATTCTAACTCAATTTCATAACTAAAAATAATCTATTTTATAAATTATCATAAATTATATCGAACAAAATTATCACACCCAAATTCATAATTATACATCCAAAATTAATCACAAATTACTAACCAATCTAATCTAATTAATAACCTTCAAACCCTTGATCCTAACCAATTATATCACATTCTAACAATCCCTTCTACTATAGAGGGGGCGTACTTTAACAAATTCATCCGAATCAATTATCTCTCATATACGATACTCTAAAAATTGGTGAAAATAATTTTTACAATCTATATCAAATTAATATCTCAAAATTATATAAAATCTAATCTAAATCCATTCCTAAAAATTTACCAACCACACAATTCCAATAATCCCTAAACCCCTACTCTAACAATAATTACTCCCAATTCACTCGGACAAAGTGTATATATATACTATTACACATCATCCGAACAAATCCTTGTAACACTACTCTAACAATGCTTTCAAGGATTTAATAAATAATTCCTCTGGTAAAAATTTATTACATAAATAGTTTCTTAAATACTAAAATAAAATTCTTGCAATATTATTATTTATATGTTACAATTATCACAGGTACAAATCTGTACAAAATTATTACCTAGAAAGGAGTAACAAAAACATATGAACAAATCTAAACAAAACAATCTTAACCAATTCTCTAACTATAAATCACAACTCAAAACCATATCTAATCTCTATTCCACAGCACTATCCTTCAATTACATCCTAAATAACATATTCTATACATAAAAGCAAAACTAAATGGAGAGAAATTCAATCACAAATTCCTAAAGAATTCAGACAAAAGATATCTATAGAAATTGATCATGTATGGTTAGGACATGGAATAGATCAAGCAAGATTAGCAGTAAAGAGTGAGATGGAAAAATATCTTGAGTATTCGATTAGTGTGAATTAATTTCATAAAATATAAAAATAAATACTTGTATTATATATTATTGTATGGTATAATTATTAAGTGAGTGATAAATATGAAATAAATTCAGAAAGGAGGAAATATATTGATAATTATATTAATTATATTAAACATATTATTACATATACAAATTAATATTGTTGCTACTGGTTTTACATAAATATAAAAATAAAACTTCTATATACCACAATTTATTAAAAAGGAGTGAAAATTAATTGAAGATAAAAGAGTTAACCGTCAAAATGTTAGAAATTCTAAAAGAAATCAATATTAAAAATACAAAATATCTGACCTCAAGTTATGCTCAAATGCGTATCATGGGACTCCTATACGGTAAATTCATGTACAATAAATCATTAAAGAATTTCAAAATGAAATATACTGCTGAACAGGTAATAGAGGCAACTAAATTATCAATAGAGTTTTTACATAAAATTGACTTTAACAATCTTGATGATAAACATATTATTAATACTGTACTTAATGCAATCAGTAAACAATTAGAATGGAACTTTTTCAGTGATGAAGAATTAGATGATGTTTCAAATATGGATTTGTAATAAACGATAAACTAATTAAATCAAATTTTAAATATCAAATATTAGGAGGACTTAAAAATGATTGAGAACATTATGATTGAAAATAAAACAAACACAATTACACCTAAGCAAAATAATAATAAATTCATTTTTATCTACAATCTCATCCAAGCAGAATTCTACTTCCATAAAGGAATTGCTCCTTATAGAGTAGGTCTTAGCAGTCAAAAGAATGTGTTTGTACAATTCTTTAAAAATGATGAATTAACAAACGCATTTACAGATTGGTGTAATAGAAAAATGTAGATACATAATGATTATGAAAGGAATAATACTTAATGAGAGAAATAAATCTAATCAAGGATTTAGATTATAATTACAAATATAAAATATTAAATGAGGAAAATAATAAACTTTTACTTGACGGAGATAATAGACTAAATGAAGTAATAAAATTATCTAAAGAAGTCTACACAGCAAATGAAATAGTAACTATTACTCCTGAATTAGAATCTATTGCCACTGATATAACAAATAACTTTATCAATACATTTGAATCAAGAGGAGGATTGACTACTGAACAAATTAATTTTGCTAATGAGACATCTAAAATAATATTCGGTGAATTAATAAAAGATATAATCACAGTAATTCCAGCTCCATGCGGTTTTGGAAAATCCTCTATCACATCTGAAATATTGCAAAAGATAATTTCTCTTCATATAAATAAGAAATCTACTGATGGAATAATAATTGTAACTGATAGATTAGAAAGTCTAAGAAATACTGTTGAATATCTAAAACAAGTTAATTTAAATGGATATACATACATATTAGAAGGATGGAATAAAGAAATCTGCATTAACAAAAAGATAAAACAATCTGATGCTAAAGTTTGCACTCCTAATAATTGTAATTTCTTTTCTAAATGTAAAATCAGTAAGCAACAAAAAGAGCAAGAGAAATTCCCTATACTACTTATTACCAATGCAAGATTAAGAGAATGTGCAGATAATATTATAAAATATAAAGAATGGGAGAATGGGAAAAGAACTATATTACTTATTGATGAGCGTCCAGATGTTTTAGATGTTGTAAAAGTTAGTAAGGAATTATTGAATAAAATATCTACAACATTGAGTAAATTAAGTTATGATACCACTGAAGATAAAACTGTATTGGAAAATAAATTCAAAGAAATATCTGACACTATAAATACTAAAATGCAAAGATTAAGAGGAAGTGAACATAAAAGATTCATAGTCTCCAATATTAATAATGACATGATTTGTAAAAATGATTTAGAATTTATGACTTTATGGGATAAATATATGAGATTTGAGAATAAAAGAGAACTTGAACATATACATACAATACTAACATTGGGAGGTTTCTATGTCTATCAAAAGAATATAGAATTTATATGTACAATAG
>Ga0209318_1001395_pt1 | contig 15329 bp, 14 predicted proteins | sample RifGroE1_FD_183999 | JGI IMG/M metagenome (GOLD analysis project Ga0209318, IMG submission 183999) | Groundwater microbial communities from Rifle, Colorado, USA - Groundwater E1 (SPAdes) (version 2) | ecosystem: Environmental > Aquatic > Deep subsurface > Groundwater | place: Rifle, Colorado...
TCGACTCGTAGATCTCCATGGCCTCGTCTTCGGTCTTCGCACCCATGACGACCTTGTGCTCATCGAACTTGCCAGTTTCCGGGTCCACCTGATTGACGACGAAGACCGGCCCGTCGCCGCCACGGTATTTCGGCTTGATAAAAACGTCCAGGTGGTCCTTGTCCTTGCCGACCGTGCCTTTGATATACCCATAGTCCGCCTTCATCGGAGTCTGCCATTCAGAACCATCTGGGGCTATTCCTGTGCGGGTGGAGCCGATAGGGTTCTCGATTGAGATCTCAAGGCCGTTGATCCGAACGTGGGCCTTTTTATAGTTCCCGGCCTCCTTCTGTGGCTGGGTGGCATCCAGATCGACTGTTTGGCCCTTAGCCGTCGATTTGTCGCCGTTGATCTCCCAGTGCCCGTTTTCCAGTTTGATCGCAGCGTCATGCCGTACAGGCGCTTTTTCGGCTGCTTTCGAGACGGCGATGACACCGCCCTTGTATGGGACGACCGTCATCCCCTCCAGGGAGACTTTGCGCTGGGCTGCGGACCATTTCAGGGTCTTCTCATTGCTGAACGGTTTCCCGTTGCTGGCAGTGAAGTCTGCGGGCTTTACTTCGAAGACCTCCTGGGTTTCAAGGTTCTTGGTTGCGATCTCGGGGCCTGCGGTTCCTGCGGCCTTACGGATCGGGAGCTCTTCCTCGACCTTGTCCATCTTCCGGTCCAGGGGAGTCTCTTCCTTATTGGCCAGCGTCTCGTAGGTTTCTGCTTTCGTAGACCGGCGCTGCTCTTCCCTCGGCGGCGGTGCGAATGCTTCCTCGATCTCGGCCTGCTTTTTGAGCCGGTCGCCATCAACTGACGGAGTGTATGCAGTTCCGGCTTTTCCCCGGATCTCTTCCTCTGTCGGCTCGGAGTATTTAATGACGGCGCGACGTTCCTCTGGGCTCTCGTAGATGGGCTCCTCGGGCTTCTGATTCTCGTATGCGAACTCTCTATCTGCCTGTTGTTTCAGGCGATCGCCATCTACGGACGGGATATACTCAGCACCGGCCCTATCACGGATCTCCTCACCTGTCAAGGGGGCGGATTCGATTGCTGCCTGGCGCTCTTCAATGGATTCAACCGGAGCGGACGGTGGTCCTGGTTCGTCGTTAATGGTATAGTCGTAGGCTGGGCCATAGGTCTGCGGATCTACAGGAACCTGGCTGGAGGTCAGGATTGATTCAATGTCCCGCTCTGCTACGCGCTGGTCGCCGGTACGGACATTGCTCGTGAATTCGTCAATGGCCTGATCGACAGGGGCCTGCACGCCAAGTTCTTCGGTCGGCATAGCCGGTGTTTCGACTGCGGCCTTGAATGTCTCGATTGCCTCGTCAACGGACTCGGTTGCCAGGATGCCCTGCGTTGCGGCTCCGATAGGCTTTTCCGGAACTGCTGGTTTATCGGGGGCCTTGATTGCTTGAAAGGTTTTCTGGCCAGCAAACACGCCAGCGGAGGTGCCCATGGAGAAAACCCCCTCCAAGAATGCCTCACGCATATCCTGCTTACCGGTTGACCACTTCTCCCCCATATACTCGCCAAAGGCCTCACCGAATGGCTCAAGGGCTGCCGCTCCGACGTTGCGAGAGAGCTTGTTCACACCTGTAAGGGTTTTCTGGAACGGTTCATCAGCTGCCATCAGGGCTTTATACTGCGGGCTGGACTTTGCAACCTTGATCGCATCCGGGCTTGCGGCATCGACCCCCATCTTCGCCAGGGTTCGGTTCGACGCGGCGAGGGCTGGGCCAGCGAGGATCTTCGCGCCAGCTGCCAAGGTGATAGCGTCAACCACCGAGATCACTGCGGACTTCTGGGCAGTGTCGGTGATGATCTGGGCTTGGTTCTCGGAAACCCACTTTGCCACGGCATCACGATCAACCGGGTTGATGTTCGCTTCCTGTAGGCCCTGGAGGATTTTGCCGCGCATCTCTACGACCGAATTGCCAATAGTGCCACCACCGATACTCCCCAGGATCATACCAATGGGACCACCGCTTGCCCAGCCTGCAGCGCCACCGGCCAGCGTACCGGTCATACCAGGCGCTGAATTCGGAAGCTGTTCGATGTTTGCATTGGCGAATGCGGCCAGGTTATCCCATGCGGCCTTGGTGCCGGACCAGATGTCTGGCGCTTCAAAAACATCCTTCTTGAATTCCTTACCAACTGCAGCAATGCCGCCAAGGACATTCTTCACTCCACCGATAACACCGGGCCGGTCGCCACCGGAATTGAATGCCTTCTCCATCTCACCACCGGCAGGGGTTCCTGGGTTGTTGCGCTCGTAAATATCCTGCTTTGCAACCTCCTCAGCCACCATCTCCGAGTCGCCGGTCACAACCCCATAAGCCTGCTTGGCACCTGACTTCAGGCTCTCCCAGCCCTTTTTAAAGCCCCTGTCCTGGCCCTCAAGCTCGGCCCGGATGTATCTGCCTTTCGGAAACATGCTGTCAAACTGGTCACGAACCTGCTGCCATTCCTCTGCATCGTGGTTCCTGTTGTAGTCCGGATCGGACATAACCTCTTTCCAGAAGTCGGTGGCGTAGGTTTCCATAACCAGCGGCCGGGCCTCTTCATTTGCATAAAGAAATTCCGGCGACTGGAGGAACTCATCGTATGATATCATGGCTTATTCTCCCGCCCTGAATGCTCCGCTTCTGATCCGGGCCTCTTTTTCACTGAGGCTTTCCTTGCTGACCATGTTCTTCACGAACCCTTCGGCCTTCTTGGCGGCTGCAATCAGCTTCTTCGCGGTTGCACCCTCGGCACGAGTAGATGCCTCGACCAGTGCTTCTGCCAGTCCGGGCATAGCTTTGACCATATCAACCGTAACCTCTCCACCGGCAACGATGACTTTCACCGCTTCACCAAGCTCTGTCCCGACATCTGTGGACCCGCCTGGGGGCGATTTCTTTGTCGGGATATCATCATTTAAACTGATAGCAGTACCGTCAACCTTGGCCGGTTGGCCCTCTGTCTTTGTGGTCAGCATTGCGCTGAATTTATTGGCCCCGCTCCCCTTCACTGTATCACCAGGAGTTTCTTTTTGCAAGTCGGTAGAATCAATTTTATTGATAGAAGTCTCTTGTGCGTAGGCGGACTCCTCCTCACTTCCACCAAAACCCAAGATTCCTCCCTTCTTGGCTGGCTTGGTGATGGACTTTTTATATGGGGGCTCTCCTACTGTCGCCAGATATCGATTCAGGCTGGGGAGGTTTTCGTCGGTAATTCCACCGGCAACGATCTCATCGATCTTGTCGTAAATCTTCAGCTTGTCGGTTTCCTTCATGCCTTCCCCATCACCACCACCGACATTCGCGCCGACGAACTTCTTCCCCTCGGCTGCAGTCCATTCTCCGGAATCAACCTTCTCTTTGGCGATCCTCATTTTTGCCTCAAGGGCAGACTCGGAATCACCCTTACCACCGCCACCGCCAGATCCTCTTGCGGACAAACGAGCGTCCAAGAGAGAACTCTGGTGATCGAACTGTGCCGCCTGGCGCTTGTCCTGCTGTTCAAACTGTGCCGACTGGCGCTGGTCCTTGCGGTCCTCGACCATCATCTTCCACTTTTCCATGGCCATCTCTTTGGCAAAAGCGGCCCGCTCCTTGCGGTCAGCAAGCTCTCGCTCCATCTGCAGCTTCTGCTGCTCTGCCTTCCGCGCACCGTATTTATCGGCCTCCTCTGATACTGCGCCTAACAATCCAGCTGTGGCTCCAGCCCAATTAAACCCCATTTTACATTCCTCCGGTAAGGATACCACCACCCTGCTGAGGCGGTTCTTGCTGTGGTGTGGATCTGCCGAACCCACTCGGCGGCGGTGTCTTCAGGAGCTTATTCTGCTCCATGTGTCCCTCGCCAAAGGCCCGCTGCTCCTGATTCATCAGCGGTTCGATCTCCTGCTGCAGTTTCACCGGGTCAATAGAGCCGTTCTTCAGCCCTGTCTCAAAGTATTTCATCGCGGCATGACGGAAGGCTTCCGCCCTCTCTCCGGGTTCCATGGTGAAAAGCCCCGCTGCCTCAGCCAGGACGATAAGCTCGGTGACAAGGTGCGCGGCTCCAAGAACCAGTGTCACCTCGGTCATCTGCTCACCGGTCTGCTTCAGGCTTTCCTCAAGCTGCCGGTGGATGGTGAAGGCTGTGGAGGCAACCCCGTCAATAGGGTTCTCGCCAACCTGCAGCTGTTGCAGGATAGCGGGCTGGGAATCTTCCGAGAAAACGACGATGGTGGCGTTGTCGCGATAGGCATCAAGCTGCAGCTGCTGCGCCTCACCAAGCTCCATCTCGCCCTCTTCGTTTACCAGTCCCCCTTCAATCTGCTCGGATGCTGCCGGATCAGGCTGGATCGGTCCATCCTGGGGAGCTTCCTGCGGCATGGGCTCTTGGGTCTGCTGCATTGCCGGATCTTGAGGCATTTCTTCTTCCATCGTCATTTGCTGTGCCATTTATGCCACCTTGCCTGTTTTTTGAAGGACTCCACTGGCGAGTAGAGAACTGATTGTCTCTTTTGCAGCAAGGCTTCCAGCTGCAAAAAAGCCCTGCCTGTCTGCAAGCATCTGCTCCCACCGGCCGACTACCTGGCTGATTGTCTGGTTTGCAAAACCGAGCTGCTGATCGCGGTTCAGGTATGCCTGGTTCACCTGTGAATTGACCCCTTGTTGGGCGGCATTAACCTGCGCGTCGATCATTGCGTTCTGGGCTCGGACCTGTTCGTCATAGAGCTTGTCGTATTCGCCCAATTGCTGTGTCCCTTCCCGCAGGGCATCATGCAGCTCCTGGCCACGTGTGTATCCGTGCTTTGTCCGGACGGAGACATTGAATGAGCCATCGTCGTTCTTGCCAGAGACGAATTCCTGTTGTTCGGCAATCTGCCTGGCAACATCCTCAGGGAGCATATACGTGCCCTCTATGGTGCTGCCATCCGCCCCTACCACCCTGATTGGAATGAGCTTCTGCCTGGGATCACTTATACTTCCCCTGGCCTTGTCCTCATATTCACCAATCCGCCCCTCGGCCTCCGACCTGGCCTGTCCAATAAGGGCATTCTGCTGTTCTTCATACTGACTCATCCTTTGGCGCTGTTCGGAAACCGCCGAATCCATCTTGCTCTTATAGTTGAGCATGGCCTCTTCCTCTTCGGGATGGACCAGGAGTCCGCCAAGCTGTTTACTCTCATACCGCACCCGCTTGCTATTCTGTTTGGAAACCGGGTCGTATTCCATTTTGAGCGGATCGTTTTTGAGCCGGTCACCCTTGAGAACGTCTGACGATAATGTTAGTAATCCTGCCATGTTATGCTGCTCCCAGGATGGATTGTTGCTGCGGCACTGGTGCCGGGGCCTGTGTAGGTGCCGGGGTCTGCTGGGCTACCTGCTGCTGCGGTGCTGGTTGCTGGCCAGGCTGCGTACTGCCAGCCCATGACGGACCAGGGAGGCCCTTGCGTTTCAGAGTCGACTCGACAAGGTTGACAACCTTCGTGCTACCGGCCACATAGGCTGCAGCGCCATGAATCCCCTCGTTGACGCGGACCCGCTGGCGTTCAGTCTCAGCCCGGCCCTCGCGGTCGCGCCATTGCGATTCTCCGAATTCCAGCCCGAACTGCCTGGCATTTTCCTCGCGGTTCTTGTCGGCCGTACCTACCTGGGCTTCAATGCCAGCCATCTGGGCCTCGACCTGGGCAGCGTTCATCTCGCGCTGTGTCAGCAGGCTTTTCTCCTGCATCTCCTTGTCCGCTTTCAGTTTTTCATAGAACTGCTCGTTCTGTTGTTTGCGGTCAGCGTCCGCTGCATCACCAGCAGCGCCACCGGCCAGGAATTTACTCCCGAGATTGGAGACAGCGCCGACCGCAAGATAGTTCTCGGCGGTAAACCAGCCTTTTGCGGAGATTGCCTTTTCAGTGCCTCCTGCTATAAGGCCGCCTGTCCCGCCAGAAACACCGCTGATTTCAGTAGCACCAGTGGACATCTGAGCTGCAGCCATGGCCCCGGTAACGTTTTCGCTCATACCGACAGAGGTGGCACCAGCAAGGCTCTCCGTGGAAACAACTCCGTATCCGCCGAAGCCCATTGCGTAGGCACCGGCACCAAGGGCCGCGCCACCTACCGCTCCGTAGAGAACCCCCTTTAGGATGTTCCCGCCCGTGAAGGCTGAGTACAGCCCGCCGACAGCAGCCCCTACTATCAGCCCGCCGACAACCATGGCGGAAATTCCTGTGGCGGCAAGCCCAACCCCGAAGGCCCCGGCAACCGCTACTCCTATTGGTGCAAGAAATGGCATATCTTATCTCCTCATTACCAAGTCAATTTGATACCGACCACGTTCCCTGCGGTCGTAATCTGGGCCTGATATCTCTGCAACAGGGCGGCGATAGCGGGCTGTTTCTCTGTGATCCCTGGATCTCGGAAGATCCGCTCCAGGCTCCCCTGGAATTCGGTGCCGATCTCGGCCACAACACCCATTAGGGCCTTCTTCTGGTCGGTCTGCAGGGCATCGATATTCATGGCATCCTTCCACTGGTTCTCGACCTCGGAAAGGCGCATGTTCGCCTGCGACTGCATCATCTGGATCTGCATATCGTTGCTCGCCCGCTGGGTCTGCAGAGCACCTTCCTGGCCGTAGGTGTTGATCCCTTTCTTGCGCTCGATATCCGCCAGTTGGTTGTTCATTGCGGCATCGCCGTAGAGCTTGGCATCTGGTGTGGCGATCTGCAGGGCCTTATCAATAACTGCGCCAGTCCCGGCCTGGACACCACCAGCCGACATCAGCAGGCCCTTGGCGTTGTAAGCTCGATCTGCACCAGCCCGCGCAGCCTGCAGCAGTTCGTTGTCCTGCGTAAGGAGCCCTTTCGTCCGACCTTCGACGGTTGCCTTATTGGGGTCGGGGGCGAACTCCGACCTGGGGTCAATCGTGCCAGGAGCTTGGTAACCTTGTGCTGTACCGTAGAATTCAGGTGACACGGGCTTCGGCATATCACCAGTATACACGCCGGGAGCCGGCTTCGACGGATCAGGTAATGGCGGTGCGGCAGGCGTTGGTTGTGGTTGTGTTGGTGCTGGCGGTGTAGAGCCGGTCCCGTTTTCGCCAAGTAATAGAAGTCCAGTTGATGCAAACGACATATCTTTTTTCTCCTTATCTTGGAACCACTGTCAGAGCTATCCAGCCGACCCATAAATTACCAATAGAGCCCTTCACTGTAAAACCGTATGCGGTGATATCATACACGCATGTATAATAAGTTGAGCTTGAGATTGGACATGCAACAACACCACCTATTGGGACACCTGAACACGCATAAGGGAAGTCTACCGTTAATGGTGTACCAGCGACCGCTGGTAATTGGACTGCCCCAAACTGAAGACGCATATCGTCACCGAGATATTGACTTGAAGTATTACCATCGAGAATATCCTTAATCGACTCTGTATTTAAGATCTCATAGCCAGCGTCCCATGGATATGTTCCACTGGGGACTGTAGGGCTTCCGGTAAAAACGGGGCTATCCACTGTGGCAATTGCTGCAGTATCTGCGGTATCAAGAAGCGTTCCACTTGCATCTGGAAGGGTCCATGTTCTACCTATTGCAGAATTATGTTCCAGAAGGGATTTGTAGGTTCCAGTATCGTTATAAAGGTTCGCTTTACTGCCGGTTTTACCTACGTGACCACCAGATATATCCCTATTGGCTATCATCTCAATACCAAGATCACTGGGAAGGTTGGCCACAGGAACAGCTTCAAGGCGCGAACCACCAGTGTTGATCCTGACCAGTTCATTATTATGACCAACAAGCTGCGGCATCTTATTAAAACCAGCCTCTATTGCATCAAACTCTGTCCGAATCAGCCGTGGATTCAATGAAGATCCGTGTGAAGGAATTCCTGAACTATCGTAATATTCATTAGTCGGCATGATATCTCCTTATGATGCCGCAATCGGGCCAAAGACGATAAAATGGATCTTCCCGTTAGCCACACCAGTTGCTCCACCAATCTGCGTTGCTGAGATTGTAGTAATAGCTGCACGACTAAATGATGTACCTCCGGTTAAACCGAAACCAGCCATAATAAGGTTGGGAGTTGAAGTGAACGGTACTGTGAATGTCCACAGATATTGCGTATTAGCAAGCGGTGTTGAGATTGTCCCTACTTGAATTGCATAATTATCGTTAATCTTGACATAGTATGTGTTATCTGTAGCGAATACAGAATTCATCCAGTGTCCGTTTATAATTTCATTACCGGTTACAGTATCTACTGGTGTCGGCACTATCGGTTCTCCAGTTAATGTCGGGCTTGCAAGAGGTGCCAAAAGAGCAGTATCGGCAGAGGTTAAGAGCGTTCCATCGCGATCCTGCATAGTGTATGTTCTTGCTGCAGTATTGGCGTTACCAAGCGTTGATGTAACCGTTCCGAGAAGATTTTTAAGGACAAGTTTGTGTCCTATTTTTCCACAGTAACCATCGGCTGCGTTCTTGTTTGCAATTATTTCGATATCCTCAAGTTCAAGGAGATGGCCAGGAGATGCAGTATTAAATCCATCTCCACCGAAGTTCACCTCCAAGATTTTTCCACCATTTCCAACAAGGCTTGGCAGTTTACTAAAACCCGCTTCAATGGCGTTGAATTCTGCACGCAGTGCTGCGGATAATTTAAGGCCACCCTGCGCCGGGATTCCGGTGCTGTCATAATATTCGTTGGCTGGCATCTCATCTCCTTATGCTGTTGTATTTCCGATACACCACCAGTAAACCCACTGTGATGCATTAGAGGCATAGACGGTAATCTGTGTGGTAGTTCTATTACCAGCGGTTGACGTTGCACCTGTTGCGCCATAACCACAGGTTCCCAAGGTCCATGAGCTAGTAAACGGCGTAAGGAATGTGTCGGTTGCCTGGTATGGAACCTCGGCAGATACCTGTATCTTCCCCCATTGTAAGGTTACTCCGGTGTGAAGCCTGATACGCCCCTTTGTGGCATTGGTGTATGTGACCATGCTTTTGACAAATGCAGCTGAAGCAATTTTTATGCTGTCGTCGGTAGCTGCCTGTGTCGGTGCCTGCGGTGAACCGGTAAAGGCCTGGCCAGCGAGAACTGCTTTACCGGTCAGATCTGCAGTATCAGCCAGGGTTCCGCTCTTATTTGGCAGTACCCATGCCCTTGGGGTAGTTGCCTGATTCCGTAGGTAGGAAATACCAGATCCGGAATTGTCCAGCAGCTTCAGGCGAAAAGCATCAAGCCCACAGTAGCCACCAGTGACATCCTTCTGAGTTAGATCCTCATGTGCGATAGCGCCGACAATGGTCGTCAGTGCTGCAGTGTCCAGTGCGGTTCCATCTGGATTGACGCGCACAATCTTGCCAGCATTGCCAGCCAGGATTGGAAATTTAGAGAAGGCATTCTGTATCAGATCGAACTCGGCCCTCATCTCAGCGGATGTGAACGGCCCACTCTGCGGAACCCCAGTGCTGTCGTAGAAGTCGTTATTGGCCATTATCTAATTTCCCTGGTCGGTGTATATTGTATAATCGCGGCTGAGAAGTGCATCGGAGAGAAGTATCGTCCAGATCCAGTCAGCTGCAGGATGACATTCGTCTCGCTTCCCATCATGTCGAATTCGGACGGAAGAAGCTCTACTGCATCCCAAGATCCACTATCCCATGTCCCGCCATCGTCCCAGTTACTGGAGATAAGCTCCAGGATATCTGATTCGGTGCCGGGCTGCGGAAAAGAGTCTGCGGTGTATCCTAGCTGGTACGAGAAATGGAACTCAGCGTAACCCTCGCCGCCAACTTCAAACCGGGCCTTCCTGTAGCGTTTCGTTGTGGTCGGTGACTTGAAGAAGTCAGGTACGAGGTACATCGACCAATCAATAGCAACACCGTTGAAGTTCAAACCACGGTACAGCTCATGCACAAAACCATTCTCATCTCCAAACATAATCCGCTCATCACCAGTCTGGTCTTCAGCGGCACATATAACCTGCATCTTGTTTGGAAAATGCATCGGGCAGATCGCTTTCATTTTTCCACCATTTATCGTGCAGAAGATGGCCGTATTATCGTTAAACGATATCATATAGAGGTTATGCTCGGCACTGACTGCAGAGGCTAGAACTTGTGGCTTCTTGGTCGTCATATATTTTGATACATGCTGACTTACCGAAGCGTCAGTGAAGTTGCCATAAACCATGGATGCTTTAATATCCATTATACCCCGGTCATCGAGCATGAACGTGCTGCCAATAAACTGGGCGGTCCATTCGATTGCACCTACACCATTCTTGTATAGCTGCAGGCTGAAATCGTCGTGTACAGATCCATAGAGGATGCCAATTGAATTGCGGTTCAGCACAGCCAATGTGGCGCTTGTTTCCGTGCCGGGCATTGACACGAACCCAGTAATGAAGTCGGACATACCGATTTCATCAGCGCCCATCCATAGAACCCAGTTATAGGGGTCACCTACCACCGAGTGCTGAACCGAGCTACCGAATGCCAGGAATAGATGGTATTTGTGCTCAATAATATGGCTCGGGTAGGTCGTTGCTTCCATACCGGTGTTCAGCGGCACGAAGACGGTTCCGTCAAATTCAAAGGCCCTGTTCACACCATCGCAACCGTACATCCGGATCGTGTCGGTGTTGCCGGTGAAGTTCGTGTTGATGAATTCACACCGGCCGCTAGGGTTAGCGAAGGTGATTGCCGTTGCATCCCCGGCGATGGCACAGATGTTATTCACTACCGGTAGTGGTAGGGTTTTGTTCAGGTTCTCAGCGACCAACGCACCAGTCTTACTAGCCAGGATCAACCGGCCTGCGGCGGTGCCAGCTCCAAATGAACCGCTATTCACAATCACCCGCGTGACGACAAAGGAAAACCCGGAGGTTGCGCCGACCAGGGTCTGGCCTTCCTCGATAGCCTCGCCAGCACCGCCACCACCACTGGTGAAGGACAGCTCATACCCCAGCGGCACCAGGGTCCAGCCTGCGGTCGTGGACTTGTACATGGCCATGGCTGTGCCGCCTGCGTTGTTGCGGATGCCATAATAGGCCTGGTCATAATACCAGATCCCGCGCACGGGGCCGGAACCGGGAATTGCCTCGATAAAGGCTCGCTGGTAGTCGGCGGCGAGTGCCCGGTATTGGGCCTGCAGGGCCGGGGTAGATCCGCCGTCAATGATCACGCCATCAGCATCAATCGTGCCAACCTCTACAGCGCCAACATAGGCCAGGCCATCCACCCATGTCCCGGTCTGGGCGGTGACGATGACATAGCCTGCGGCGACAGCCAGGACTGTGGCGGAAGCTGTGGCTCCACCTACCGGCTGGTCAAGCACATCTCCGGGGGCGATGGTGCCGGTAATCGTGATCGGTACCAAGGTATAGGTCTGGGCGCTCGGGGCACTCTGGCCATCGAAGGCCTCATACGGAGGCGCTGTCCAGTAACCACCTGTTATTCCTTCATATACGTTGATGGAACCTCGGAGATAGCCGGGCTTCGTCATCAAAATGGGCGTATCAGTATCCAGACCGCCCGTGAAAGGAATGAACTGCGGGACCACCTTAACCTTCGGTATTCCCCGGTTTATCGAACTCATGCCAGTGTCTTCCCGTATTTGAGCTTGGGCAGGTATTTACGCTCCATGTTTCGGAGCACCTTCTTGAACTCGTTCATCCCTACGGTGTACTTGTCGGCTTCGGCGAAGGCGAGGCCGTAATACATCAGAGCCCGCCAGACGATCCCCATGTGGTAGTCGGCATGGTAGATCGGAACGTCCTCGTCAACGGTCATTACGTCGTTGCTCTGGAAGTATTCACCCTTCAGGATGTATGCTTTTTCCGGTATGCGGTATAGCTTGAGATTGTCGTCAGGATCGTTGGTCCAGAAGCTGGGCCTGCCCGTTTCGGTCGTGTAATTCCCCATGCCGAAATTCAACTGAAAATCCTCCCACTCCAGCCAGTGAAGGGGAGCCTCATCTGCGAGGTTTTCATAAAGGGAGATCCCGTCCGGAATCCAGTGCTTGAAATTGGTGATGTCAAGGTCGGTGGGCGCGTAGAGCCCATCGTCAATCGTAAGGGCCTTGCTGAACGGCGACCTGTGGAAGCGCCACGTATCATGAATGCCCTGGATTGCCGCGTAGGCTTCATCGATCCACTCTACCAGCTGAAGATAAGTTCCGACCTGTCCCTCACTGGAGGCGGGGCCGACCTTATTGACACCTGATTCTCTACTCAACCTCTTCACCAGTTCCAGACGGGTCATAGGCTCTCCTTAGTTCCTCTCTGCGATGATTGCCTCAAGCCATGCACGGCCTGCCGGGTTCGGGTCATGGATGACCGTGAACGGATACGTCTGGTTCGACATCGGGATCATCTCCAGGGTCGACCGGTCAGACGGGTCACGCTGTACCTGATCATAGGATGTGGAGATTGTCCGGGCCAATGCCTCGACGTATTTCCGTTTCACCTTGGTCTTCACTCCGCGCAAGATCGGCTGGCAGAGGCCATTGACCTCGGGCCTGATCACACGCAGGGCTCCTTCACTACGATCCGGGAAAACCAGGATCACCAGGCGCTCGTTCATGAACTTCTCGACCTCAGCTATCTGCCTCCAGTCGAATTCAGAAACCTGCTCAATTCCACCAGCGATGTTCAATTCATCCATCGGGATCGCGTCGCCGGTAACTTCCCCCCCAACGTCAAGCTGTCCGTATTTACTCATTACTCCTCCTTAAAAAACTGAAGCCGCCTCCCGATATGAAAGGCGGCTTCGTTACTGTTTCAACACATGGTTGATCAGCTACCGATTAGCTGGCCAGCGGCTTGACCGGAACTCCACCCACGATATTGTAGTAGGTTTCGGTGATATTGGCAGCGTCCAGGGCGGTCGTGCCGGGGGTGAAGGTTACAGCGCCAGTCTCGACTTTGACGGCACCAACTGCGACCTTGCCAACCGGAACTTCCGGCCATTCAAGAACGTCGTTTCCTGCGGTCAGATCAGCAACAAGAACCTCGCGGCCCTTTACGCTGGTCACGTTGAAGGATGCATCGACGCAGATCAGGTACAGGCATTTGGTCAATGCGGCCTGCGGCGTAGCGACAGCGGTCAACGGTTTTACGGTTGCGGCGGCAGTGGTGATATAGCCAATACCGTCGATACAATAGGATGCAGCGACGACAAGGGCCGGGCCTGTCTTCGCGCCGTCACCGATTGCCAGGCCAACACGGCCCATACACATGGTCCCACCACGGGGTCCATCAGAAAGATTATTGCTCATTCTCTTATGCCTCCAAATTAGCAGTAGTTGACGTTGCAGCGGTTGCGGCGGCGTAGTTCGTGTCGGTTACACCGCCATCGAGGTTCAGCTTCGCAATCAGCGTATTGTGGTTTGCGATCCTGTTCGCCATATCGGCCCGCAATGCGGCGATATCAGCGAGGGCCGCATCCAGCAGTTTCCTCAATTCAAACGCGTCGTTCTTGTTGGCTATGCCATTGACCCGACGCTTAATGCTTTCACCCATAATATCCTCCAAAAGAAGGGCAGGCTGTTACCCCTGCCCTTGTTATTGTTTAGGCCTCAAGATCCGTTACACAGCATTCGATCCTGACGAACCAGTTCTCGTTCAGGCGGATGGGTGCATACCAGAAATCCGCGCCGACATAACCGAAAGTACCACTCGGGTTAGCATGGGTCTTCTGGCTGGGCGGAAGGTAGGTCGGGCTGATCGAGGTCTTGCCATGACCCTTCAGGCTCACATGACCCCAGGCTTCAGCGGCGATTACCATCAGAGGATAAACGTCGGTGTTGGTGTCATCAGCTGCAACCATACCATTCAGGGTTGCGGAACCAGCGGCCAAGAAAGGACGGAACAAGGGGCTCGATACGAACCTGAACTCCTCACAAGCGCCGAACTCACGGTCATGGACCGGGCGAACTGCGGTGCCATAGTCTACGCGATCACGGAAATGCGGGAGATCCCGGATGTCCGAGCTTACGTCGGTGTGGCAGAATACGATATAACCTGCCGGGAAGCCAGCAGTGCCGAACTTCAGGCCGGGCTGAATCCAGGTGGTGACCTTCTTACCCAAGTTGTTCTCCAGGGTACGAGCGGCCATACGGAGTTTCTGGATGGAGAGCGCGGTATTCAAGCCAGCGCGGGTCGAGCCGTTGGCGTAAATGATCGAACTTCCTGCTTTAAACTCACCATAAGCGACAAGCTCCGCGACCTCACCAAGGGTCTGGCCCGTGGTAATTTTCATATCGCCGGGGATGTCGTCTTCGTACATCAGCTCGGATTTACTGGTCAATTTGAACAGTACGGCGTAATGCTTAAGGGTGACGGAAACGTCGGTATAGCTGATCGTTCCGGGGGTCGGGGTCGTACCTTCCGACAGCTGGAAATCGGCGGGATTGATAACTGCAACACCATTTGAACCCATTGCATAGGGGTCCAGGCGGCGGAACACAACGGTGTCCGTCTTGTTGAGCGGCTGCTCCATCTGCTTTCCGAAAGTACCAAGCACCATTACGGGCTCGGCATGAGAAAGCATTTCAAGTTCTGCGCGGATCAGGTTCCGAGACGGAACCAGTGAATATGTCTGCTGGGCCATTATTTATTCCCCCATATCTTCTTGGCCTCGTAATCGTAGAGTTCATCTACGCTCATCTCGGCCACTGTTTTTTGTCGTACCGGTTTGTTCCGGCTGGTGTTCCGAGTATCGGCAGCAGCAGAATCCAAACGGGCCTCTCGTTCGCCCGTAATGTCGGGCAGATCGTTTTTCGCTCTACGGCTCTCAAAGAACCTATCGAGAACCTCAATACCATCCAGGGCGTTCCATCCACCGGCCTTTGTCTTCGTCTCTTCATCCTGTGTCTCGATCCAGCCGGTAAACTCGGGTGAAAGGGCGATCTCACGATGATTTTTGTACTTGGACTTAAGCAGCTTCAGTTCGTAACCCTTTTGGGCAGTGTCAAGTTTCTGGTCGAAGTCGGTTTGCAACTCGGCCCGCATTCGCTCGATCTCTTCCACCGGAATACCAGCTGACTGGGATTGCAGCTTCTTGTTGATCAGGGCTTGAATGCCTTCTGCATGGACCGGGAAGTCACGCAAAAACTCCTGCAGTTTCTCATCGGATTCTGCAGCCTGTGCGATTTCTTCGGCGGTCGGTGCCTTGGGCATTACGGGTGCTGCAGCGAGCTTGTTGTTGAGACTTCCAACCCTGCGCTCTGCCTGCTTCAACCTGTCGTTCATTGCATCCAGGTCGGCCATCCTGTTACTGATCCCTTCCATCATTTGCCGTAAGGCTGGGCTCG